>Ga0102591_1000337_pt1 | contig 99196 bp, 123 predicted proteins | sample AraplaCol_mCL_r2_2_FD_76860 | JGI IMG/M metagenome (GOLD analysis project Ga0102591, IMG submission 76860) | Arabidopsis root microbial communities from North Carolina, USA - plate scrape MF_Col_mCL_r2 (SPADES assembly) (version 2) | ecosystem: Host-associated > Plants > Roots > Endosphere...
CGCGGAAGGCATTATGGCCAGCGGCTTTATGTGCCGCACCAACAGGTCGAACACATGGCCGCACCGACCAGCGCTGCAGCAGTCCAACTAAACCCTTGCCAACGGAGAGCCGTCCACACATGGCGCATCACGCCCGGACCAGCCTCGTCGGTTATCGCGCTCGTGACAGCGCTCTGCGCGCCGGAGACCCCGTCCATACCATCGACGGATGGACGGAAAGCGGACCGACGGCGAGGCCTTCGTCGGCCGCATCGAGACGCTTCTCACAGATCAGAAGCGGAGCCCGACCAGGCCAATTGGGTGACGCAGGTTGCGATCAAGGTCCGATGATCGGCGCATCATTCGACATAGGGGGGCGCTGACTTATCGAGTAGAGTTGTATCGTCCCTCCGACATCGAAAGCGCGCATGCCCCAATCGAACCCGAGTGCCTGGAGCGCCACCAGCCTGCGCCTGGCGATCAGCGCAGCGGGCGTCGCCCTCTGGTCGTGGAACGTCACGAACGACAAATTCGCGATGGATCAGCGCGGGTTCGCTTTGTGGAACCTGCAACCTAGCGACTCGGTCACCTTCGAGGACCTCTCGGCTCACGTGCATCCTCTGGACAGGGAGCGCGTCCGCGCCGCCTTCGTCGCCACCCGCGCCATCGTCGGCGCCTATGAGATCGATTTCCGCATCATGGTCGGCGACGAGATCCGGTGGATCTCCGCGCGAGGCATCGGCGATGACACCGCCGTACACATGGGACTGACGTACGGCATCTTCCTCGACGTAACAGGCCGAAAGCAGGCCGAGGAGGGCCATGAGCTGCTCGCCGGCGAGATGAGCCATCGGGTCAAGAACCTCTTGGCGATCGCCATGGGACTGACACAGCTGACCTCCCGCTCCACGAACACGGCCAAGGAGATGGCGGGCGAACTGACCGCCCGGTTGGCTGCCCTGGGACGGGCCCACGATTTGGTACGGCCGCTTCCAGGTCATCAAGGCACCGCGGCTCTGTTGGGCGACCTGGTGGCAGTCCTTCTGTCGCCGTACGAGGACACCGGAGCCTTCAGCGGCCGCATCCGCGTTTCCGTCCCACGCATGGGCGTCGGCGAGGCCACGGCGACGACGCTTGCGCTGGTGTTCCACGAGCTCGCGACCAACTCGCTCAAGTACGGTGCGCTGTCGGTCGACACCGGCCAATTGGACATCTCGGGGTGCAACGACGACGAGGATATCAAGATCGTCTGGACGGAGCGTGGCGGGCCTCCGGTAAAGGAAGGCGAACGCCCGACCGGCTATGGCAGCCGCCTCGTCGAGCGCAGCGTCTCAGGCCAACTCGGCGGCACCATCGAACACGATTGGTCAGAGGGCGGCCTGATCGTGACGCTTCGGATCAAGGCCGCGAAGCTCGCCGCCTAGGCCGCGATCGGAAGCGCCTTGAGCAGGTCGTCCTCGACGTAAGGCTTCCTGAGGAAGACGGTCTCCGAGGGCATGTCGGCCACCAGCGGCGATACGCGGCCGGATGCCAGGATCAGGATCACGGGCGGCCAGCGCTTGCGAACCGCATGGATCAGTTCCAGGCCATCCATGGAGCCGCCCGGCATCTCGATGTCGGAGAACACAGCGCGGATATCCGGACGTGTCTCAAGGAGATCGATGGCCTCGTCGGCGTCGGCCGCCTCGATGACGTCGTAGCCGGCGTCCTCGATCATCGCGACGGCGTTCATTCTGACGATGGGCTCATCCTCGACGACTAGAATGACAATTTTCGTCATTGGGGGCTTTCGAGGGTCCAATCCGATCTAACTGACGGGGAATGGAATGGTTGCATTAGAGGTGCAAGTAAATCGCTAATGCCTTGTCAGCCACGCAGCAGTCATCGGTGACGACCTCGGAATGCTCGACGCCTCGGGCTTCTCCAGCAGGTATCGATCGTCCTCGGGATCGTAGCGGGCACGCTCATGTTCCTCGCCGGCGAACGCCTGGATCGCTTTAATCGACGTCCACCCTGACAGGGCCGGCCCCGGGTCGATCCGACCCGACATCACGATGACCAATATCGGTAGCCAGCGGTCCCGGACGGCGAAGGCGAGCTTGATGACGTTCATGGAGCCCGGCATCTCGATGTCGGTCAGCATGACGCGAATGGCGGGACTCGACGCCAGGATTCGGATCGACTCCTCGACGATGTTGACCGCGTCTATCAAAGTCCGGTTTTGGGCGGCTTGCCCGAGTCTCCTTTTGGCGCCGACCCGACATCGGCGCGAGAGAGCTTCCCGAAACGCTCAATCAGGCGGTCTACCAATACTTCGCGGAGGATAGTCGGGCTGTCGAGCCCCACAGGGTGGGTCGAACGGTAGTTGCGCCGCCTTACCGTATCCTCCAAGTGCAAGAAGGGGACCGCATCTTCCAGCGAAGTCGCTCGGCGCCCGTGGGCTATCACGAAGCGCCATGGGATGGCGATCCGGAATGGTAGTATAGCAAGTTGACCCAAGAAACCGTTAGCTGACGATCGCCGATGAATCCCCCTCATCTCGCATTCGATCGCAGTGAATGCCGTATTGGACTGCGGCATGCGTCCGTGTCCGCAGCCCCAGCCGACGCAGGATCGCTTGCTGATGGGTCTTTATCGTTCCTTCCGAAGAACCACGAAACCAAGCGATTTCTTTGTTAAGGCAAGCACCACCGTTATCGACATCGTCACCAAGCCGTCGACTCCGTTGCTTGTTGAGGCGGCCAATCGTGGTTGTCGCAATGTCGGTGGAGCGGCGATGGTCACTGCTCAGACGAAGGCAATTTTGAAATTTTTCGGGGTTGATGTCGCCTGACAGGCTCGGCCGGTGGCAGACGGCATGGCCCTGCCCCCGGTGCACTAAGCGCAAAGCGCGGCGGATAAAGTCGGCCATCGTACGAATGTTGTAGCGCTGGGTGTGAGAGTTGCGGGGGGACATCGCTCCGCCCTGCGACGTATCTCGAATGGACTGTGCGCTTCGATCAGGCTTGGGCTGGCTCTGTCCAGCGGAACGGTTTGCGGTCGATCCACATGCGATGCAGGATGACGGACTTCCGGAGGTGCTCGCGAATCCCCGAGGTTCAATCAAAGAGTGTAGAATTTACGGGCATGCGGGCTTGCAACCATAAATAGAGTCGCGTCGGCTCATCGGCGAAAGCGCTCACGGTATTCCTTTGGTCCCGTACCGATCCGTCGCAGGAAAGCCCGGCGCATCGTGTCGGGATTGGCAAAGCCGCAGGCGGAAGCGACGCGCTGCAAGGGCGTTTCAGTATCTTCGAGCAGGCGGCGTGCGGAGTCGACGCGAGCGGTCTCAACGAAATCCGCGGGCGTCATGCCGGATTCGCGTTGGAAAACGCGAGTGAAGTTGCGCACGCTCATTGCAGCGCGGTCAGCAAGGGCGCTGATCGTGAGATCGAGCGGCAGATGCTCCAGGATCCAGTGCTGAACGGACTGGATGCGTCCTTCCGTCGCGATCTGCGCAGCAAGATGGGCGCTGAACTGCGACTGCCCGCCCGGGCGTTTCAGGAAGACGACGAGACGCCGAGCAACCGCCAGCGCCAGCTACCGGGCAGCATGGATGGAGTTAAGCTGGCCAACGCCGTCCGCGATCGATGGCCGCCGATCCTCATTATTGTCGTATCGGGTCATCACAATGTACAATCAGGCGAATTGCCGGACAATGTCACATTCCTGACCAAGCCCTATTCCGAGCGTCAGATCCACCAAGCACTTTCGTGGATAGGTTAGTCGAAGGACGAGCTGATATTGCGCCGGAACAGTTCCTCGTCGTCCGGAGTGCCGCTGATTTTGTCCTGGTCCGGGAGGGGCGCTTCCAGTGTGAACACGACACCGGATGGTAGGTAGCGTAGCGAGCCCTTGCCGTTGAGTTCTGCGGTCAGCACTTTTTCGATGAGCCGAGTGCCGAAACCGCGGCGACTGGGCTTGCGCGTGACTTGCGGCCCGCCGACCTCCTGCCAGCGGAACTCGATCATCTTTGAGCCTGCGTGATCGACGAGGTGCCAATCGATCACGACGTGGCCGTTGGGCACCGACAAAGCGCCGTACTTTCCCGCGTTGGTCGACAGCTCATGTAAAGCAAGAACCATTGCCATGGCTGCGCGAGGTGGCAGGCTGATTGGCGGACCGCCCACGCGAAAGCGCCTGCCGCCTCGGACGTCGAAAGACTCGGTGGCACTCGCGACGGCCTCCGCGATGGTCGCGCTTTGCCATTCTTCCCGCGTCAGCAGGTCGTGAGCAGATGCCAGCGACTGCATCCGTGCGGTCAGGACCTCGGTCGCCTCCTTGAGCGAGCCGGCATTGCGCAGTGTCTGCGTCGCGATCGACTGGATGATCGCCATCGAGTTCTTGACACGATGCTTCAACTCCGCCGTTAGCAGCAAGCGCTGCTCCTCGTTGCGGCGGCTTTCGGTGATATCAAGCGTGACGCCGGCCATACTGAGCGGCTTGCCTTCTGCAGAGTAGTATGGCCGCGCGCGCGCCATAATCCAGCGGGTCTCGCCGCTCGGGGTCCCGATCCGGTATTCCTGCTCGTAGTCGTGATGACCCTCGATCGCATCCTTGACCGATTGCTGCATCCGCGGCCGCTCTTCCGGCAGGATCGTCGCGATGAGGTCCTGATAGGTGAAGGGCTCGGTCGGCTGTCGCCCGAAATTGCGCTTGCAGATGTCTGAGCAGGTCAGTCGCATGTCGGTGAGGTCGAGCATCCATGAGCCGAGGCGGGCGGCTTGGATCGTGAACCTAAGGCGCTCCTCGGACAGTCGCAGTTCGCGGGTGCGGCGCTCGACCTCTCTCTCCAGTTTGTCATGCTCGCGCTGGAGCCTCACCAGACGCTCACGCTCTAGTGTGACATCGAATTGGGACGCGAAGAAATAGGTCAGATGGCCGTCCTCGTCGAAGACCGGCGAGATCAGCACGCGGTTGAAGAACCGACTGCCGTCCTTCCGATGATTAATAATTTCCATCTCGATTTGCGAGCGGCGCTCGATCGCATCGCGAAGTTTGCCAACATCGTCGGGATCAGTATCCGGTCCCTGAAGGAAGCGGCAATTATGCCCTAGGCATTCATCGCGGTCGTAACCTGTCAGACGCAGGAAGGCATCATTGACGAAGACGATCGGATTGTCGGGCTGGTTGGGATCGGTGATCAGCATCGGCATCCGAGTTGCGCGGACGGCGGATGCGAAGGGGTCCGATGACTTGCCGACCTTGTCGATCTCACTCTCGATCCGGTCGTGCTCGCTCTCGGCGCTCATGCTTTCTGGCTTCCCGCGTGCAAAATAGCCCAAAGCAATTCCCACCGTCGTGTCATTTGCTGAGTGACGCGACGGGAAATTGCTATAGCGAAAACGCAACTCTCTTGGCCGCGCCTGGTTCAATCGCGGTGTCCTCAAACCGACTGATGAATGCGCCCTCTCACCTCAGATCATAGAGCCAAGTGCCCTCCGCCGAACGGGAAGGACGATTCCTGCGCGGCCTTCTTGCCGCGTCAGACGACTGCATGAAGGTCCTGGACCTCGAGCGGAAGTTGACCTTCATGAGCGAGGCTGGTCAGCGCGTGATGGAGGTCAGCGACCACAACACACTCGCGTGTTGTCCCTGGCCAGACTTCTGGGCCGATAAGAGCAACACCGAAGCCAAGACCGCAAGCTGGTCGAAGCTATCGCTTCCAGGGTGCCGCTTACACGCGGCCGGCAGCCCCCACGATTGGGCCGTGAAAGTCTCGGCGATACTTGGCCGTGACGGCAAGCCGGAGAGCATTCTTTCCGTCTCGCGCGACACCACCGAGTTCAAGGCCGCTGAAATCGCCTGCTCCTGCTTTCGCAGCAACTGAAGCATCGGATGAAGAACAGGGTCGCGCTGGCCAGACCTTCCGTGGCGCGGACGTCCCTGAGGACGCGCGCGAGGCGTTCAACGATCGGCTCCATGTTCTCGCTGGAGCCCAGGACCTGTTGACGCCGTCTGCTTTGGGTGCGAGGCCCTCCGCACCGTTGTCGAACGCACCGTGGCGCCTGGGACCGTTTCGGCATCGTTGGGCCACCGCCTGACCTCTCCTCGAAATGCGCCGTCGCTCAAGCCTTGGCGCTCCACGAGATAGCGACGAACTCGATGAAATACGGCGCCCTCAGCGCGGATGGCGCGCTCTTGTCTTATGCTCGGTCAGCGGCGAATTCCGCTTCACCCGGAACGAATGTGGCGGAACGAAAGAAGCCACCCGGGCTCAGGGGCTACGGCTCTCGCTGACCGAGTGGGTATCGGCGAGCTATTTTCGTGGCAATTGTATAGTTGAGTATAAGCCCGCACGGCCGGCCTTCACGTTCGTATCACGACTCGGTACATTCAAGACGATAACTGATTTCAGTGTCACACACATTATCGTGTCACGGCAGGTGCTCACACCCGGCCACCGGCTGACGCAAATCCAATTCGTGGATCAGGCGGAACCGCCGCATGCTCCGGAGGTTGAAGCCGCGATCATGTCGGGTTTCGTTGTCCGAGGTTCCCGACACGGTCCCTGGCCTCTCCACCTCTTTCTCGGATCGTTCTTCAGCGTTGTGCGGCGCTTCTGTTGAACAAGGGCTCCGGACCAAGTCCTAGCATGCCCCGTCCTTCGCCCGTCCCAATTACCTCGCCGCGAGACGTTCCCATGCCCACGCGAAGCCATTCAGGCCTCCCGGCCAAAGCGAGTGAACGCTCGCCTTCGGCGGCGGGCGCTTCTCGGCCTGGACGCCCTGAACTTCTTAATCGACGACGTCCGCGACGGGGTAGGAGACTATCTCGCCACCTATCTGATCGCGGTGCGCGGGCCGGAGCAGGGCTGGAACGAAGCGACTGTCGGGCTCGTCATGAGCATCTCCGGCATGGTCACTTCAGCGGCTAGTCTCCCACACCGACCTTTCGAGACCGATTTCCGGAAAGGCGATTGCCAGCTGACACAGAGAGAACAACGAGAATGGCGGTTTCAAACAGCTGAATTGGAACCTGAGATTAGAGCGTGCTGTAGGGCCGAATCCGCGGCCAAATGGCGCCCGACGGCCGCCGGTAGATTCTTCATGATCACATAGATGGCGACCGTAAGGATAAGCGCGGCGAAGATGCGGTTCAGCGTGGCCTTGCCGGCGGAGAGGCGCGTCGCCAGTAGCATGCCGAGAATGCCGCCCAGGACGCCGCCCGAGATGAGCTGCGCTGCGACGACCCAGTCGATCTGGCCGCCGCGGGCTTAATTCCAGGCCGTCGCCAAGGCCGTGGTGGCCGTAAGCGCACACATCCGTCGATCGACCGGCCGCTCGCCCCCGCGGACGACGTTGCGCGGCTGCAGCATCAGCAGCCCGACGACGACCATCAGTGCGCCGAAGACCAGGAGAAGGCGGGTTACGTCGATGACGAGGCCGAGGCTGGAACCAAGAAGGGCGCCGAGCGAACCGATCGCCGCGAAGACGGCCGCGCAGAGCCAACGCACATCGCCCTTCCGGGCATGGGCGAGCAGGTTGGCATAGGCTCGATCGAAACCGCCAGCGCGCCGGTGCCGATCGCGACATGCGGGCTGGTGACACCGACGACATAGAGGAGCAGCGGCGTGGCCAGGATCGAGCCGCCGCCGCCGACAAGGCCGAGGCTGAAGCCGACGAGGCCGCCGGAGGCGAGCGCAGGAACGAGGGTCGAGGTCATCGCGGCAGCATCCCCGCGATCACCCGGTCATGCAGCCTCATCCCTGCCGCCATCGCCGCGACGAACAGGAAGACAGGGGCGAGCCCCATCGACAGGGCCGAGACCGCCGGGCCCGGGCAGAAGCCGGCGAGCCCCCATCCGGCTCCGAACAGCGCCGAGCCAGCCAGCAGCCGCCCATCGATCTCCGTCTTCTCCGGCAGGTGAAAGCTGTCGTCGAGCAGGGGGCGACGCAGGTGCCGTTGCAGCATGACGCCGGGCACCGCCACGAGCACCGCGCCGCCGAGCACGAAGACCAGGCTCGGGTCCCAATGCCCGCTGGCTAGATTGAGGAAGCCGAGCACGCGCGCCGGATCGAGCATTCCGGAGAGCGACAGGCCGAAGCCGAAGAGTGCGCCGGCGAGCAGCGCCACGACGACACGCAGGGGTGCGAGACTGTTCACCGCAGGAACTCCATTAGCGTCGCCATCGCGACCCCCGCGAGGAGGAAGGTCACGGTCGCGGCGAAGGAACGTTTCGAAAAACGGGCGAGGCCGAGGATACCGTGGCCCGAGGTGCAGCCCGAGCCCATGCGTGTGCCGATGCCGACCGCGATCCCGGCCACGAGGACCAGGGGCAAGGAGGTGGCGATGGTCGCGGCCGGGAAGCTGCCGACCGCCAGCATGTAGAGCGGCGGGCCGCTCAGGAGCCCGATGACGAAAGCCGCATTCAGCGGGACCTGCCCGCCGCCGAGCAAGCGGCCGACGATGCCGCTGATGCCGGCGATCCGCCCATCGAGCAGCAGCAGCGCGACGGCCGAGAGACCAAGCAACATGCCGCCGATCAGGGAAGGCCAATAGGCACTCATCGGTGCTGCTCCGGTTCGCAGAAGATGGCGTAAAGGGCTTCGATCAAACGCGCGGCCTTCTCTTCGCTCAGGCGGTAGAAAATCTGCTTTGCCTCGCGGCGCGTGGTGACGACGCCTGCATCTCGCAGCGCGCCGAGCTGTTGCGACAGCGTCGGCTGACGGATGCCCAGCCGCTCCTCGAGTTCGCCGACGGCGTATTCGCCCTCGGCAAGGGTGCAGGCGAGCCTCAGACGGGCCGGGTGCGACAATGTCTTGAGCAGGGCGGCGACCTCGCCGGCACGCGCCTCCATCTCGGCCGGAGGCATGGCGTGGACCGTCTTGGCGTGCGTCGTCTTGGCGTCCATCACCACGCAGCCCCCACGAGCGCATCGAGCGGGAATTTGAGATAGCGCCTACCGTTGGCTTCAGGCTCCGGCAGCCGGCCTCCGCGGATGTTCACCTGCAGCGCATGCAGCATCAGCTTCGGCATCGGCAGGGTGCGGTCGCGCGCCTCGCGCAACGCGACGAAGCGCTCCTCCGTCATGCCGGCGAGATGCGGGTTTGCGCGCTTTTGCTCGCCCACCGTGCTCTCCCATCTGGCGGCGCGCCCGCCGGGCTCGTAGTCGTGCCCGGTGAACAGGCGCGTATCGTCCGGCAAGGCCAGGATCGCCTGGATCGATGTCCAAAGAGCCTTTGCGCTGCCGCCCGGGAAATCTGCCCGCGCCGTGCCGGAATCCGGCATGAAGACCGTGTCGTGCACAAAGGCCGCGTCGCCGATGACGTAAGTCACGGAGGCAAGGGTGTGGCCGGGCGAGAACATCACTCGCCCGGTGAGCTCACCAAGGTTGAAGCTGTCGCCCTCGGAGAAGAGCCGGTCCCATTGCGAGCCGTCGATCGCCAGATCCGGCCAGTTGTAGAAGCCCTGCCAGAGCTTCTGGACATCCGTGACGCGCGCGCCGATGGCCGTCTGGGCGCCTGTCTTCTGCTTGAGATAATGAGCGGCCGAGAAGTGATCGGCGTGAGGATGGGTGTCGAGGATCCACTCGACGGTGAGCCCCTCGCGCGCCACATAGGCGATAATCTCGTCAGCCTGATGCGTGGCGGTCGCTCCGGATTTCTCATCGAACTCATAGACCGGATCGATGATCGCGCAGCGCATCGTCTTCGGATCGGCGACGACATACTGGACGCTCCCAGTGCGCGGCTCGTGGAAGCCCTTCACCAGCGGCGTCCGAGCCGCATTGCGCGCGAGCCACTGCACGGCGCCTGAAAGATCGAAGCCGTGGGCGCGGCCGAAGGCTTCGACCTCGCCGGGCTTCATCCGCCCTGCCAGCACCTCGCCGAGCACGTGAAGAGTCAAGGAGCGCGTGCCGCTGCGGCAATGGGCGTAGACCGGTCCTTGTGCCTTGGATACCGCCTCCCGAAATGAGCGGATATCGGCTTCGGTGATTGTCGCCGCCGTCACGGGGATGAAGCGATAGGCAAGGCCCAGCCGCTCCAGAGCTGCCTTCTCGGCAGCGTTGCCGGGCTGACCCGGCTCTTCACCGTCGGGTCGGTTGTTGATGATGGTGGCGAAGCCGGCGGCCGACAGCGTGGCCAGCGCCTCCTGCCTCGGCTGACTAGCGACAGTCAGCCGGTCGCCGATCTTGACGGCGGTCATCGCGAGCGTCCTCTCGATCGCTGGTTCATTATACAATATGTAATATTGTATATCGATGATCTGCAAGTCCACCGAAGTCGATCCGGCCAGGTGGATTCCAGCCGCCCTGTTAGGCTCGGGTGGGAAAGCCAATCTGCACAGGCGCAATGGGTGCACGCATGCCGGTTTGGGACCCAAGTGCATTTTCGCGGCGAGAGTTTGATGCAGCGCAAGGACCGCGCCCGCCTGAGAAGATCATGATGACGAAGATGAGGTAGCTATCATGGTAAACAACGAAAGAACGTACTGGCGACGCTCTTTCAGAAAGACCGCATGTCTACTGGACGGCGACACTCTGTCGACATCAACAGTGTTAGCCGTTTGTTCGGGGGAGTGCATGTGGCGTGGGCACTGTTGTCGCCACCGACTTAGTCCAGACCACCTTCAACTTCGTGTCGGCTGGGCCGTCGAAGCCTCGAGCTCGGCAGAGCGGCCGGATTAGTCGCGATGATAAGCGCTATCGGCTATTGCTGTTAGCGCGATCTTCGAAGTCATCTGGGCCAGCTTGCATCGCGTAACTCTTGAGACGGGCCGCATTTAGCTCGCCTCAATGGATTGTTTCGCGCTGAATGGCAGGTGACCGCTCTAAATGGATCGAGCAACATGCTGAACTCCAACCACAACTTCATTTCGCGGCGCGCGTTATGGTCGGGGGGCCGTGTCGGCAGGGAATCCTGAAACCGGGCGATGGAGGCTCGCTGAAACCCGTCGCCGCGGTATCGCCCGGTTGTCGAAGCTCTTAATTGAACCTTGGCTTTTCTTAAAGACGGGATCGCCAACGCAACCTGATGGAGTTCGTCCGACGAGCCGGCCGGAGTTCCTAACGACATGGGTCGCGAAGACGGTGTTTGGCCCGCTCGGCCACGTTCGGTGTCGGTTGCGGCTTGACCGAATTCTGTCTAGGCCCGGCCGTCTTGGCGCTGTCGCTGAGACTGGTCCTAGTCTCCACTTAGTTGCAGCGATGGCAGCCCGAATGATCTTGCACGAACATATCGTCGCTCCTTGGCCGCCAGCTGGGCATTGAGACTGGGATAATGCGTCCTCAATTGCACATCTCGAAGAGGGCTCATGCCTGAGATCGCTATCCACCTGACCCTGCTCGCCGTCGCGTTCACGGGCGCCATCGCGGGACTTGTCGTCAGCTGTCTCGATTGGTCGGTGTCAGGAAATCTCATCTGGAGCGCGGCCACCATTCCCGTAGCCGCGGCGCTCGCCATTTCGATCGTGCGTGACTTATTGATGGGACGCGTCGGGGTGGACGCCATTGCGCTAGTGGCCATGGTCGCGTCCATCGCCATGGCCGAGCCGCTGGCGGGAACCGTGGTCGCCATGATGTATTCGGGCGGTAACCTGCTAGAGGATTACGCGCGGGGCAAGGCGGAGCGAGAACTCCGTTCGCTACGGGATCGCAGCCCGCGGGTCGCCCATCGGCGGGAAGCGAATGGGCTTGTCGATATCGCCGCGGAGGAGGTCCGTCCGGGAGACGAGCTCCTGGTTCGCGCCGGAGAATTGCTGCCTGTCGATGGCGAACTCCTCGATGCACGGGCCAAGCTGGACGAGTCCGCCGTGACCGGCGAACCTCTGCCGGAAACCAGATCGAAGGGCGACCTGCTGCGCAGTGGCACCGTGAACGCGGGCGAAGCCTTTCGCTACCGCGCCGCCGCGGCCGCGAGCGAGAGCACTTACGCCGGCATCGTCCGGATGGTCGAAGCGGCGCAAACCGCGAAAGCCCCCTTCATCCGCATGGCCGACCGCTTTGCGCTGCTCCTGCTGCCGGCAACCCTGCTCGTCGCCGGGCTGGCTTGGTGGCTGTCCGGGGATTCGATCCGAGCCCTCGCCGTCCTGGTAGTCGCCACCCCCTGCCCGCTTATCCTGGCGGCTCCGGTCGCCTTCATCGGTGGGGTCTCGCGAGCGGCGCGTTTAGGCATTCTGATCAAGGGCAGTTCCGCCATCGAAGCGCTCGGGCGCACCCGCACGGCGATCTTCGACAAGACAGGAACCTTGACCGAGGGCGGCGCGCGGCTGGTCGCGCTGCACACCGCTCCCGATGTCGAGGCGGACGAAATCCTGCGGCTCGTGGCTTCGCTTGAGCAAGCCTCCCATCATGTCCTGGCCGAGACGCTCGTCGGGCTTGCACACCGAAAAGGGCTTCCTCTCTCGCACCCTTCCGATGTCCGCGAATATCGGGGCTCGGGCCTTGAAGGGACCGTGGACGGCCTTCGTCTCCGGGCTGGCTCTCGGAGCCTCGTGCTTGGAGAGGCTGCGCTTCCGGGCTGGATTCCATCACAGGAAGAATGGCACGAATCCCCCGGCGCTCTCAGAATTTTCGTGACCGTCGAGGGAAAGGCTGTCGCTCTGCTGACCATGGCGGATGCCATCCGTCCCGACGCTTCCCAGACACTGAGGCGTCTGCGCGATATCGGCGTCGACCGCGTTCTCATGCTAACGGGCGACGATGCCGAGACGGCTGCCGCGGTCGCGGCTCAGCTTTCCATCGACGAGGTTCAGGCGAATTGCAGCCCTGCCGACAAGGTCGCTGCCATCATGGCTGAAAGGGATCGGCAAGCCACGATGATGGTGGGCGACGGCCTCAATGACGCCCCTGCCCTCGCGGCGGCCGATATTGGCATGGCGATGGGCGCAAGAGGTGCGACGGCTTCGTCGGAGGCGGCAGATGTCGTGATCCTCGTCGACAAGGTCGAACGTGTGGCGGAAGCCGTCGCGATCGCGCAAAGGACCCACGAGATCGCCCGGCAGAGCATCGTCGTGGGTCTCGCCTTGTCTGGCATCGCCATGGTCTTCGCGGGCTTCGGCTTAATCCCGCCTGTGGCTGGGGCTCTTCTCCAGGAGGGCATCGATATCGCGGTCATTCTCAATGCGTTGCGAACGCTCGCAGGGCCCGGAGAATCCCGCTTCTGGCCGGCATGGAACCGGCGCCGACTCGCCCATGACGGCATGTCCTGAGCGGCTATCGCTCCATCCCTTCGCTTTTTGACTTCTCTCAAAGTGACTGACCGAAATCCTTGCTTGGGTCACGCATCGGTCCGGTTGGCCGCGCGCCAAGTGCCGGGCTTTGATCGAGCGGCGCGACCAATGCGGCTTTTCCGCTCCGCTCGCCATCGTCTCAGGGAAGCCATCATGGCAGAAGCAGCAACCAAGCTTCCGATCAAGAGTGAAACCCGTGCGCCTTCGCCTCACCGAGCTGAACCGGCGGGCCTGGGAGGCTTGTGAAGCGAGATGTCGCAGAGGCTTGACTTGACCGTCCGGGAAACCGCCGTAGCCGCGATCGCCACGCCGCATTCTGACGAGACTTAAGCGCCACAAACCGACGTTGGGAAGCGACCTAGAAGCGAACATTAGAAGCTGAGCGAACCGGGGGCGCCGCCCGACTGAATTGCCGCTGCGCCGGCAACGCGTTCCCTCACTTCGCCTCTCAGTCCTCGCCGAAGCTTCGCCTCACCAGTCGGTTGAGCCTTTCAGCAAATGCGTTTGCGTCGGTCGGGCGCTCGCCATCCAAAACGCGGGCGCTATCCAGGAGCAGGTGGGCGACGTCGTTACGCACAGTATGGTCCTCAGCTAATGCGAGGGCAGAGATCATCGCATGTCGGGGGTTAATCTCCAGGATCGGCTTGGCCGCGCTGTCGATGCGACCCGCAGCACTGAGCAAGCGCTCGAACTGGCGATCCGGCCCCTTGTCCGATGCAACCAGGCAGACCGCGCTTTCGGTCAATCGATCTGAGTTTCGGACATCAGCAACCTGGTCGGCCAAAATCTCCTTCATCGACGCGATCAGCGCGCTGATCTTCTCATTCATTTCAGCGGAGGGAGGCGTCGCATCGTCGGGCAGGGGTATGAGACTGAGATCGGCTCCGCCTTGGGTCACCGACTTGAATGGCTTGCCTTCGAAGTCCGGTGCTGCCGAGGCCCAAAAGCTGTCGATCGGATCCGACAGCAGCAGCACCTCAATGCCGCGTGCCCGAAAGCCCTCGAGCTGTGGGGAGTTTGCAATCCGGGAGGCGTCGTCGCCGGCGATGTAATAGATCGCGGTCTGGTTCTCCTTCAGCGCGCCGACATAGTCCTTGAGGCTGCGCCAACCCTCGCCGGCAGTGGTCCGGAATCGAGCGAGGTCGAGCAACTGTTCCCGCCGCGCGAAATCCTCGTAGAGCCCTTCCTTGATGACGACCCCGAAATTGTCCCAGATCAGCCGGAACGTGTCCGGCTCCTGTTCGGCCAGTTTCGCGAGATCGGCGAGGACACGGCTGGTGACACCCTTCTTGATCGCACCCAGCAGCGCGCTGTCCTGGATCATTTCACGGGAGACGTTGAGCGGCAGGTCGGCGGTGTCGACGATGCCGCGGACGAAGCGCAGATAGCGCGGAAGGAGTTCGGCTTCGTCGGTAATGAAGACGCGCTTCACGTAGAGCTTGATCCGCCCCTTGCGATCGGCGTCAAAGAGATCGAACGGGCGCGCGCTCGGGATAAAGGCGAGCGCGCTATATTCGTGGAGCCCTTCCGCGCGAAAATGGATCGTAGCGGCGGGCTCGTCATATTGTCCCGCAACGCTGCGATAGAAATCGGCGTATTCGTCCTTGGAAATCTCGCTCTTCGGCTTGGTCCAGAGTGCGGCTCCGTCAGAGAGGGCGATCGCATCGGCTCCGGGTTCCGTAATCAGCGAAATCGGGACAGGAACATGGCCAGATTGCTCCTTGACGATGCGCTCCAAGGTCCAACGCTCGGCATAGGATTTGGCGTCCTCCATCAAGTGTAGCCTTACGCGTGTCCCTCGGGCTGGAGCGCCCTCAAGCGCCGCAGGCTCTACCGTGAATTCGCCTTTGCCGTCGGAGGACCAGGTCCAAGCTTCGGCACTATCAGCACGACGGCTGATGACCTCGACCTTTGCAGCGACCATGAAGGCGGAATAGAAACCCACACCGAACTGGCCGATGAGCTGTGCGCCGTCCTTGCCGTCGGAAGTCGCGACCCGTTCCATGAAGCTGCGGGTGCCGGAGCGGGCGATCGTGCCGAGAGCCTCGATCAGCTCGTCATGGCTCATGCCAATGCCGTTGTCGGCAACGCTCAGTGTGCCAGCCTCGGGGTCGGCGGAGATGATGATCGCAAGCTTTGGGTCATCGCCTAGCAGTTCGGGTTTGCCAATTGCTTCATAGCGCAGCTTCTCGCAAGCATCGGCAGCGTTCGAAATCAACTCGCGAAGAAACACATTCCGGTCGGAATAAACCGAATGAACCATCATGTGCAGCAAACGGGAAACGTCGGCTTCAAAGTTGCGATGCTCAGCGGGGGCGCTCGTCGTCATCCGAATGTCTCGAAAAATTTGACAGCAGGAACTTGCGGCAGCGATATCTGGAGGAGACGTTTCAGGCTAGTTCGCCTGAGACGACGATGGACCTGGCAACTGTCGGGACCGGCCGTTCATCCGGCCTCCGACGGTTGCCTGTTTGATAGCGTTCTGATCAGCGCAAGCATGGCGTTCAGGCGCATGGTTGCGAACTCGCCAGCGGCTGGCAATTGAGCCTCGATGTGAGCCGAAACTGTCTGCCACGTTACCGATCCATCCCGAGTCAGGACGGCGAGGAGATTATCTTTGAGCCCATAAGCCGCATTTTCTGGACTCGAAACAAAAGCTCTGAAGCGTTCAGCGGCTGAAGTTTCCTTATGGTCCAGCGCACTATCAGTCATCTTGGATGCCCCTGGTCTTAACCTTTTTAACTGCCTTTTCTTTGTCGCCCCGATGCGCGACCGAGGCAGCCAACGATAATCCTGGCGTCAAAAGGCGCCGCGGAAGCCGCGGCGCCTCTGATCGTCAATAATCCAAGCCGCCGGCGGGCAGCGCCGGTGCCGGATCTTTCTTCGGCAACTCGGCGATCATCGCCTCCGTGGTGATCAACAGGCCCGCGACGGAGGCCGCATCCTGAATCGCGGTGCGCACAACCTTGGTCGGGTCGATGATGCCGGCCCGGACCAGATCGCCGTACTCCCCAGTCTGGGCATCGAAACCCCACGCATAGTCGGACGATTCCAGGAGCTTGCCGACCACTACTGCACCATCGCCGCCAGCGTTCTCCACGATCTGACGTGCCGGCGCCGTGATCGCCTTGCGCACGATCTCGATGCCGGTCCTCTGGTCGTCATTCCCGGACACGAGCCCTTCGAGCGCCTTGACCGCACGAAGCAGAGCGACGCCGCCGCCCGGTAAGATGCCCTCCTCGACCGCCGCGCGGGTGGCGTTCAAGGCATCGTCGACGCGGTCCTTCTTCTCCTTGACCTCGACCTCGGTCGCGCCGCCGACGCGGATGACTGCGACACCGCCGGCAAGCTTGGCCAGGCGCTCCTGCAGCTTCTCACGGTCGTAGTCCGAGGAAGTCTCCTCGATCTGCGCCTTGATCTGTGAAACGCGCGCGTCGATCTCCGCTTTCTTGCCAGCGCCGTCGACGATCGTGGTGTTCTCCTTCTCGATCCGGACCTTCTTGGCACGGCCGAGCATGTCGAGCGTGACGCTCTCCAGCTTGATGCCCAGATCCTCGCTGATAGCGGTGCCGCCGGTCAGGATCGCGATGTCCTCAAGCATCGCCTTGCGGCGATCGCCGAAGCCCGGCGCCTTGACGGCGGCAATCTTGAGACCGCCACGGAGCTTGTTGACGACGAGGGTGGCGAGAGCCTCGCCCTCGACATCCTCCGCCACAATCAGCAGGGGCTTTCCGGTCTGCACGACTGCTTCCAGCAGCGGCAGCATGGTCTGGAGACCCGAGAGCTTCTTCTCGTGGATCAGGATGTAGGGATCTTCCAGCTCCACGACCATTTTCTCGGTATTGGTCACGAAATAGGGCGAGAGGTAGCCGCGATCGAACTGCATACCCTCGACGACATCGAGCTCGGTTTCGGCTGTCTTGGCTTCCTCGACGGTGATGACGCCTTCGTTGCCGACCTTCTTCATCGCCTCCGCGATCATCTCGCCGATCGTGCGATCGCCATTGGCGGAGATGGTGCCGACCTGGGCGACCTCTTCCGAGCCAGTGATGGTCTTGGAATGCTCGCCAAGAGACTTCGTTACCGCCTCGACAGCGAGATCGATGCCGCGCTTCAGATCCATCGGGTTGATACCAGCAGCCACCGCCTTGGCGCCTTCGCGAACGATCGCCTGGGCGAGCACCGTCGCGGTCGTCGTGCCATCACCGGCGGCGTCGTTTTGCTTCGAAGCCACCTCGCGCACCATCTGGGCGCCCATGTTCTCAAACTTGTCCGAAAGCTCGATCTCCTTGGCGACGGTGACACCGTCCTTGGTGATACGTGGAGCTCCGAACGACTTCTCGATCACGACATTGCGGCCCTTCGGGCCCAACGTGACTTTAACGGCATTCGCCAGCGTGTCGACGCCGCGCAGCATCCGCTCGCGCGCGTCCTGCGAAAACTTCACGTCCTTCGCAGCCATGATTCCTCACTCCTTCAGACTTGAGGTTTCAGGTTGATGTGGTGGGATGAAGACCCCGTCAGGCGGCCTGCTTAAGGGTCGCGGTCGTCTCGACGACGCCCATGATGTCGTTCTCCTTCATGATCAGGAGATCCTGGCCATCGATCTTGACCTCGGTGCCGCTCCATTTGCCGAAGAGCACGCGATCGCCCACCTTGACGTCGGGCGGCACGAGCTTGCCGGTCTCGTCGCGCGCGCCGGCGCCCACGGCGACGATCTCGCCCTCCTGCGGCTTTTCCTTGGCAGTATCGGGAATAATGATCCCGCCTCTGGTCCTCTCCTCGGCGTCGATGCGCTTCACGACGACGCGGTCATGTAGTGGCCGAAACTTCATGAGTTCCTCCAGTTTCCATGTCGGTCACATGTCAGCGGGTCGGCCCTGTTTGGGTCTTGCGGCGAGGTTCCGCGCAGGCCCTGAGGCGCCGTGCCCGGGCGATGATTTGGGTGGCCCAATTTTTGTGTTCAAGAGGCCGGCAGCACTTTTTTTGATCGAGTGCTAACAGTTTGGAAAGGCAGCACAAACGCAACTTTTCGGCTTGCCAGGGCGTTAAAAAGGCGCTGCCATCTTCAGATTGAAATCAGGGAGCGAAAACGAATGGCTTCGACAGACTTCGCCCGCCAGATCGCTGGCTACGGATTGACCACCGCCGGAATCCTCTACCGCCTGCCCGACCACCCTTCCATCCTGCAGGAATACATCTGGCAGGATTACGACCTCGCCCCGCGCTTCCCCCAGCTCAACAAGTTCCTCTCCTTCTGGCAGGCTAAGCTTGACGGCAAGCTCTTCCGCATCACCGTCGCTCACCAGGACCTGATCGGCCCTGCCGACCTCAATGCGGTGAGCGGTGAATTCCGGCTCCAGTGAAGTCGATGTTTCAGCCGGCTTGATCGAGAGAGAAGGTCCCTAAAATAGCGGCAGCCGCCGGTAGCGACAGCTTGCTCGAGGCGGCGATCAACCAAACCGGATCCATGTTGCTTCGAGGAGGATATGGCTATGGAAACGCTGGCAATCGCTCCCGGACGCGGGAGGACTGCATGATGACTTCGGACGACTTCGAGAGGCCGGTCGTTATCCTGACTGGGCTTGGTCATCCGGCTACGATCGCGTCATGGAGGCCTACATGTTCCTAGCCGACTGGCCGGCGGACAGGCGCGATGCGGTCCACGGCTTTACGCTGAAAGCGTGCTTAGCGGCGATCCGGGGCGAGATCGAGCCAAATACGGCGCGCGGACTGTTGGCGTCATGGGCTGAAAAGCATGATCTCCTTGCCCCCGACCTGGCCGCATTCGCGGGAAGTCGCTATGAAAGCTCGTGCGGTCACGTCTGACGAGGCGCCCGGTGCCTTCAACGGGCACCGGGCAACCGTGGCGAAGCGCCGTTGCATATCCATTGAATGCGGGTTTGGAGCCGCGGTGCTTTCTCGCTCCGGCCAGTCGAACAGCGCGATCGCAGCGTCGAAAAATGCTCTTGCAGGCTGGCGGGCAAGCCTGCCGTTCGTCCGCGGCGGATGATGGGTCGCACCCAGGATCGGCGTACGACGGAACACGGCCGCCTTTATCGGGTTGTCTGCCGTCCCACCAGGGAAATGACGTGCTCCAAAATCTGACAATTTGCCGAATTGGAGCTGGGTGGGGCTTCCGAGATGTTACCGGGGCCGAATACGGGCAATCTTCCGATATAATGGAAGTTGTAGAGGCTGCCGGCCAAATCGCAAAGCGGACCGGCGCCCAAGTTGAATTCACACCTGAAGCGGAACAGCACTACAGTGCGGCCCGCGACCAACGCGCTGTTGAAAACGCCGCGCAACCGCCTTCGACAACGATCACCAAGCGGGGATTTCGGCGACGGTTGTTCGGCAAGCGAGAACGTTGAGCAGTGGAGTAAGCATCACCCACCAAATGAGTAGGCGGCGGACTGGGAGCTTGCTCTTGACCGCGACGAGATGCCTGCCGATTACGATGAGTGGCATCGACGGGCCATGCTGGTCATAATTGCATGGCTCGCCCGGGGAAGAGCACTCCAGATCGTTACAATCAGGCCATCAGAGTTTGTGGCGTGGCTCGACTCTCAAGGGTTGCCGAATACCGCCGCTGCCCGGCTCCGCTATGAGGAGAAGGCAATAGGCGGGAAGGGAGACAGGTGGTGTCGGCACAGCCACCAGTTCAAGCACTGTCTGACACGACCCGGACCGCCGCCTTATCGCATCATTGAATCTGCCTTCGTGCGTTGCGTTAGGTGTTCCCATGGTCGCTTGAGAAGGCCCGCCGAGTCGGCGCCGAGGAAGCGCAGCCCGATTATGCGCAAAATGTGTCGCAGATGACGACGGTCCATTACACGGTCATGGTCTGGCGTGGGTGCGTCGTCCTACACCCTCATGACCGCACGCCGATGCCGATCCACTTTGAAGATGAGTGCGTGTTTTCTTTGTTGAGCGGGAAGATAATAAGTTGGTGCGAGGATTAGATGACCCCTAGGGCCAATTGCGAGTTTTCAATCACGAAATGTGATCAAGGTGCTGGTTGCGAAGTCTACGAGCTGGCCTGCGACGCTCTCGCCAAAGAAGCAAATAGCTGGTTATGCTGACGAATTTCGCAAGTGGCCGAGCGCTTGGAAATAGAAGCTCTAACGCTGGTCAGTTGGAGTCGCCAGCGGTCCACGTATGACCGGACTTGATAGGCAAGGCGCAAACTTGCGGAAGAAGGGCAGCACTTGAGCCCGCCTCAGCGCTCGTCGCGGGAGGACCTCCCCTGTTCCGTTGATGGCGTGCACCTGGAAGACGTTCTTGGCCAAGTCGATGCCGACAGTCATGATCTCCATCGTGGTCGCTCCATGCTCGTGCGCGTGACAGCACCACTGTGGCGCTGCAACGCCGGGAGCGGGAGCCATCCACCCCATCTGCTTTCGAGCAGTCATCCAGCCTTCTCTGGAATTAGAGGAATTTGGAACTGCCCCCTCGCGGCAGAGTTGGAAGCGCACCGCACAATCGTGTGCGTAAGTGGAGGAACCAACATGAACCGTACGATTCTTGGGATGTTCGCTGCATCTGCGCTCCTCGCCAGCTCGGCAGCTTTGGCTCAGACTACCGTCATCGTCAGCCAACCCGAGCAAACGAAAATCAAGGAATACGTGGTCAAGGAGAAGATGAAGCCGGTCATGATCAAGGAGAAGGTCACGGTCGGTGCTACGCTTCCCGCCGACGTTGACCTGCGTCCCGCTCCAGCCGATTGGGGCGCGAGCGTCAGCAAGTACAGCTACGTCTACACCGATAACCATGTCGTTCTGGTCGAGCCTTCCAGTCGGAAGATCATTCAGATTATCGAGTGAACGATTAGCCTGAGCCGGGCGACAGCCCGGCTCTCGAAATTTTGCCGTTCTATGGTGTTTAATGCCTGAGCAGACAATGGAAAGACGACGTCACGTCTCTGGCTCTTTTGCATTGACGCCTGTCCCACTGCTAGCCCTATGCACCGCGGTAGCTCTCGCTTTTGCGTCACCGCCTGCGGCGGCGGCAGATGTCCGCTCATGTGAAGACAGCCGTCGCGAGGTCGCGCGTCGCGGAGAAGCAAATCTGAGAGATCACGGCGGATCCGAAGCCCGCTTTGTCCGCGATCGGAGCTTTTGCCGAGCGAAGGAACGTGCTGTTCCTGCCTTTATCTCGAGCCCTGACCGACAAATGTGCTTCGTTGGCTACAAATGCCAACCCACATGACCCGAGGAACCATGTTCGCCGGTAGGCCCGCAGCTAGCTTGCCCTAACCAACGCCGCTCAGGAAATTTCAGTCCTCGCAAGGGAAAAGCAGCTCGCCCGTGGGCACGATTCTGACGACGGAGTTGCTCTTGAACTGCACCGGGGTTCCGTCGGCGAGTGTGTAGAACGCCTGGCCCTGACTTGAGGAGCCACGCCACGCGACGACCGTGAAAATGTTTCCATCTTCATCGCACCAGCGCTCTCTGAAAAGTTCGCGCGTCGCGTGGATCGAACCCGCCTTCGCGCGCGAAGGGGCAGTCTTTCGAGCGGTTGTTGAGGTGGGCATCTGGACGCCCCTTTTCAGCGTGGGAAAAATGGCTCCACCTTGAGTGGAAGGCAGGGCCACAAATCCGCTAAGGCAGGTTGCCCAGATACATTCCCGTTGTCCCCAATAGGGCCGAAGCCCTGCGTCCAACGGAAGGTCCGCGCTGCCTCAGCGGGGCCGGCGAAGGGACGACGACCGCGCGACGATAAACACTTTCAAGGACGATTTACTCTAATGTTGCCGCTAGGGCGATCAGCAGCTTCCGCCGCGTCCAGATGGTCAGATCGCGACGCGACGTGCTTTCCCGCTGCGAGGCCTTCCGGATCGTCGGTCTCGTACGGCGCATGTGGTCCGCTCGGATGGGCAGAGCGTGGATTGGGTCCTGGTCGCAGTTCATCCTCGTTGCCGGGCTGACCAGGTCGCTTCGGCGTTGCATAATGCCCTGGAGAGGATGCGGCACCGGCCTGCCGGTTGTTGTGGGCTTCCCATTCCCTCACGCTAGCGACAAGTCCAGCCAACTCCGCCGCCTCGGGAGTGCCTTCGCGAGCATCGGAAAGCTGATGGATTTTGGCGCTGGCCGACTCGTAATCGGCCATCGAATTGATCTTCATCGGGGATCCTCCTTGGCCATTAAGCCGCAAGGAAGCCCTGAGTTCCGGCTATTCGTTTCAAATGGAGCGGAACCTTTCTCCGCCTCGCGCGTAAAATGCCCGCCAAAAGGGAGGCTGGCGATAGAAGAGCCGGTTTGCTTTGCGATCGGGATGTTAGCGGTGGCGGTGATGGCTTGGTACGCCTCTGAACTTTGGGACGTGTGAGTGAGATGCAGCAGACAAAGAAGCCCGATCCATTCGCCATCCTTGAAGATCCAATCGCAATCTCGCGGGCGACATCAGCTTGGGAAACAGCTTGGAGCTATGTTGAGCAGGGGTGGCGACAGAAGATCGGGAGCGTCAGAGCCAGCGGATGAAGTTTGTCATCGCTTCTGTCGCCCTCGGGACCGACGACGTCCGGGAAATGGCAAACAGAGCCATCCAGCGCTTTCTTTCTGAAGGCCGTACGCGCCCCCGGTAAAGGCCTGGCTACCGGGTCATGCGTCCGATTTGGAGAGGGCGGGAATTGGCCCCTATGCCGATCCCTCCTGTTTCGCTGCCGGCCCGCGCGGCTTTCTCCTCGAAATATTTGAGCCGGGCCTCCGCCGTGTTCGGAAGCTCTCGAGCCTCCAGCCCGACGAGAAAATCATCTGCCCTGTAGGACGTGGCTGAGCCTGGCAGTTCGCGCCAGACGACGACCGTGCAGCGGTTGCCGTCTTTGTCCGGGCAAAGCTCTCGATACATTGCGCGCCCGACCGGGCCGCTTCCTCGGCGCCGACTCGGGCGGCCTTGTCAAAGCGGCCATGGGACACCTCACGCAACGCACTCGATGCGCCTTAACTTCGCCCTGCGAAGGCAGTTCCGCTCCGCCGCTTAGGCTTCCGCAAACACGCGAGGGTCAGCCGCTATTCCGGCGTTACCCACGACGCTACCGGCCCGGTTGGCCCGTTGCTCGACGTACTTCAATCGAGAGGCAGCGGTGTTGGGCAGGCCTTCCTTATCAAGCCAAGCGAGGAGCTCGTCAGATCTAACTGTGACAATCTGAATTCCTCGGCCTCGGGCGAGACAGCCCTACATCACACGGAGCGCCGAGGCGTACCACTCCTCGTAGCTCGGGGGCATTTCGTCCCGATCATGCGCGAGTTCCCAAAGCCATTGGAAATCCTCGCGATCGTACCACGGCAAGGCGACCGTGCACGTCTCGGCTGTGGGGTTCACTTTGGGTGCCGATCGTCCGCGCGCGGCGCGGAAAGTGAGGATGCTAACGTCCTAAGCAGGGGGTAGTCGGCTTGATATCAATGGGCGCCTTGCGAGCGCCGAAGTCAACTTTAATCGACCCCGACACAGAAGCAGACAAAGCAGCTGAAGGTTATCAGAACGCCGATGATCGCCGTCCAAAGCCAAGCATCAAGCGTCGGTCGCCTTCTGCTAATTTGGTCCATTCTCCGCGGCGTCACGAGGATGCTGCACAGAGACGCTGAAATTGTGCATTTGTTCCATGCAGTCCGCCCTTCGGATGGCGGGGAACCTGAACGATTCGAGCGCCCCGCCGTTGGCGACTCGTTCGTTGCGGAGTTGTGTTTGATGTGTGCGCGTCGGGTGCTCAGGGCCGGTCTGGGCGGCGATACCGTCAAGGGGCCGCTCACCCGGCGGCTGAAGGCTGGAGCTGATCTTTTCGCGGATCCAATGCCGGAGCGGGTCGAGCCTTGTCTGGCTCTGCTCGCCAGCAAAGCGCCGTCCGGTCCTGAGTGGTCCTATGAGGTCAAATGGGATGGCTATCGGCTGGCCGTCCACATCGAGCCAGGAGGCAAGGTTCGCGTGATCACGCGCGGTGGCCATGATTGGACTGCCCGGTTCCCGGCGATCGCCGAAGAGGCCGAACGGCTCGGTTTGGATTCCGCGATTATGGATGGCGAGGCAGTGCTCCTCGATGGGCAAGGCCGAGCCGACTTCGGCGCATTGCAGCGAGCGCTTGGCGGAAGAGGAGGCAAGCGGCAGGCCAGCGAGGCGATGCTTTACGCATTCGATCTGCTCTATCTCGACGGACACGACATCAGACGCATGGAACCGGTCGAGCGCCGCGCCTTGCTGGCGGATCTTCTCACCGGAGCAGCCGGACCGATCCGACTGAGCGAGGACATCGCAGCCAAAGGCAACCAACTCCTCGACACAGCCTGCGGGATGGGCCTCGAAGGTATCATCGCCAAGCGGAGATCGGCACCATACCGATCGGGACGCGGCGGCGAGTGGCTGAAGATCAAATGTGTTCAGTCGGAGGGCTTCGTCATCATCGGCTATGAGCCGTCGGCGGTGGCGCTTGGCGGCATCGGTCGCTTACTCCTCGCCGCACGCAAGGGCGATGGTCTGGTCTATGTCGGGGTCGTGGGGACGGGCTTCACCCAGGCCAGTGCGACGGCCCTGCGAAAGCAGATGGACGGGCTGATCATTCCGAAGCCCGTCGTTGCTATCAGGCGCGCCGGCATCCGCTGGCTCCGCCCGGAGCTCGTCGCCGAGATCGAGTTCAGAGCATGGACTCACGACGGAATGCTGCGGCACGCTTCATTCAAGGGCTTACGCGACGAGGCCGACGAGGCGCGCGTTTTCAGTGTTCCTTGAACCTGCTGTCCTTGTCGTAGAATTCGTGAGTGTCGCCCCGACTCATCAGGTTCTTCGACCCGCAGCGGGAGCCGACATAGCGTAGGCAGACGTCGGGGATCGCCGTCTCGGGCGGCAGGTCGCTGACGTCGATCCCGCTACGGTTGTGGTTGCACTCATTGCAAAAGACCTCGACGCGGCGCAGCCCCAGAGCCATATGGCTCGCGACGGTCGCCGGCCTTATCTCCTGTCCATCCCTGTCATAGGCGCGGCGCGGGTTGCGCGTCATCCCCTCGACTCTTCGGCACCGCTTGTTCTCTTTGCGTTCTCATATCAGGAGGCGGCGTTGGGAAACAAGGTTCCGGCGAATTGGATCGTCGCGGTTTCACCTGAGCACGGTCGTAATGGACGATGGGTGCAGCCGCGCCCTGGAAATCCCCTGCACCAATAATCACGCGGGATTTCCGGACGGCATTCCCGGAAAGAATTTGTTGGATCTGATGCGGGCGCACGCGCGGCGATTCGACGTCAGCCTCATCTCCCAGCGTGTTCAAAGTGTCATGTCGACCGAGATTGGCTTTCGGATCAGCGGTCCGGAAATGATGGTCGAGGCTTCGTCTCTGCTGATTGCGACTGGCGTCACAAATCGCAGGCCTGCCATGGATGCAGCGCTGCATGCCGAAGCTCTCGCGCGGGGCCGACTGCGCTATTGTCCCGTTTGCGACGGCTACGAGGTAACTGATCAAAACATTGCGGTGATCGGATCCGGGCCGAGGGGTGTCAATGAGTGCACTTTCCTCCGGTCCTATACCAATCGGGTGAGCCTAATTCTTGCCGGACCCGACGGACTTTCGGAAAGTGAAAGAGAACGCTTGAGAACCCTGGAGGTGCGGGTGTTGGGAGGCCCCCCAGGCGACTTTGAGTTGGTTAAGGGTGGTCTCGCTCTTTCGATCGCTGGCCGTCGCCACAGGTTCGAAGCGGTCTACCCTGCGCTTGGTTCGGTCATTCATTCCGAGCTGGCTGTCTCGCTGGGCGCGAAGGTCTCCGAGGAAGGCTGCCTCGAAGTGGATCGCCATCAACGGACCACGATCTCCGGGCTTTACGCCGCTGGGGATGTCGTCCTCGGCCTCGATCAGATCAGTAATGCGATGGGGCAAGCCGGCGTGGCATCGACCACGATCCGAAACGACCTGGCCGCTCGCAAACTAAAGTTGCGGTAAGCGACCGGTACAGTGGAACTGTGAGGAGTACCGTAACGATGAAGTTCACCGGCGGCTGCAATTGCGGCAATATTAGATACGAACTTAACGGAGAACCTATAAGAATCGGGCTGTGCCACTGCGAGACCTGCCGGAAAGAGACGGGGTCAGCGTTCTCGTATTTCGGCATCTGGTCGAAAGCAAAAGCTCACGTGAGAGGAGAATCGCGCTCCTGGCCAAGCAAGGCCGGCGATCGCCATTTTTGCCCGCAGTGCGGGTCGTCAGTTTTCGGTATCGAAGATGATGCGTCCGATGAGATCGAAATCAAACTCGGGACGCTGGACAACCCTCCATCGCCGCTTGGTCCAAAATACGAGCTTTGGACCATACGCCGTGAGAATTGGTTGAACGCCCTGATCGATGTCGCACAACACGACAATGATCGCACCTAGGCGCGGCTCGCACCCTCAAACATGAAGCAGGAGCGAAATTGCACGCCCACTATCGGACCGCCTTTTCAAGGACCTCCAAGTTAGCCAGGTGTTCTTTGATGTGCCCCCGAGCCAGAGCCGCTATTGACCGGTGGGTTCCGTCCTTGCCGCTCGACAGATAGCTCTCCTGGATACCGAGCAGCTTGTTGTGCCCGTCGATCTGGCCCTTCACATAAGCGGCATCGAATGATTTCCCGGCCGGCATTCCGGCCAAGGTCTCGACCATCGCTTTGCCCTCATTATCCAGCTTCGGCGCTTCCTGCCGACTGGCATTTTTGAGGACGCTTCCCATGGTCTCTTGCTCTGCGGCCTCGAAGCCTGCGAAACGCTTCACGTTCGGATCGGTGGCCTTCTGGAGAGCTAGCCGACTGGTCTCCAACGCAATCGTACCTGCTTGGAGGGTATCCGCGGCATGCTTGGCTTCTGCGGAAACGGAGGTTTGGCTCGATTGAGCAAAACCCATTGATGGGAGGGCAGCGCTAGCGAGGGAGAGCTGGACGATCATGCGACGGTTCATCGGAACCTCCTTTGATATTCAGGTGAACCCCCTTGCCTCCGCTTTGGTTGCTTTTGCCGCGTCATGGCACGTACGACTTTGAAATTTGCGCCAGCCGCCGGGAACGAAGTCACCTCAAGAACGCATGTCGGCTATGAAGCTTGGCAGCAAGAATTAAGCAGAAAACACGCCGATTCAATGGCTTAAAACTCTTCAATCCAACTTGGTGAAGCAAGGAACCGATAAGTAGTGGGCCCGTTCCCCTTCCATCGGGTGCGACCGCATTCGTATTCCAGAAGGAGAAAGCAGATGGCTAATCAGTCAGGCCGCGGCTTCGCGGGAATGGACGACGACAAGCAGCGGGATATCGCCAGCCAGGGCGGACAAAGCGTTCCGGCCGAGAAGCGCAGCTTCTCTCAGGACCCGGCGTTGGCTTCTGAGGCGGGCAAGAAGGGTGGCGAAAGCAGCCGGGGCGGACAGCAGCAGGCCTCCTCTTCTGAACGAGGTCAGCAAGGCGGGCGGGACGGCAATGAGCGGGGCGGCTCCGGCAATTTTGCTGAAGACCGGGAGAAGGCGTCCGATGTGGGTCGAAAGGGCGGCCAAAGCTGATTTTTGAGCGAAGGCGGGCGCGAGCCTAGGCTCGCGCCCGCCTACCAGTTCCGCCGCTGGGATGGCCCAACCGAAGTTTACATCTACTTTCACTGCCTCGTCACACCGTCGCGGCCGACGTCTTCCAAGATGGGATCGTCGCGATGGCCGAGATCTACAACCTCAGCCTTTCTGCAGTGACACTATTCTGCGAGCGTTGGGACAACTGGCGTCCTTGGCAGCCAAGCGGTAGCGTTTGTCGGGGCGAGGCGGATCGTCCCAAGCCTGGAGGAGCGTTGATGGCTACCGGTACTGTGAAATGGTTCAACTCGACGAAGGGCTTCGGCTTCATTCAGCCGGACGATGGCGGGACGGACGTGTTCGTCCACATCAGCGCGGTTGAGCGCGCAGGGCTGCGCGATCTTCGCGACGGGCAGAAGATTTCTTACGACATCGTGGCGGACAAGCGCTCCGGTAAGGTGTCGGCAGAGAACCTGAAGGCTGGATAGCGCTCCAGCCTAACCCGCGCGCACTGCCGGCTCCTTTCTCACAAGATCTAGCTAGTTGAGACTAGTCGCCGTCCATGTCGAGCGTCACCGAGTTGCCGTTCTCATCGGTCCCTTCAATCTCCACTCGGCCCCCGTAACGCCGCATGCTGTCGACGGACAGATTCCGCGTTTCCCCGTCAATTTCGACCTCGATGTCTCGGCCGGGGCGCACGAATTCGCCCCGCCCGATCTCTGCGGAGTTCCCGTCTTGGTCGGTTCCCGACCAAGCTAATGCAGGCGTTGCTAGCAGGAGCGCCGAAATTGCGAGCCAGCCTAGTTTCATGGCAAACCTTCAGAAGCGCGGCACCAACCGGCCGTAGCCCGTCCCATACCTAAGCGCTGCCCGCTCCGTCTACTGGCTATTCGATCGCGCGAAACAACCAACTGCGGATGCCAGTCAGCTAGGCGGGCCTTTCAGTCACTTTTGCCGAAGGTCGCTTTTTACTCCGGGACCGCGTGCTTGTGCTCTTTCGTGGGCTGGTATTTGCGCGTCGCGGCGGTGTGACATTCTTAGCGGATTGTACGCGCGTCTCGATATTCAGGCGATATAGCCCATATCCGATCGCCCCCATTACAAGCAGCGGCGCCGGCATGCGCGCGACCAGGAATGTCAGAGGGACGGCGAACTTTTCCGGAATATTGCCTCGCTCCACGTCGCGGGCGATCCACACACTTGCCAGGCCGGCTATGGTTGCTCTGATCATCGTCCCTCCGCATCAAGTGTAAGGCGCTGATTGGTGCCCCAGTCGACCGAGGCGTGCCGGCTCTTAGCGGACGTGAACGCTTGCCAGCCGCCTCCGTTCCCACCGCCGAGCAAGCAGGGTACCCGAAGCGAGCACAGCTCACCGTGACCTTCGGAACGCTTCGCTTGCTCTCCTGTTGGTCTCGATATCCTTCCAGCATAGGAGATGCTCCAAATGAGCAAACTCGCAGGTAAGAACATACTCATCCTGGCGACGAACGGCTTTGAACAGTCCGAACTGGAGATTCCGCTGGCAAAGCTTCAGGAGGCGGGCGCTACGGTGCACGTCGCCTCTCCTGAAACTGGCGAGATAAAGGGGTGGGACAAGAAGGATTGGGGACGAGCGGTCCAGGTCGACAAAAATCTCGATGGAGTGGTTGTCGATGCCTATGATGCCATCGTGCTTCCGGGAGGTCAGATGAATCCTGATACCCTTCGCGGAAACGAAGCCGCGATGGCTCTAATCAAAGAGTTCTTCGACCAAGGCAAAGTGGTGGCGGCCGTTTGCCATGCTCCCTGGCTTCTCATCGACACCGGTATTGCCAAGGGGCGCAGCCTAACATCCTACAAGACAATCAAGCAGGATCTGATCAATGCCGGCGCGATTTGGGAGGACGCGGAGGTCGTCACCGATAAAGGCGTTATCACGTCGCGCCAGCCCGATGATCTGCCGGCATTCGTCGCAAAAATCATCGAGGAGGTTGGCGAGGGACGCCACGAGCGTACTGCGGCCTAGCCTTACGTTGCCCGCTTTGGCGCCGAGGGGCCGTCAGATTTCCAGTCCAATGGCCAGCGGCGGAGCTCCTGAATGAGCTGCCCTTCTCAGCCGCCTCTTTGATGTTCGCGGCTCAGGGTCGCCGCCGCGCATGCGCCCAGACGACGAGACGCGTGCCACCCAACCGGTGCGATGCTCTGGAACAGTAACGCAGTCTTCGCGTTTTTGAGGTGCTGCTCTTGATCCTGGAAAACAAGAGCGGCAGCTGATCAGCACCGGAAGGGGGCCTCTGGCCCCCTTCCTTTTCCCATCTTGCTGCGGCGGTGTGAGCATCGTCGTCTCTCCCTCCCTGCTCCAGCGTATTCGCAAGCATCGGATCCTTGTCCGATTGCATCTGCTCTTGACCCGCCTCGAAACGATCCATTCGCGCAATCCCGGCGGCGGCTCCATCATCGACTCGCGGCCGCGGCTTCCCTGAAAATCCATCGTGGGGAGCCATGTGACGGGGGCTGGGCGCTAAGACCAGGCGCAAATTTTCCAACCGACGCGGGCCCGTTAAACCTTCGGGGGCAGGCTTCCGCGATCGAAAACCGGAACTGATTCCGCAGGACCTTCAGGACGGCTGCCTACAGGAACGTCCTCTGCAGCCTTGCGCACCGCTTCCTCGGATTCGGTCAGGCCGTCTGGAGTGTCGTTCGCATCGCTGCCTTCGTCGTGGACATTCGTGCGATCGCTTATTCGCCGGCCAGTTTGCACTGGATCGGAGGCAAGCGGGCTCTCTATAGGTGAGAGCACCTGCCGCTCATCTTCAAGAAATGCCGGATTTTCTCGCTTCGTTTGCATGGCGTTCTCCTTCGTTGGAGGAAGCCATGGGGCTCTCAGTTTGTTCCTCAGCAGTTAGATCAGCGCGCCCCGCGCTGGCCGATCCGCTTCACCTCCATCACCATCCTTCTTCGCGCCTCCGCGCGACGATATGGAGCGAGCAATCGGCTAGCGGACAGCATCTCGGACGCGATCAATCACCTCCGATGTGACGCCTTCTTTCACCTGGTGCAGGCTCGGCTGGAAGCTGGTCATGTTCCCTCCTGTGGCGTTGCAATTCCCCCGCTCGTCAGGATCGATTCTCGCGATCCTTCACCACCATTCTTTCTCCTTGCCCACGTCCTGATACGGGACCTGCGGGCCGTGGGGAAATCGGACGACACGTCCATATCCGTGCTTCAGCGCCTTCTCATAGCGGGCCGGGCGACACAGACGTTGACCGACTCGGCGATCCATTCCGCATCACCTCCGGCGTGATGCTGTCGCAAGATAGATGGCGGCGGTCAGTCCGGCCGGACCACCGCCGATGATCAAACAGTCAACCCGCTCCGGCATCAGCCCGCCCTCGGGCAGATCAGAGGCTAGCGTCGCGCCGTCGCGCTGGGCTGTTCGCTCCGAGACAGGAACTTCAGGGTGAGACCCTCGATGTTGTCTTCAAGCCAGCTCGCCATTGCGATCTCTTCACTGAGGATGCGCTGACAGACCGAACTCGTATCGACGTCATTACATGCATCAGCTGTCGCGATCAGAACCTTGTAGGTTGCGATTTCCATGTGCTCGAACGTGTAGCCCGCCATCGCGCCTTTCACGATCTCGTCCGAGACGAAGGCGCCAGAAAGGCCCTGCCCCATCGCCATGAGTTTCCCCATCAGATCCTTCACCGTCGAGGTATCCCCTCCCCGCCGCTCGATGCAGGACTCCAGCGCACTGGCTTGGCGTCTGGTTTCCTCGATATGTTGCTCTATCCGCGCCTTGACCTCCGGATAGTTCTCGATGCGCCCGGCCATCGCGGTCAGCATGGTGATTGCCTGCTGTTCCATCGCGTGCGCATCTCGCAGCCAGTCGAGTAACATCTCTTCCTTCGTTGGCATGATCGCCTCCCTGTCCGCGCGTGCCGGTAGCGCGGCGTTGAGCACCGAACGGATGCCACGGTCCGCAGGTTCCTGGGAGACCGAGATTATGGGGAAAGAGCAGCTCGGTGGATCGAACTTCCCGCCATTCCCGACGTTTGACGCTCACCGGCGGGCGAGACCTCAGACCTCGGACGCCGGAGTTAGCGTGACCCATCACGGGAAGTAGATTGGGAGAAGGGCACGTTCGAATGGCCGCGCAGGGTCTCGTCTACGGTCCGATCGGCGACAACTGCCTTCATCTTTGCGTCGATATGCAGCGGCTCTTCGGCGCCGGCTCGCCATGGGCTGTACCTTGGCTGGAGCGTGTCCTGCCAGCGATCGAAAGTTTGTGCGGCGCCCATCCACGTAGGACCGTCTTCACCCGTTTCATTCCTGCCAATCGGCCTGGCGAGGCGCGCGGGACATGGGCTCGGTACTATCGAAGGTGGGCAGACGTCACTCTGGACAACATCGGGGTGGATGCGGTGCGGCTCGTTCCCGCACTCGAACGCTTTGTGCCGCCTGCTCAGGTGGTCGACAAGCGCGTTTACTCGCCGTGGGGCGAAGGCAACCTCGACAGGCTTCTGGTAGGAAGCCAAGTCAACACGGTTGTCGTGACGGGTGGCGAAACCGACGTCTGCGTGCTGGGCACCGTCCTTGGAGCGGTGGATCGGGGCTTGCGGGTGATCCTCGCGACCGATGCCCTTTGCAGTTCGTCCGACCAAACCCATGACGCCCTCATGGAACTCTACCTCTCGCGCTTCAGCCAACAGATCGAAGCTGCCGGGACGGAAGAGATTCTCGCCCAATGGCGATAAAAAAGAGTGGCTACACGTTCTGTGTGGAGAAAATGCTAGCCTCGGCAGCCTGTCGAACGCAGGCTGCCGAGGCACACAATCAGTCGAGCAGGTCGGCCGGGACCTTGCCGTCGCTCCGATAGCTTTTTGATGATGGCCATGTGCAGCCAGACGTTCATCGTCGCGGAGTCGCTGGTGTCACCGGTATAGCCGAGCTCGTTCGCCAGACCCCCGCCGCGCCTGAAGGCACCTGTCGACCTTCAGCGCCTTGAGCAGGTCGACGATAGACGCCTTCCAGTTCAAGTGCTGACCTTAACGGCCTTGTCGAGGTCTGCGCCACATCGACCTCGTGCGTCGCCGAAGACATCGGCACAGCTCCCGGAACGGGACAGGCGTCGGAGCGGCCCGGTATCTGCCTTGGCTTCGCCGAAGATGGCCTTCTGGATGGAATCGAAGATACCCATCACGCCGCCTTCTTGTTCGCGGCTGCGTTGACCCTCCTTCCGAGCGCGCTAAGCGCCTTGTCGGTCTTTTCCTCCTCAGCCAGAGTTTCGGCGAGGAGCGTCGAGGCGTCCTTCAGCCCGAGCTAATCGGCCCAGGCCCTGAGCGTGCCGTAGCCGGAGATCTCGTAGTGCTCGACCGCCTGTGCGGACGCGGCGAGACCGTCGTCGAGGGCGGGGCTGTCGGAATATTCCTCAATGACCGCCTTTCCTTCCTCTATGGTGCCCAGGATCGCGTCACAGGTCTTTCCGCGTGGCGCCTTGCCGATAATCTCGAACACCTTTGTCAGGCGCTCGACATGCCCTTCGGTTTCGTCCCGATGGGTTTCGAACGCCTGCTTGAGCTCCGGCGACTTCGCCGCCTTGGCCATCTTGGGCAGTGTCTTCAGAAACTGCTTTTCCGCGTAATAGACATGAACAGGTCTTCGAGAGCCTTGGGTTGCGTGGCCATGGGTATTCTCAGGCGATGAGTGGAGGGCGAAATCCAACAGAGTGCTGGTGTTCCTTCCCAACCAGGCCACTAGAGGAAATCTTCCACGGACAGCCAAAGGCGGATGATCGGGACGGTTTGGCACCAGTCCGTCCTTTGCGGGACTCTGGTCAGCCACCCGGGGAAGCGTCCCCCTCCTCGGCTTCGCGACGGGCCTTGGAAGCGCGTTTGCAGAAATCACGCCGGATCACGACGAGGTCTTCCTCGTCCAGTTCCTCGAGATCTAGGAGTTCCTCGCGCGCGCCCTCAAGCCTGATGATGAGTTCATCGAGCTTGATCTGCATCGCAGCCGTGTCGCGGTTCTGGCTGTTCTGGATGATGAATACCATCAGGAACGTTATGATCGTCGTCGAGGTATTGATGACGAGCTGCCAAGTGTCGTTGAAACCAAAAATGGGGCCTGACGCAGCCCATATGACGATCAGGGAAACCGCAACGAAGAATGTAATCGGCTTCCCGGTCCAACTGGCAACGCCCTGTGCGGCACGAGTGAATAAGGACGCCTTGTTGCCCTTGTGAATGATGTGATCGTAACTCGACATGGCGCACCTCGACCGCTCTACCGCGGCTACTTCCGCGACCAACTGAACTGTCAGGAGTCGAAGCGAGTTCCGGCGGTCAGGATCGGAGGCAAGGCATGAAGTGGGTCGACGCGTTCTCGACTGGCTGCGGGCTTCGCCGGGCGACCTGCGATGCTGCTCCTGGCCGTGGCCTTGTCGCTGGCCGGGATCGTGGCCTTCGCTTCGGGGAGCGACCACTTCCTGGGAGGCGCCAGTCTGGCAATTAGCACGGTCACCCTGTTGCTGCTGCCGATCCTCCAGGCCACCCAAAACCGGGACGGAGCGGCACTCCAGGCGAAGATCGACGAGCTCATCCGTGCCCAGGAGGGCGCGAGGAATTCCTTGATCGGTGTCGAGTCCCGTAGTGATGAAGAGATCGAAAAGACACGACGGTGTGAGGAACGGAAAACCGATCCGCGCCGCGAATAGGCCGATAGGTCTCGAGGGCTGCATACCTCGCCCAGAGCCGGCCCTCCACGGAAACGGCAAAGCACGTTCGATTTAGCGTGATGCGCCCGAGTGCGGTTCCCAATCACCGTTTCGGCACAAGTCGCTCAAGGTGGAAGGATGGTTCGCATGTTCGACGGCTTCAGTCTTGAGACGGTGGACGTCACCGACGGACCAATTCGGGTTCGTGTCGGAGGAAGCGGGCCGCCCATTCTGCTTCTACACGGACACCCACGCACCCACACGACCTGGTACGCGGTCGCGGCGAATTTGCAAACCAGCCACACTGTCATATGTCCCGATCTGCCGGGCTTCGGAGCCTCATTCAAACCGGCTGACCGGCCCGACCACGCGAACTCATCGAAACGGGCGAAGGCTCGTGCCCTTGTCGAGCTGATGGACAGACTGGGACACGACACGTTTGGTGTCGCAGGCCATGACAGAGGCTCGTACGTCGCGTTCCGAATGGCGATGGATTATCCAGCACGCGTTCGGAAGCTAGCCGTCCTTGACGGTGTTCCGATCCTGGAGGCACTCGACCGTTGTCGCGTGGATTTTGCCCGACGCTGGTGGCATTGGTTTTTTTACGCCCAGCCAGAGAAGCCCGAGCGCGCGGTCGGAGCCGACCCGCTTGCGTGGTACGGCGGTTCCCCTGAAGCGATGGGCAAGGAGAATTTCGCGGACTTCGTTCGCGCCATATGCGACCCGCCCACCATTCACACGATGCCCGAAGATTACCGCGCGGGCTTGAGCGTTGATGCCCAGCATGATCGCGAGGACCTTGCCCAAGGCCGCCGGATTTGCTGTCCACTGCCGGCTCTCTGGTCGGAGCGAGACGATCTGCCGGACCTTACGGTGACGTCGTTGCAGTCTGGAAAAGATGGGCTGACGAAGTTCGCGGTGCCTCGATCCCGAGCGGACATCATATGGCGGAGGAAGCTCCCGTAGAGCTGGCTCGGCTACTCGATGGCTTCTTCCACGATCCAGAAGCAATGGAAGTCAGGAGGGGATTTCTGCAACGCGTCTTGCCTCCTTTCGCAGGAAGTTAGGCTGTTCTCTCCACCGTTCTCCATCCCCAACATGCGGGCCACCATAAGGAACGCTCATTCCCTTCAATTGGAGGAACCTCGCAACGTCGGCACGGTTGAGTGTCTCGCAGCGGCGAGATTCCCATGGCGAAGAAATCGAATTCCAAACCCGGCGACGGACCTCATGGAGCGTCGCAACTGCCCTCCGTGCTGGTGACGAGCTATAATCTCGAAGCTCGCGATGAGGACGGTTTCGTCGGCGACAAGGCAAGGCGGGCTGCGATCTTCGAGCATTTAGAAGAAGTGCGTGAGGTGCTGCGCGAAAACGGCGACGACCCGCTCGAAATACCCAGCGAAGACCTCAAGAAGAAGGATCTTGATGCCCTGCTCGCCGAAGGCGACCCTCAGGAAGCTGCGGTGATCCACAGCGCTGTCGAGCGATACGCGGGATCCCTGGCGACGGTGGTGCGGCGATTTTGCCGTTGTAAGGCTTGGTCGCAGATCGAAAGGGTCGTGGTGGGAGGCGGCTTTCGGCAAAGCCGTGTCGGGGAACTCGCGATAGCGCGAGCTGGCATCATCCTGCGCACGGAAGGCCAAGCTGTGGAGCTCCAACCAATCCGCAATCATCCCGATGAGGCCGGCCTCATCGGGAATGCCCACATCGCCCCGAAATGGATGTTCGAGGCTTTCGACAGTCTCGTTGCCGTCGACATCGGCGGTTCCAACATTCGCGCCGGGATCGTCGAGCTGCGCCAGGACAAGGCAGCCGATTTGAGCAAAGCCAGAGTCTTTGAGTTCGAACTCTGGCGTCATGCCGATGAAATCACCGATCGCGATCGGGCCGTCGAGCGAATGGGCGAAATGATCCAAAGCCAGATCAAGGCCGCCCAGCGCGGTGGCCTCCGGGTGGCGCCCTTTATCGGCATTGGATGCCCGGGAATCATTCAACCGGACGGAACGATCGACCGCGGCGCCCAGAATCTCCCGGGGAACTGGGAGAGCAGCCGGTTCAATCTGATCGACAGTATTCGCGAGACCGTCCCGACGATGGGAGAGCACGACACCATCGTGACGATGCACAACGATGCCGTCATCCAGGGATTGAGCGAAATGCCCTTCATGCAGGATGTCCAGCACTGGGGTGTCCTTACGATCGGGACCGGGCTCGGGAACGCCAGCTTTGAAAACAGGCCGCACCGGAAAAAGTCGGCCTGATCGAAAGGTTTCTTTCTCCTCAGAACCGTTCGAACTTATTCACGGTGGAGACGTTTGAGGCAGACCACGGAGGTCTACCATGAACGCGAAACGGGAACGCAGTCGCTCGGTCTGGATGGACGTCGAGGTCGCGCCTGACGAGGAACCTCTCGCAAAGGACCATTCCGCCGACGTCGCGGTGGTTGGCGCTGGCATTGCAGGCTTGTCCATAGCTTATGAGTTGGTCCTGCGCGGCCTTTCCGTAGTGGTACTAGACCGGGGTGAGATCGCCGGCGGGATGACCTCGCGCACGACCGCCCATCTCGCACCGATCTGCGACGATTCCCTAAGCGAACTGTTGTCGATGCGTGGGCAGGACCTGGCGAAGGCATTTCAGGCCAGCCAAAACGCGGCCGTCGACCGGATCGAGGCCATCCAGTCCGAGCTCGAAATCGACTGCGAATTCAGGCGCCTGGATGGAATCCTCTTCCTCGATCCCGAGAGCGACGAGAGCGTACTGAATGACGAGGTCTCGGCGGCCAAGGAGATCGGGGTCATGGTTAAACGAGAAAAAGGCCTGCCGCTGCGGACCCTGGAGGATCGCCCCCTTCTACGCTACCCGGCGCAGGCCACATTCCATCCGCTGAAGTATCTCCGGGGCGTCGCCAAGGCGCTGATGGACAAGGGTGCCCGCTTGCATCCCAACACTGCCGTCGTCGAGGTCAAGGAAGAGAACGACAGGGTCGAGCTCAAACTGGAATCCGGCCTCACGGTATCGGCCGGACACGCCGTCGTCGCGACGAATTCGCCGATACACGATCTGGTGGCGCTGCATACCAAGCAGGCGCCATATCGCACCTACGCGATGGGTTTCGAGATCGAGGCAGGATCGATCGACGACGCGCTCTACTGGGATACGGAGGAACCCTACCACTACGTCCGGCTCACGCCCGGGGACGACGGCAAGGACATTCTCATTGTCGGGGGCGAAGACCACAAGACGGGCGAGGCCGACGATGCACACGCTCGCTTTGCTGCCCTGACATCGTGGATCAAGACGCTGGTCCCCGAACTCGGCCCGGAACGATATCGCTGGTCGGGTCAGGTCATGGACACGCTCGACTATTGCGGCTTCATCGGACGCGAGGCGGGGAGCCAGCGCATCTTCGTTTCGACCGGCGATTCCGGGCAGGGTATCACCCACGGCGTGGTGGCGAGCCTTCTCATCCCCGATCTCATTCTCGAGCAGGAGAATAAGTTCATCGAGGTCTACGATCCCAACCGAAAGCCGCTGAAGGCAGCGACGACCTATGTGAGCGAGAACATCACGGCGGTGAAGAATTTCGCCGAGTATCTCGCTCCCGGGGAACTCACCTCGGCCGATGAGCTTGAACCCGGACAAGGTGCAATCGTCCGACGCGGTCTCAGTAAGATCGCGGCCTTCCGGACAAAGGACGGCGATCTCGTCGAAAGGTCCGCCGCATGCACCCATCTCGGATGTCATCTCCACTGGAACTCCTTCGAGATGTGCTGGGATTGCCCATGTCATGGGTCGCATTTCGCGCCGGACGGGAGCGTTTTGAATGCCCCGGCCATCGGGCCGCTTCCGGAGGTCGCGCCCTCCGAAGCGGGAGAGGGCCGATGATCCACCACGTCTCACTCGGAACGAACGACATCACCCGGAGCAGGCGCTTCTACGACGCAGTGATGGAAGTGCTCGGGCTGCGTCTTTTGAAGGCGTCCGACGAGTCCGCTGACTATGGGACCTCTGCCGTCATCTTCAGTCTGGAAACCCCGGTCGACGGAAAGCCAGCCTCTGCCGGGAACGGCGTCCATATCGCATTCGATGCCGGTGGCCGTGAAACGGTAGACAAGTTCTACCGGGTCGCGTTGCAGCATGGCGGAACCGATGCAGGAGCGCCGGGACTGCGTCCCGAATACGACCCGCATTACTATGGCGCCTTCATTCTCGACCCCGACGGAAACAAGATCGAGGCGGTCACCCATCACGGGAAATGAGAAGGGTAGGTGTCGATGCTCGAGACCCTCGCAAGAGCCGCTCTGTCCGGCACAGCCGTAAGTGTCGCTTCAACGATCGCGCTGGCGCTCGCAGCAAGGGCCGAAGGTCAGCATGCCGTGCGTCCGTCCTCTGGCCACTTCCAGCCTTGCAGCTGCCGCGGGCCGGCGGTCGCCAGCCCAGTCTTCCAGCGATATCGCCGCTCCGATACGCGAGGGCTGCCAGCCGGCTCGGTACGGCGAACTCAACCGCTGGCGGCAGGCCCAACCAACCACGGTACAGCCGGACGAGTTCGACGAACTCGAAGCTTTCCGGCCCGGCGAGTTCCAACGGGAGCCGTGCCGGTGCGCTCGGAGAGAGGAAGAACCCGCCCGTCGCGACGACGTCCTTGAGTGCGACCGGTCTGAGCGCCCCCGTATCCGGCATGACGGGTAAATACGGCAAGCTGGACAGGCCCCGGATGAGCGCGGGGGGCGTCTTGGACATGTCGCGCAACGCCCACAACCCGAATGCTGCGCGCTGCCAAACCGGAAGGAATGCTGCTCCCGATCAGACGCGTGGCTCCGATGACAGCGATACGGTCCAAGGCGATCTCCGCTAAGCCCCCGCAGCCCCCCAGAGCTCTCTGGCGAAGTTCAGAGAACACTTCCGAAGCGGAACATGGATTTCCTGGCTGCGTTCTCACCGACCGGATCTGCATGTAATCTGGGGCAGCGTTGAATGCGGCACTTCCTTCGTGACAACAGCCTGACGCTGGCGCTTACGGCGATGTTCCTCGCGTCGGTGATGGGCATGGCGCTGACCGGGCACGCCGCGCGTAACCAGGAACTCGCGGACCATGGCCAAGCCGCGACCGGACTCGGCGCCTATCTTTCCGGCGGCGTCTTTCTCTCAGCACTCTTTGAGAACTGGGAGAGCGAATTCCTTCAGATGGCTGTCTACGTCGTCCTGACGGCGATGCTTTTCCAGCGCGGATCGGCAGAATCCCGTGACCCGGACTCCCCTGAGCGGGAGGGGGATGAGGTTCCTTGGCGAGACCGATATCCGATCCTTGCATGGCTTTACGGGCGATCTCTGGGCCTCGTGCTGGCTATACTCTTCGTCCTATCGTTCGCCCTCCACTGGTGGTTCAGTATGATTGCCGCCAATCAGGAAGCGACGCTGCACGGTAGGGCAGCCCAGTCGGCCTTCGAGTATCTCGGCGACGCTCAGCTCTGGTTCGAATCCTTCCAAAACTGGCAGTCGGAATTCCTCTCGACGGGTCTCTTGGTCGTCCTTTCGATTTTCCTGCGTCACCGCGGTTCTCCCGAATCCAAGCCAGTGGCAGCCCGTCACGACGAGACCGGCGCGTGAGGGCGCAGGCCCCAGAGACAAACATGCGCAGTGAAAGCGTGCCGGATACCCTGCCTGATCATCGACGGATCACAGCGCGGTGACGAATGGGGCTGTCGGGATTAGCGTTTCGGGCACCGGCGTACCGCTTCAGGAACGCCAGCGTGACGACAGCCACAGCGCCGGCCACGGCGCCGGCAACGGCCGGAGCGAGTCTGCGCTTCGGCCGAGCCAGATACCTCGTGAGCCGCGTAACCTCCGGAGACGCTTCCATTCGTTCGTAAAACGACTTGGACCGCGTCCGCGATAATAGATATCCCGCGATAACCAAGCCGAGCGCGCAGAACAGCAGTCCTCCCGCCACGACGATGCTTGCGGTGATTGATCCCCAGCGGAACATCAGCGATGCGTGGAGAGCATTCAGCGCGTAACCTGCGGCGAAGAGCAGGAAAAGGCCGCTTGCGGCCCAAAAGGCATAGACGATCACACGGCGCTTTATCGCTGCCGTCCCCGCAGATACGAGTTGGGCGACAAGGGCGCCCACGGCTATTTCGCGGCCCAGAAGCCGATCACCACTCCGGCTGCCGCAGCCCAGGCAAGGGCGCGTAGTGGTTGGGCTCTCACCTCATCAATCAGCATGCTTTGCAACTCGCTGACGCGTTCGCCCGCGGCCTCGGTCATACGGTCGGTGTCGACGCCGACCGACTTGAGGTTCGCGGAAACTTCGCTCGCTGTGGCTCGGGCTTTCTCCATTCGCGAGGGGTGGCCATCGTCAACTGCCCGGCCGAATTCGTTCTCATCTGCCATGGTGTGCTCCTACGGTTCGAGCAAGTTCCGATGAGCTTTCAACCGCCACCCCCAGCGACGGTTCCTAGGTAGTGGCGAAACGGATTTCATCTTTGTGCGGAGCGGCCTTTTCCCGACTCATCATCGGACCCAGCCTTGTTGTCGGCAGCGTCGGCGCCCCGTAGTCCAATGGGCCGCGGTGTGCCTTTGGTGGTGTCGCGCTGCGTCTGACGCTCGGCCTCAGAATTTAGCTCGGCACCGACCAGGATGATCGTCGCCGATAGCCACATCCACATCAGCAGGGCGATCACGGCGCCGAGCGCACCGTAGGTCTTGTTGTAGTCCTCGAAGCTGGCGACGTACCAGGAGAACAGCACCGACCCGAGCAGCCAGGCGACGCTCGCGAAGATGGCTCCCGGGCTCACCCACTTCCACTGGGCATCGTCGCGGCTTGGCCCGAAGCGATAGAGGGCGGCGAGGCCGATTATCAGGATGGCGATCAAGGCGGGCCAACGGCCGAGCCATATTAGCCATTCCGTTATGTTGCCAAGGTAGAGGTAGTCGAGCATCACCGGGATCGCAGCAACGGCGCAGATCGCCAGCAAGGCGAATACTAGAATTCCGAGCGTGAAGATCAGCGAGGTCAGGTTGAGCCGAAGGAAGCTGCGCTTCTCGTCTTCGCCATAGGCGACGTTCAGCGCATCAAAGACGGCTTTCACGCCCGCGTTGGCACTCCACGCCGACAGCCCGAGGCCGATCGCGAAGGCGAAGCCGAGCTTAGTCTCGTTGCCCGTTGAGATGCGCATCACCTGATCGCGAACGACCTCGATCGCGCCGCCGGGCAACATGCCCTCCGCGGCCGAGAGCTGCTCCGCAACCGTCCTCGGATCGGCAACCAAACCGTACAGCGAAACGAAAGCAGTGATGGCCGGGAAGATCGCAAGCAACCCATAGAAGGTTACCCCCGCAGCGACAGCTAGAACCCGGTCCCTGCCGACCTCTCCATAGGTCCGCGACAGGATATCTCGCCAGCCGGACGGCGGAATCTCGGTCGGCGTCTCAGCATCGTCTCCCTTGGCATCGTCTCGGGCGCCGTCACCGCGTCCGGTCCGATGGCCACCGGTGATGAATGCGAACGCATGCGATGCGATCAAGGACGTCGTGAGACCCGCCAGAATGGCGAGCGAGGCCTGTCTGACGATCGGAGGTGTGCGCACGTGATTGCCCCAAAATCCGGCAACTTCGGGCGGTCAGAAAGGTTGCAGTATGGCGTACGACAGCGCGGCGGTCGTCGAGCAGGCTTCGGGCGGTCGGCTACTGGCAAGAAAAACCGAGTGGGTCAGGCCCAGCATCGGGCGGCTCAACAGCCTGCTGAGGCCGAAAAACCGCGTGGAGGGATCGCGACGCGAAGTGACTGCAAGGGCAACGTGCCGCCAAGGTCAACCAGGCGCGGTGCCTTCTAGGATTTTCCGGAACCCGGCTCCGCCATTTTCCGATGCTGCTTGGCAAGCGTCTCTGCCGGAGTAAGGTTCGCGAGACTGGACTGAATCTTGTTCTTCCAGCCGCTAACGACGTCGCCTTCGCCGGCCATCAGAGCCTCGTACCCCGCCTTCGCGACATCGGTGGGGGCGTCCTTTTCTTCCTGACCGATCTTGGTGTCGAGTAAGCCTGCGCGCTCGAAGAACCGGGTCTCGGTCGCCCCCGGCATCAGACAGGTGACAGTCACGCCGGTATCCCTGAGTTCCTCCCGAAGGGCGAAGGAGAACGAGTCGATGAACGCCTTCGTGCCGTTATAGACCGCCTGGAAAGTGCCGGGCATTAAGCCGGCGATCGAACCGGTGATGAGGATGCGCCCCTGGCCACGATCGCGCATCTGCCTTCCCACCCTCTTCAGCAGCAGCAGCGTCCCTACGATATTGGTGTCGATCACCCGCAACCATTCGGCGTCGTCCTGGTCGAGAAAGCCATGGCCTAGGCCACGGCCCGCATTAGCGAAGAGCACATCGACCGGCCGTCCGGACTTCTCGACTTCAGCGAAAAATTCATCGACGCCTTCCTCGTCGCTGAGGTCGGCGACTACTGAGACGACCTTTGCTCCGTCAGCACGCAGCCGCTCCGCAGCCTCGTGGATGTCCGTCTCGTCTGCCGAGATGATCAAGTCGAAACCGTCCTTCGCAGCCAGCCGTGCCAGTTCGAAGCCGATCCCGCTCGAGGCGCCCGTGACGACGGCGAGCTTTCCGATTGCCTGTCCCATGTGATGCTCCTCGTTTACGGGGTGAGGACGACCTTGATGCAGCCGTCCTCCTTGTCGCGGAATGTCTGGTAAAGGCCCGGCCCGTCCTCGAGCCCCGCCCGATGCGTGATGACGAAGGACGGGTCGATCTCGCCGGCAGTAATCTTTTCGAGCAGCGGGGCGAGATAGCGGTGCGTGTGGGTCTGCCCGGTCTTGAGCGTCAGCCCCTTGTTCATAAAGGCGCCCATCGGGATCTTGTCGAGGAAGCCGAAATAGACGCCGGGCATCGAGATCGTGCCGCCCTTCCGGCAGCACATGATCGCCTCCCGGAGCGCATGCGGACGATCGGTCGCGAGGTAGGTCGCGGCCTTTATCTTGTCGATGACGGCATCGATCGAGCCGCTGCCATGGGCCTCGGCGCCGACTGCGTCGATGCAGCGATCAGGGCCACGGCCATTGGTCATCTCCATGAGGCGGTCGTAGACGCCGACATCGTCGAAATTGATCGTCTCGGCCTGTCCCTTGCTCGCCGCTAGCGCAAGCCGCTCAGGAACATTGTCGATCGCGATGACGCGACCCGCGCCAAACATCCAGGCCGACTGGATGGCGAACTGCCCGACCGGGCCGCAGCCCCAGACCGCGACCGTGTCACCGTCATCGATCTCCGCGTTCTCCGCCGCCATGTACCCAGTCGGGAAAATGTCCGAGAGGAACAGCACCTGCTCGTCGGGGATCCCGTCTGGAATCTTGATCGGGCCGACATCGGCATAGGGCACCCGGAGGTATTCTGCCTGCCCTCCCGGAAAGCCGCCGAGCATGTGGGAATAACCAAAGAGCCCGGACGGCGACTGGCCCATGGCTTTCTTCGCCTGGTCCGCATTCGGATTCGACCGGTCGCAGAGGGAGAAGAGCTGTTTACGGCAAAAGAAGCAGTCGCCGCAGGCCATGTTGAAGGGCACGACGACTCTATCGCCGACCTTCAGATTCCGGACGCCTCGACCGACCTCGACGACCTCGCCCATGGTCTCGTGACCTAAGACGTCGCCCGCTTCCATGGTCGGTGTATAGCCGTCATAGACGTGCAGGTCGGAACCGCAGATTGCGCAGGCGGTAACCTTGATCACGACATCGCCAGCGTTCTGGATCTGTGGATCGGGCACCGTTTCGCAGCGGATATCGCTCTTGCCGTGCCAGCAGAGGGCTTTCATGACGTACTCCTGCGGATGGCCCCTGCCGTTGAGAGCGAACGTCAGAGAGCGACCGGCGTTCCGAAGAAATATTGGCATCGGTGCGATATCTGGACCTGGCCGGATGGGCGCAAAACTACGAACGCCGCCTCACAGTTTGTCGCTGTTAGGACGATTCCCAGTTTCGGGCCGCCCCCGCAAAGGCGAGCCGCCCACGCCAGGTTGTGTACTCGATAGACCACCGCAGCAGTCCGACCGTAGCCAGCTCGCGAGGACGGCGCCCGTCCTCGGCCCTACCTTTGGATCCTGGCGCTCCGCGGCCACGACTCGGGCACCGATTGGACCATTGCTTTCCGACCGTCTCTCGCGTTGCGCGCTAGTTCCGCGTGACCGCGCCATTCTCATCTCGGCAGACTTTTAGCTCATCGTTCAAGCTGTTCCTGTAGACCCGACCAAGTATTTGGCTTCGTTCTTCGTTGGGGAACCTACCTTCGGAATCTGTTCACCCAACTGCTGAAGCCGGCATGGCTGGCTCCAAGGGTGAGCGGATTTACTCAATCTCATTCTTGAAGGAGGCAAGCTTTGACGGCATCAGAACCGCCTGTGACGTCTCCGCGTCCAATCTCGCAACCGTCCTGCGGCTGGTCGAAGCTCACTGCAAGGTCTTGGCCTCGCGGGTCAGGCCCGATTGCGCCTCGCGCCGGGAAGCTTTCAGGAGAATCATCAATGCGTTCCTTACTGCCGCAGTGAGATCCGTGTCCTGACCGTCCCCGCTCTCTCCCTTGAACGCGAGTCGGCCAATCTCGGCCGTCAGGACTTGCATGAGTTCGTCCATTCTTGCCTCGTCGTGTTCACTCCCCGCGGAGTGAACGAGTGCCCTGACGACAAGCCTTCGGAGTCCCGCATTGAGCCCCTTGGCGATGACTGCGTCTTCGTCTCCCACGTCGGTCTTCCTCACGTTCCGCAGAAGCGGAACCATCGTGGCGCGTCCCGGTTCCTGACCTGGTCAGACGGAGGAACTGCCATGGCACCGCGGGCGATATGGAAGGGCGTTTTGAAGGTCTCCGAATTGACCTGCCCCGTCGCGCTGTACACGGCCGCGTCGACCGCTGAGCGCATCTCCTTCCACACCCTGAACCGGAAGACCGGCAACCGGGTCCAGCGACAGTTCGTGGATGAGGTGACGGGCAAGCCGGTCGAACAGGACGACCAGGTTAAGGGCTATGATCGCGGTGATGGTGATTACATCGTTCTAGAGCCGGATGAGATCGCGGCGGCTATTCCGGAAAGCGACAAGACGCTCGACGTCTCCACCTTCCTGCCCTGCAACGAGATTGACGACGTCTTCCTGGACCGGCCGTACTACATCGCACCGAGTAGCCAGGTCGCATCCGAGGCCTTCGAGCTGATCCGCGAGACAATGGCGGAGCAGAAATGTGCCGCGCTGGCCCGGACGGTGATCTTCAGACGGATGCGCTCGATCCTGATTCGATCACACGGCAGAGGTTTGATCGGCACCACATTGAACTTCGATTACGAGGTGCGTTCAGTCGAGGACGCGTTCAGCGACGTGCCGAAGATGAAGATCGAGGACGAGATGCTCGATCTCGCCAAGCACATTATCGAGACGAAAGCGGGCGAATTCGATCCCAAGGCTTTCGACGACCGTTACGAGGCCGCCCTCGCCGAGTTGGTCAAGGCGAAGATTGAGGGCCGGAAGCTCAAGCCCAAAAAGCTGCCGGCGCCCGCGAAGGTCGTGGACTTGATGGAGGCTCTGCGGCAGAGCGCCAAGGGGACTGGCAAGGCGTCGGCGGCGCCAAAGTCCTCGGCGCGTAAAGCCGCCGCAAAGCCTCGCGGCAAAACCAATCAGGTGGCCGAGCGGCGCAAGGCAAGCTGATCAAGAGCGCCGTGGTTCGAGGCTCTTCTTCAGCGCATCCATGATGCTGACGACGTTACTTTCGCTCTTTGGCGCCGGAGGCGCCTTACTCGCCTTCTTTCCCTTTTCCTTGGCCTTGATGATCGACAGGAGCTCGTCCTGCACGGGGTCCTCGGCCAGGTCGGGCGACCAATCCTTTGTTCGGGACTTGATCAGCTTCTCCATCAGCGTCTTCATGTCCGCCTCCGGCTCCGTCTTCTTGATGCCGGCGAAGTAGGGTTTTTCATCGCGCACCTCGTCGCCGTAACGCAGTGTCCAGAGCACGATCCCGTTGTCGCGAGGCTCAAGCAGCACGGCGCGCTCGCGGCGATAGAGAACGACGCGCGAGATCCCGACGGTTTTCGTCGCCTTCATCGCCTCGCGGATCACCGAGAACGCTTCCTCCCCGACCTTCCCGTCAGGCACCAAGTAGTGAGGTGCGTCGTACCAGATCCAACCCACCGACAGGCGCGGCGCGAAAACCTCGATGTCGATGGTGCGGGTGCTTTCGAGCGCCACGGAATCCAGTTCGTCCTCCTCCATCATGACGTAATCGTCCTCATCCTTCGGATAACCACGCACCTCGTCTTCGTCCGCCACAGGCTTTCCCGTGACGGCGTCGATGAAACGGCTCTGGATGCGGTTTCCGGTCTTCCGGTTTAGCGTGTGGAAGCGGACTTTCTCGCTTTGTGACCGTGCCGGCATCATCGCGACGGGACAGGTCACCAGCGACAGCTTGAGATAGCCCTTCCAGAACGTCCGTTGAGCCATGATGCACCTCCGCGACGATAACGGCAGCGGCTGACGTTTCGTTCCTGTGCCCTATGCAGCCTTGCTGCCACGACCCAACCGCTTAATCGCCTCAGTGAGCGGCACCTCGGCATCGCAATAGCCGTCCCAAGCCTTGCTCTTCGACAGCACGGCGGGGACCGTCCGAAGGGTGAACCGGGACGGGTCGAGGCCCTTCTTCACCTGCGTCCACGGCACCGGCATCGAGACATGCGCTCCGGGACGTGCACGGGGGGAGAGCAGTGCGACGGCCGTCGACATCCTGTCGTTGCGCAGATAGTCGAGAAAAATTCGGCCGTTCCGTAGCCGCTTGGCCATGTTGATCACGTAGCGCGACGGTTCGTCCGAGGCCATCTGGGCGCAGACCTGCCGGGCGAAGTCCTTCGCGGTCGGCCAATCTAGTTTTTTGCGCCCGGCCGCCTTAAGTGGTGTGACAATATGCAGGCCCTTGCCGCCCGTCGTTTTACAGAAGCTATTTAACCCGAGCGCGTCCAGCCTCTCCCGCATGCCATTTGCCGCCGCGACTACGTCGTCGAACGCTACGCCAGGCCCCGGATCGAGGTCGAAGACGAGGCGACCCGGCACCTCCGGATCGCCCGGCTGGCAGTTCCACGGATGCAATTCGATGCCACCGATCTGGGCCGCGGCGATTAGGGCCTCCATGCGATCGATCTGGAGATACGGCTTCTTGTCGCCGAAGACGTGGACCAGCTCGAAAAGGTTCGATGTGCCGAGACCCGCGTGGCGCTGGAAGAAGGTCTCGCCGTCAATGCCGTCCGGGGTTCGAAGCAGCGAGCAGGGCCTGCCCTTGATGTGCGGCATCATCCATTTGCCGACGGCGGAGAAGTAATTTGCTAGATCCAGCTTGGAGACGGGCTTGCCGTCCTCGGCATCCGGCCATAGCGCCTTGTCCGGATGCGAGAGGCTGACCCCGAGCACGTCGACCCTGCCGCCCTTCCGGCGCGGCGTCGCCATCGTCGGCTTCGCAGGTTCGATGTCCTCGGGCGATGCAGGGAGATCGGTCTCCACCTCGGCCGCGGGCTTGTCCTCGCGCAGCCCCTTGAACGCGGCTTGCCTCACCATCCCGTCGCCCGTCCAGCCTGCAAATTCGATCTCGGCGACGAGCACGGGTTCGAGCCAGGTCACGCCGGGCGCACGCCGCGGCGCATTGGCGCCAGTAAACGGGGAGGAGTGCGTTGCATGCTTCTTCAGCCGCGGCAGCAGGGAAGCGACCTTTGCGGCACCGTAGCCGGTTCCGACCCTTCCGATATAGACGAAGTGAGAACCTCGGTTGACGCCAACTAGCAGCGATCGAAACATGCCATCCGTCGTCGCCCAACCGCCAATCACCACCTCGTGCCCGGCCCGGCATTTCGCCTTGGTCCAGGTGTTGCTTCGGCCGGAGACATAGGCAGCCTCCGTCGATTTTGACACGATGCCCTCAAGCGAGAGCTTGCAGGCTGATTTCAGCACGGCGTCACCGCCGCTCTCGAAGTGCTCGACATAGCGGAGGATGACCCCGTCACCATGGCGCTCGATGAGCTCCTTCAGGCGCGCCTTTCTGGCTAATAGGGTGTGGCGCCGCATGTCCTCGCCTTCGATCCACGGCAGGTCGAAGGCAAAGTAGACCAGGTCTTCCGTTCTGCCTTCCGAGAGCGCGGCCTGGAGCGCAGCAAAATCGGGCGCGCCATTCTCATCCATCGCGACGATCTCACCGTCTAGGATGCAGTCCGGCCAGCCTCGGGCCGCTTCTGCGATGCCCCGCAACTTCTTCGTCCAATCGAGACCCTTGCGGGTCTTTATGGTCGCTTTTCCATCGTGCGCGCGCAGTTGCGCGCGATAGCCGTCGAACTTGATCTCGTGAACCCAGTCCGCACCGGAAGGAGGTCGCTGGACGGAGGTACAGAGTTGTGGCGATATGAAGTCCGGCATCGCGGTCGCCGACGTGTTCGGTTGCGCCCTGCCCTTTCGGCTCGGGGCGCGGCGCTCGATGGCGGCGAGTCCGACGCTCGAATCCCACACAGCATCCGCTTCGACGACCTCTTTCGCCAGCAAGAACGGCTTCGGCGATCGCCCCTTCCCCGCGGTGATCATCGCCATTGAGCGCCCGGAAGCGATCGAGGTGTCGTTGGCCAACACCTTCTCGCCATCGCCTTCCGAGGCATGCTCGTCGCGATGCTTGATGAGAAGCCAATTGGTTCGCGTGCCTCCATCCCTGTCGCGTCGCATTCGCACAAGGACGAAGCTGCCCTTTAGCCGCTCGCCGTCGAGCGTAAACTTCAAATCGCCCTTCTCCAGCTGACGCTGCGGGCTAAGCTTGCCCTCCGGCTTCCAATGCCCCCGGTCCCAGAGCATGACAGTGCCCCCTCCGTATTGACCTTTCGGGATAGTGCCCTCGAAGTCGCCGTAGGCGAGCGGGTGATCCTCGACCTCAACGGCCAGCCGCTTATCCTGCGGGTCGGTGGACGGACCTTTTGTCACCGCCCAGGACTTGAAGACGCCTTCCAACTCCAGACGGAGATCGTAGTGCAGCCTGGTAGCGTCATGCTTTTGGATCACGAAGCGCAGCCGATTTGAAGGAACGACGGCGGCTTCGCCGCTTGGCTCCTTGGTCTTCTCAAAATTGCGTTTCGACCGGTAATCTTGCAGCTTGCTCGACATCGACGGTGCTCCCATGGAGCGGCAACCGCTCGGCCTTCTGCGGGTTCCGTGAACCTTTGCGAGGTCCTCCCCGTCACCGACGGCGCATCCTATCGCTCCTATTCCGGGTAACCGATCGGACTGGCATGGGCGGCTAGGCCTATACCTATACTGGACTGGCGAAGGCTACATTCCCGAGATACCTCTGACTCTGGAAGAACTGTATCAGCTGCTAGGCAGCAGCCACGTTCAGGCTCAGCGTATCGTCGATACCCTTCAGGAGCCGCTTGTCGTGCTCCACAGGGACATGGTTGTCGTGGCTGTAAACCCCTCGTTCCTGCGAACGTTCAAGGTCGAGCGGGACGTGATGCTGGATGAACTCTAACCTAACCGCTAGACGCTGACTCGTCTGCCTCTTTGCGCCTTCTTGAAGCATGCCGCAGCTTGCCGTCCCGTCTTGGGAGCCAGATTAGGCAGGTCTTGACCCACGACAGGAACAAACCAAATCATGGTGCGTCGCTGCAAGCTTTGCCGGCAACGACGACCACCACCAAACCGGATCCATGTTGCTTCTAGGAGGATATGGCTTTGGCACTACCATCTGACAAATTCCGACGACCTGTCGTCATCTTGACCGGCTTGGGTCTTCCCACAGCGATCTCGTCGGTGATGGAAGCCTACATGTTCTTAGCGGACTGGCCTGCCAGCAAACGAGATGCGTGTCATCGAGTTGTAATGAATGCTTCTCTGGCTGCGTTGAATGGCGACATCGAGCCGGAAACGGCTAGAGGACTTTTCGCTTCATGGGCTGAGAAGAACGACCTTTTGGCGCCTGACGTCGCAGCATTCGCAGCCGCTCGACGGACCGGTTCGCACGGAACTGCATAAGACCAGCTCGGCCCGATGCTTCCGCAAGAGTCTCGGGCCGGAACTCCACGCGCATGGACGACAGACCATGTCAGGAAAACAGGCTATTGCGATCCCCGTAGTAAAACCCGCTATGATCGAGCTTAGCGGCGATCCTCGCGGGGATGCTGTGCTCAAATTCGAGACAGCCGGCGAGACCGACATTCTGCTCATCCTGCCGATGACCGGGCTCGCCGAACTGGAAGCTATGCTGGCCCGCGCCAGCTTGGAGCAGGCCAAGCATCAGCCGAAGCAATAGGGCATTAGGTATGCACGCAGAACCGTCGCCTAGACTGGCGGCTCTCTGTTGGACGTCGATTGTTCCATCGCGACCTCTAGCGGTCGCCTGGCCGTAATGAGCTAGCGCGCACCGGCGCATGCACTCAAAGACACCAAAAGTTGGTCCTCGCAATACGTAGGATGCGCCATCGCCCCGGATTGCTCTCACGGCAAAGGGGGCCGGACCGCCCACTTCCGGCCGTGCAAGCTCGGCGCCCGCCCGACCTAGCGAAACCGGCTCATCGCGTAAGCGTTGCGTCGCGATAAAATCAACTTCCTCGTGCCGATTAACGTCGAGACCTGAAAGGCGAAGGAACTGGAGACCGCGATAAATTCTATTCAAAAGCTCTGCCATGCACCGGAAGAGACACCGGCGGAAACTTAATTGCTGATGCTGATCTAGGCAATCGAGCCGTGGGACAGCAAGGGTGAATGACTTGTGGGCGCGCAACAGCCGGTCAACCGCCGATCCTTGTCTGGATGCCCATAACCCTGCTGCGAGAAGCGCACTCCCAGAAAAGGGTTAGAATGCGGTCTCTGATCCTTAGCCGAACGCGCTGAGTTTTCGGAGTTCTCAACGACCGCTGCACCCGGACGTTGCAGCCTCTTGCGAACTCATGGTGGCCCCCAAAATCGGCTTCGCAGAGCCACCTTTTGTGGAGAGTCGTCGCTGAGTGACCCCAGGGATCTCGCCCGCGCCTATGCGGCCCTGGAGGCTGTTTGGAACGAGGTTAAAGGTCCACTACTGACGCGGAGCATGAAAGCGGAGCGGACCAGATCGCCTACTTCGTGGCGAACTTTGCCCCGATGGCTCTAGATGAGGAGGATCTAAGGCAGACCGTCTTGTTCCATTACAGGCAGCGGATCTGTGCCTGATCCAAGCCCGCCAGCAAGTCTCTGGCGGGCTTTCAGTTGTCGGGAAAGAATTCTCAGGCTTGCCGCTCGGGATTCATTCCCAGCGGGGTTCCGATGAGTGCGCGTCGGGGGCTGAGGGCCGGGCTCGGCGTCGAAACTTTAAGGGGCCGCCCATCCGGCCACGGAACTTCGGACATGACCTGTTTTCCGACCCCATGCCAGATTGCGTCGAGCCGTGCTTGCCTTGTTGGCAGAGAAAGCGCCTTCAGGGCCGGCATGGCCTACTCGGTGAAATGGGACGGCGGCCGCTTGACCGTGCACATTGAGCCGAACGCAACCATTCGCGTCAACCCGTGGCGGGCATGATTAGACCGATCGCTTTTCCTCAATCGTCGAGGAGGCCAAACGACTCGGCTCGCCCACATTCCTCGGCAAACGCATCCATGAACAGGAGATAACAATCGGGTTCATGAACTGTTTGCGCGCTTGCGGGTTGAATGGGCATAGAAGGAGACACCGAATGCGCACATTCCTCGTTATGGCTGCTTTGGGACTTGGCATTGCTGCGTCTGCTCCCGCAACGGCCTCTGATAACCTGCCCCCGACGATCGCTCAGAAGCTGGATCGCCGGGCTGCCGAGTACACCTGGTCTGCCGCCGCTGAACGCAGGCACATGATTATGCGCGAGACCATGCGACAGCAGAGATATGGGCGCGGTGGATACGGCCACGGCCCGCGCCACGGGTACGGTCCTCGTTATGGATATGGACCGCGCTACGGCTACGGTCCGCGCCCGGGCTACTACCGTCCGTACTGGTAACGGCAGACGGCACTAGGGCCCGCCAAATCCCTCGTGGATCTCTAAAGCGAGCGGGGCAATTGACCGAGGCTGTCCCGCTGCCGCGTCAGGGAGACCGAACTGCTTTGGCGGCATACATGCTGCAATAATCACGCTGGTATAGCGGCGGCGCATATAAATGCGGTTATCGGGCTCGGGATGGTCTGACGTGTGGGCGAGAATTTCTCGCCAGGTAGTATCGATCGGGCAAACTAGGACTTATTTCACAACTGAACGCGACGATGCGTAGCGCGCAGATGAGCGAGCGGTCGGAGATGTGATCGATAATTGTCGATCTCCGCTTTCCTAGCAATCGCGTCGCCGGCGCAGGAGCTAGCTTAAGAACTTCCCCTGAGTGACGGAAGCCGTCGTTCGGCTATCGGGTTTTGGACTGTTCTCGCAACCCAATGAGCCTCATCGCATCAGTAGCACGGGTGAGGCGACCGTCATGGCCAAAGCCAGGACAACGAGTGTCCGCATCCAAACTGCGATCGTGCGAGGCGAAAAAATCCAACTCATGGTCGACCTCCCGCAACGGGACTCTGAATTTACCGTATGCACATTGCGCTAAAGCGCGAGTCACTGCGCTCCCCAAGCCACGGCAACTGTTAATGTCTCACCGGCGGCTGTCACAGTAAAATCAGGTCTCAATCATCGCAAGCCAAAGGCCGGGTAAGCAGGCAACGCGATACGTTACCCGCTACCGACACCTGCTACCGACGCGCCAAGGCCGGCCCCCTCGCCCCCAACCTGTTCGCGAAAGTTGCAAGCTCGGTGACCGGATGGTCGGACACCGGCCATCCCAGATGCTGATCCTGACGATCTCGTGTAGGGGCGATTTAGAATTCGACTGAACTGGCCGCTGGCTCATCCGTTCTGTTCGCAGCGCAGTGCCTCCGCAGCGAAGGCGCTGATCTTCTCGTTTATGCGAACTGGAGGCGGATATGCCAACTCCCGAAAACTTGAACCTGAACCGGCGGGCCCTGATGGTCGCAGCAGGTGCTTGCGCGACATTACCCGTGATGTCGGCCGGGGCCGCCCGCGCGCAGCCGGCCCCGATTGGCGAGTCGGTGAAGTCGGGCGTGACGTTCACAGTGAATGGCGAAGCTAGGTCATTAGACCTCGACACCCGGACCACGCTGCTCGACGCATTGCGCGAGCATCTGCACCTGACCGGAACGAAGAAAGGCTGCGATCACGGCCAGTGCGGCGCCTGTACCGTGATTGTCGACGGGCAGCGCATCAATTCCTGCCTGACGCTCGCGATCATGCACCCGAGTGCCGACGTTACGACGATCGAAGGTTTGGGAACGCCCGAGCGACTGCATCCGATGCAGGCTGCCTTCGTCAAGCACGATGGCTTTCAATGCGGGTATTGCACGCCGGGCCAGATCTGTTCGAGCGTGGCCATGCTCGACGAAATCAAGGCGGGCATCCCCAGCCATGTCTCCTCGGACCTGACAAGGGTTCCGCAGCTTACGGAGGCCGAAATCCGCGAGCGGATGAGTGGCAATATCTGTCGCTGCGGAGCCTACTCCAACATCGTCGAGGCCGTGACCGAAGTTGGTGGGAGGCAGGGATGAGGGCTTTCAGCTACGAACGCGTAGAGACCCCGACTGCAGCGGCAGCAGCAGCGGCAGCGCGCCCCGACGCCAAATTCATCGCCGGCGGCACCAATCTGCTGGATCTGATGAAGCTCCAGATCGAGACGCCGGCACATCTGATCGACGTCAACGGACTAAAGCTTGACCGGATCGAACCGACAGATGATGGCGGGCTGCGCATCGGCGCCCTCGTCCGCAACACAGCTCTTGCGGCCGACGAGCGCGTTCGACGCGACTATGGCGTCCTGTCGCGAGCATTGCTCGCCGGCGCTTCTGGCCAACTACGCAATCGCGCGACGACCGCCGGAAACCTGCTGCAGCGGACGCGCTGTCCGTATTTCTATGACACCGCCCAGCCCTGCAATAAGCGCCAGCCCGGCAGCGGCTGCTCGGCAATCGGCGGGTTCTCGCGGCAGCTCGCCGTGATTGGCAGCAGCGAGGCTTGCATCGCGACGCACCCATCCGACATGGCTGTCGCCATGCGCGCGCTCGACGCCAAGGTCGAAACGGTCAAACCCGACGGCGCTACGCGGGAAATCCCGATTTCCGACTTCCATCGCCTTCCCGGCGACACCCCTCATATCGAAACGGTGCTTCAGGCCGGCGAACTGATTACGGCCGTCACGTTGCCGAAACCGGCAGGCGGGAAGCACATCTATCGAAAGGTCCGGGATCGAGCCTCCTATGCCTTTGCGCTCGTCTCCGTCGCGGCTGTGATTCAGCGCGACGGATCGGGCCGGATCGCGCTCGGCGGCGTGGCCCATAAGCCGTGGCGTCGCGAGGCCGCCGAGACGGAACTACCACGTGGGGCAAAGGCGACGGTGGGGGCGCTGCTGGAGGGTGCGAAGCCGACCCACGACAACGCGTTCAAGCTCAATCTGGTCGAGCGCACGCTCGGCGCCGTCTTGGTGGAAGCGAGGGGCTAAGCCATGAAATTCGACAAGCCCGCAACCGAGAATCCGATCGACCAGATGAAGGTCGTTGGGCAACCCCGTGATCGCATCGATGGCCCGCTCAAGGTGACCGGCACCGCCCGCTATGCCTATGAGCAGCACGATGTCGTTCCCAACCAAGCCTATGGCTATGTCGTGGGCGCCGGCATCGCCAAGGGCAGGATCACTGCCATCGACACAGCGGCGGCCAAGAGCGCTCCGGGCGTCCTCGCGATCGTGACCGCAAAAGAAGCGGGCAAGCTCGAAAAGGGCAAACGCAATACCGCCCATCTGCTCGCTGGGCCCGAGGTCGACCATTATCACCAGGCCGTTGCGGTCGTGGTGGCCGAAACCTTCGAGCAGGCGCGCGCCGCGGCAAACCTGGTGAAGGTCGACTACGCACCAACGCAAGGCAGGTTCGACCTCGAGGCCGCGCGAGGTAGCGCGAGCGAACCCAAAGGCGACGACCCAACCCTGTCCGATACCCAAACCGGTGATTTCGCAGCGGCTTTTGAGAAGGCCGAGGTCAAGCTCGACGAGAGCTATACGACGCCGGACGAAAGCCATGCGATGATGGAGCCGCATGCCACGGTCGCCGCTTGGGATGGCGACAAGCTCACGCTCTGGACCTCCAACCAAATGGTCGGTTGGGCCGTCGGCGATCTGGCTCAGACGCTCGGAATTCAGAAGGAGAATATCCGCGTCGTCTCGCCGTTCATCGGCGGCGGCTTCGGCGGCAAGCTCTTCCTTCGGGCCGATGTCCTGATGGCGGCCCTCGGAGCGCGGGAGGCCAAGAGGCCGGTCAAGCTGGCGCTCCATCGGCCGCTGATGATCAACAACACGACGCATCGGCCGGCAACCATTCAACGTATCCGCATCGGCGCAGCCCGGGATGGAAAGATTACCGCCATCGGCCATGAAAGCTGGTCGGGCGATCTTCCGGGAGGTGGCCCGGAGGTCGCTGTCCAACAGACGCGACTGCTTTACGCTGGCGCCAACAGGCTGACGGCCATGCGCCTTGCCGAACTTGATCTGCCTGAAGGGAACGCAATGCGCGCGCCCGGGGAGGCTCCGGGGCTGATGGCGCTGGAAATGGCGATGGACGAGATGGCCGAGCGCTTGGACATGGATCCGATCGCCTTCCGCATCGCCAATGACACGCAAGTCGACCCGGAAAAGCCGAAGCGACCCTTCTCGATGCGGCGACTTCAGCACTGCCTGGAGTTGGGCGCGGAACGCTTCGGGTGGAATAAGCGGTCCAGGCAGCCAGGTCGACAACGCGAAGGCCAATGGCTCGTCGGCATGGGCGTCGCAGCCGCATTCCGAAACAACCTGGTCATGAAGTCCGGGGCGCGGGTTCGGCTGGAGGCCGATGGCCGACTGATCGTCGAAACCGACATGACCGATATCGGCACCGGCAGCTACACCATTATCGGCCAGACGGCCGCCGAGATGCTCGGCGTCCCGCTGGAGAAGGTGGAAGTCCGCCTGGGCGACTCCCGTTTCCCGGTATCGGCCGGCTCGGGCGGCCAATGGGGCGGCAACAGCTCAACCGCGGGCGTCTACGCGGCCTGCGTCAAGCTGCGAGAAGCCGTCGCGCAAAAGCTCGGGATCAATTCGAATGAGGCGGTCTTTGCAGACGGTCAGGTCAAGGCGGGCAACAGAAGCTTGCCTCTTTCCCAAGCCGTTGAAGGTGGCGCGCTGATCGGTGAGGACACGATTGAGTACGGTGATCTCGACAAGACGCATCAGCAGTCGACATTCGGTGCCCATTTTGTCGAGGTAGCCGTTGATGCGGCGACCGCTGAAACACGGATTCGTCGCATGTTGGCAGTCTGCTCCGCCGGCCGGATCCTGAACCCAAAAACAGCCCGCAGCCAGGTCATCGGCGCCATGACGATGGGTGCTGGAGCGGCGCTCATGGAGGAACTAGCGGTCGACACCCGACGCGGCTTCTTCGTCAATCATGACCTCGCGAGCTACGAAGTGCCGGTCCACGCCGACATTCCGCACCAGGAAGTCATCTTCCTTGAGGAGACCGATCCGATGTCCTCGCCGATGAAAGCAAAAGGCGTGGGAGAGCTTGGTATCTGTGGTGTCGGCGCTGCCATCGCGAACGCGATCTACAACGCCACTGGTGTCCGCGTGCGACATTATCCGGTGACGCTCGACAAGCTCCTTCCACACATGAGCGATGCAGCTTGAACTAGCCACCTCCTGTCTGTGACCGGCTGCCGTGCGTCAAGCGGCGGCTGGTGAGGACGAGAGTGATTGCTCAGATGACGTCGCGAAATGGGGGCTCGCGTCGATCTTTAGAGGTTGTAACGATGAATTCGACGGATGCCGCCGCCGCTCGAACGTAGATGCCGGCTTGCAAGACAGGGGCGCGTCCCCTTCCCATGCATGTCCACTCCCAAGATGTTCTCGAAGTTCCTGCAGCCCCTGCGTGATCAGAGCACGATTCTATCGAGTGCGCTTGATCGTCGCCTCTCTTCCGGCCGTGCCGTTCATCCGACGGAAGGAAGCTTCCCGTGAACGGCTTAGCCCTCGCGCCGGGCTGAGATGCATTGCATTTGAACCAAAAGCGCATCGTGATCTTAAGTGACGCCATGGCATCGCTCCCGCGGGAGTAAACGATGCTCATAGTTAGAAATAGCACGGACGGTCTGCCTCCCGCAGTGGAGATCGAGATCATCGGCCGCCTCTACAGCGCGCCGCTTCAGATCCTCTGCATTGCGGCCTGCGTGGTCGTCGGATCCTCGATCATGGCTGCTCGCACAGCCGATCCGGTGCTTTGGACGATTGTTGGCGCTGCCGTCGTGATGGGCGGCCTGCGTCTGATGGGGATCGTCGCTTTCAGAAGGCGCCCTTTGAAAGCGCTCACTTTGGCGGAGGCGCGACATTGGGAAAATCTTTATGCCGCCGCTGCTCTGGCATTCACATTTGTCATCGCAGCGCTGACAGTTCGGATTTTCCATCTCGGTTACACGGAAGGCTACCTGCTGACGATCGGACTGGCGATGGGCATCAGTTCCGGCGCCTGCTCTCGCGCGGCGAGGTTCTGGATCTGCTGCTCGATCTGCACGATCGCCGTCGGCTTTTTGATAGCGGCCCTTTTCTTCACGGGCGACGCCCTGCTCCAGTCGATGGCCTTCCTTCTGGGCCTCTATCTTCTCAGCACATATGAAGCCGCCGCCAGGAACGTGAGTCAGCTCGAAGCCGTGCTCGTTGGCGAGCGCGAACTCGATTTTGCCGCGCACCGGGACGCCCTCACCGGCATCGCCAATCGCCGAGCTTTCGACGAAACAATGGCCACGATGGCAGCTTCGGAAGACGCCTTCTCGCTGCTCCTACTGGACCTCGATGGCTTCAAGATGGTCAACGATCGCCTCGGACACGCTGCAGGTGACGATCTACTGCGCCAAGTTGCGGGACGTTTGCGATCCGTGCGGCGCGATGGGGACCTGGTTGCCCGACTGGGCGGCGACGAGTTCGCGATTGTCGCGCACGACACAGATGCGGGATCAGCGAGGAAGCTTGCGGACGAGATCGTGGTCCGGCTACTTGCGCCTTATCGCGTCCTTGGCGGTCCGGTGGAGGCAGGAGCTTCCGTCGGCATCAAGACCGTGGGCTTCGGCGATAAGTTTCGCGAACCGGCCACGCTGCTTCGCGCGGCCGACGAAGCCCTTTACGCGGCGAAGCGAGCGGGCAAGGGTCGGGCAATGTCCGCCAAATTGCGGACGGCCGCTTAGCGGTCACGACAAACTCCGGGACGCGCAAGGCGGCCCAAGGAAGCTCGAGCACAGGGACGCGTGGCCGCGCGCCGCCCCCTCTAACCAACCACGAAATTCGCCGGCCTACGGCATCAAAAACGGGCCAAGAAACATTTTATAAACTGCTCCGGCCGCAACTTCGCCTGACGACTGGGGGAACAGTCGAGTTCGTCTTCAGCATATCTGCGCGATGGCTCGGCCAGCGGCGCCTGCCACCGCGGTTGGCGGCGCTTCCGTTTGGAAGGGGCACCATGTCGTCAATTCTCGGCCTATTCTCGAACCGGCGCCTGGCAGCGCAGATCGCCGCCATTAGCCGCTCGCAGGCTCTCATCGAGTTCGACACCTCGGGCAAAATTCTGAATGCCAACGACAATTTTCTGAAGGCGTTGGGCTACTCGCTCGACGAGATCAAAGGCCAGCACCACCGCATCTTCGTCGAGCCTGCCGAACGCGAAAGCGCGGCCTATCGCGAATTCTGGGCCTCACTAGGCCGCGGGGAGTTCTCGACCGGCCAGTATCTGCGAGTCGGCAAGGACGGCCGGCAAGTCTGGGTCCAGGCTTCTTACAACCCGGTTCTCGATGCGGGTGGCCGGCCGACGAGCGTGATCAAATACGCCTGCGACATCACTGCCGAAAAGGAACGTCTTGCCGATCTCGAAGGGCAGCAGGCGGCGATCCGCAAGGCGCAGGCCGTGATCGAATTCGACCTCACCGGCAAGATCCTCGCCGCCAACGAGAATTTCCTAAGCGTGATGGGCTATGCCTTCGGCGAGATTGAGGGCCGACACCACCGCATGTTCGTCGATCCGGCGGAGTGCGAGAGCGCAGCCTACCACGAGTTCTGGGAAAGGCTCGCGCGTGGTCAATACGAGGCCGCCCAATACCGACGACTTGGCAAAGGTGGCAAGGAGATCTGGATCCAGGCGTCCTACAACCCGATCCTCGATTCGAGGGGGCGGCCCTACAAGGTCGTGAAATTCGCCACGGACATCACCGCCACCTTTCGAGGCAAGCAGCTAGAGGCCGCAGTCAGGGAAACCAGCGAAGTCATCGACCGCGCTAAGCGGAAGGACCTGACGGGACGCGTTCCATTGGAAGGAAAGACAGGCGAAGTCTCCCTGCTCTGCGCGGGCGTCAATGATCTATTGGACACGCTGGCAGATGTCGTTGTGTCCGTGCGCGGGGTGGCCCAGGACATCGTGGTCGCTTCGGGGAGGATTTCTGCTGAGAGCGCGCAATTGGCCCAGCGTACCGAGGCCAATGCGGCAAGCCTGCAGGAGACCGCGGCGACAACCGAAGAGCTTGCCGCCTCGGTGAAGCATAGCGCCGGCCATTCACGCACCGCGGTCGAGCTCGGCCATCAAGCTCGTCTCGTCGCCGAGCGCGGCGGTGTGATCGTGAGCGAGGCCGTCGGCGCCATGGGGCGGATCGAACAGGCCTCCTCCGGCATCTCCGAGATCATCGCCATGATCGACGAGATTGCGTTCCAGACGAACCTGCTTGCGCTCAACGCTGCCGTCGAGGCGGCACGCGCCGGCGATGCCGGCCGCGGCTTCGCCGTTGTCGCAACGGAGGTGAGGGCTCTAGCCGCTCGGTGCTCGGAATCAGCCAATGGCGTTAAGTCGCTAATCACGAACTCCAACGAGCAGATCCGTTCCGGCGTGGAGCTCGTCGAGAACGCCGGCGTCACGTTGCAGGAGATCGTGTCGGCTGCAAACCGCGTAGCCACGACCGTTCATGAGATTTCCGCCGCCACCACAGAACAGGCCAACGGCATTGACGAGATGGCGCGGACCGTCGCGCATATGGACGAGATCACCCAGCAGAACTCGCTGCTCGCTGACGCTAGCGCCAAGGTGGCGTACGAGCTACGGCAAGATACGGACCGTCTTTCGGCGCTGGTCTCGGAGTTTCAGCTTCCTTCGAAAACGGCTGAACCTTCGAGGATCAGGCGAGCATCAGCTTAGAGGGCTTCACCGCGCCGAATGACGAATCCTCAAGGCCGTCCAGCCTATTGGAGGACGTGCGCCCGGCCGGATAACGACGATTCGAGCCATGACCCCTGGAGCGGGTGCAGCAAGGCCGCCCGCTGCGTCACGTAAACTCACCATCCGACCGCCCGTCATGAAAAGCACGGACAGCTGCCGCAGTGAGGTCCCCCATTGGGTTGGGTCCTCTGGCCACTAGGTCCGTGACGATGCGAGCGAGCCTGGTCTTTGCAGCATTAGAAGGCGCTCCGACGATACGCAGATCGTCGCTGATTGCTTGCCACGCTCGCGCGTGGATGGCTTCAGCAACCAGCATCTCCTTCGAGTTCAGCACACCTGGAAAGCGGAAGTCGAGTGTCGAGAAAGGCATGATCTAGGTAGTCTCAGCGTGTCTCTGGCAATTCAAATGGCGCGGCCGGCGAAGGTCGCGCTAGAAACGTGCGTTCGCGAAAATTGATCCTGCCCCACAACGCGCGCTACCCTGTCACCTCACGCCCGCGCGGATTTGCTGGCGTTCATGCGCCTTCGATGCAGCCTCGCACCTGCGCGCGGGTCTCGGGAACCACGATCATCCGCGGCTGTTAGCCCAGCATGGCTCACCGCAACATTTCCGTTATCGCGAGCATTCTGGCCAAAAGTTTGGGCGGCTAGGCTGGCGCTACTGGCGTGACGCCTGGCGGCCGAGAGCTACTTCTGACGGGGCTGATGCAGCTGGGTTCCGATTTCGTCGCGACGTCCTGACCAGCGCATTTTGACCGCCTCTGCCAGGGCGCGCGCCGCGTTGCGAACTTCGTCTTGCATCGCTGTGTCGGCATCCAGTTCATCATGGCTGGTAGCGTAGGGTTTCCAGTAGCCGATATAGCGGTCGAGCTCTGCCAGCGGCCCCGCGGGTTCGAGATGCATGAAACGCAGCCAGTCCGAGACGGAGCGGCGGACGTTCTCGGCTCCCTCGACATCGCCATGGACAACGACGGAGAAGAGCCTGCCGGCGAGATGCCGAGGATAGTCCCAGCCTGCCAGCTCGATCTCCTTGGCGAGAGCCGTGTCTTTGCCTTGCGTCGCGGTGGGATCGGGGTTCCCGCCGTCGGCGCAGACGAGACGATCCATCATCAGCTTCAGCGGCGATGTCACCTGGTACCAGTTCACCGGGCTGATGATCATGATGCCCTGCGCGGCCACCCACATCGGGTAGATCTCGTTCATCCAATCCTGGCTCTGGCCCAACGAATGATTGGGATAACAGGAGCAAGGCCAGTGGCAGAGCGGAGCAGCCGTCGAGAAGCAGGCCTTGCAGGGATGGATCTGGCGTCCGTACTCGGAGGCCAGTCGAGAGAGATCCAGAAGTTCGGTCCTAAAGCCGGCTTCCTCCGTGAACACCGACTGCGCGAGCATGGCGAGCCGATAGCTTTTCGACATCTCGCCTGGACAGGTGTGCTCGCTTCTCGGGGACGCGTTGACGATCAGGATCTGTCCTGGACCCCGGCGGTCCTTGTAGCGAACGCCCGCCGCTTCGATGGCGGACTTCGCAGCGAGCCAGTCGACCGAGAGATCATAGTCGGGATCCGAGTACCCGGCCCCGGCCTTGCGCGTCAACGGGCTCTTGCGCGAGTCCGCATAAGCCTGCCACGCGACCTCGGCGACAGCATCCAGTTCCGCCCGCAGCAGGTCAAACCGAGGATCGATGAACTGTTGCATGTAACGGCGCTTGAACTCTAATTCGCCGAGTTTCGGACTTGGCATACCTTTGCGGGGCGCCGGAGCGGCTCCTGATGCCGCTTTGGGAGGTTCGGCCTTCGCCATCGCCGGTGCTCACTCCTCCTTGCCAGCGCCTCGGCCAAGCCTCTGCGGGAAGCCGCTGGCGCTAACGACTGCCGTTGACCACCGCCGCACGACCAATGCCGCTGTCACCGCCGGTGATGAGGCGACCTTTCCGGCGAGGCGACCGGATCCCCTGTAACGGGGCGACCAGTCAGGCTTCGACTCAAGCTCCGAATCTTGCCCGGGCCGACCATCCGCGTGGATCATGGCTTTGACGGCAGATATGGCGTTTCCTCTTTTTTTGATGGCCCCCGGAAGCAGGCTTTGCCCGCTCCCGGGCGGGAAGCCTTAGGCCGCCCTGCGATTGATGCCGCTGATAGCGAGCTTCGTCAGCTTCGCATCAGTCTCGGATTCCTCGTCGAGGTTCTGTTTCAGGAGCGACGCGCAATCCTCCCGGCCGAGTTGCTTGGCCCATGCGACCAATGTGCCGTAGCGCGTGATCTCGTAATGCTCGACCGCCTGGGCGGCGGCGATCAGCGCAGCATCGAGTACCTGTTTGTCCGCGACGTCGCCAGCGATGTCGTTCGCTTCCGACAAAATGCCGTCGATCGCCGGGCAGGTGACACCCTTCTCCTCGGCTCCGTGCTGCTTGAACACCTGGCGGAGCCGGGCGATATGTCCCTCGGTTTGCTGCAGATGGCTCTGGAAGCCCTGTTTCAGCTCGGCGCTGGTCGCCTTCTCGATCATGTCGGGGAGCGATTTCTTGATCTGGTTTTCGGCGTAATAGATGTCTTGCAGCGTGTGGACGAACAAGTCGTCCATGGTTTCGATGTCCTTGGTGAACCATCCCATCGGGAGACTCCTGTCGCGAGGTTGGCCCCAGCCGTAGACTTGGAGAACAACAGCCGCGGAGGGAGGTTCCGCCCTCGCCATGGCTGGTGTCCGACGAAGCGCCGTGGGGCGCTTCGCCTCAACGTCGCCGCGCTGCTCAGCCCACTGGCAGCACCATGAGCCAGATCGCGTGGCCGACGTCGTCGGCCACGAGCAGCCCGTTACGGCGGTCGACCACCGGGGTTTTGCGCTCGGAAGCAATCCCTCTTCAGATGTGCATCCGAGATACCCTCGATATGCGCCAATAGCCGGACCTTGCTAGCTGCCCAGAAGCGGACGCTGGGAGCTCGGGGCCAGCTTCGGTCTTTCGGCAATTCCAACTGGGTTCGCCTAATTCCCAGCGCCAATGCCTGGGTTTTTGGAACTTCGGGCGAGGGAGACCGAACCACGCGGCGACCCCACTGCCGATGGGGCCTCACGCAGCAAGAAGGCGACCGGCAGGCTCGTGGCCGACAATCTCAACGACGGCGATCGCCTGCTCGGGCACCGGCACCGGCTCGCACCCTTCCTCTGGCTGATCCGAGACCCCGAAACCTATGCGCGCTACGCGAAGGTCATGCTCGTCGATGGCTACCAGCTGGTCTCCAAGCTCGCCTATGGGGAGCGCGTTACCCAGGGCCCTGCCGCATGACGAGTTCCTCGGCGAGATGGTCCGCGAACAGCTCCTCTACTACCCGACCGCGACGCGCGAGCCCTTCCGCAACCGCGCCCGCATTACGGATCTGCTGACCAAGGGTCAGCTCTTCGGCGACCTCGACCTTGCCCCCCGACCCGGCGGGTGTCCGCTTCCTGCTCTGCGGCAGCCCGCAGTTGGTCACCGATCTGAGAACGATCTTCACGGTGCAAGGCCTGCAGGATGGCAATCTACGTCGTCGAACGCGTCTTCGCCGAGAAGTGGGGCCGCCAATGCGGCTCGCCTGTTCGAGATGGTCAGGACGTTCCAGCGAAAGAGCCGCTGGCCTGGGTAGGAGGAGACGCGGCAATCCTACGGATCGCCGCGCTCTGGTTGGCCTATTCGATGACGTCGATGATCCGCCGGCTCTGTGGATCGACGATCAGCACATCGTCGCCAATCAGCGTGTATTGATAGCCGCGCAGGCCGCTGTCGCGCTCCTCCGCCTCACGCGGCAGCGGCCGCAGCACGATCTCGTTGGGCAGCACCGCGCCCTTCAGACCATCGATGCCCTGCATCTCGCCGGGCCGGGCGTCGCCGAGGATGATCCGAGCGATCTCGTGACGGTCATCCGTCGGCGCCGACGCCGTGCTTCCCGTCGTCGCGGCTCCGGCGGTGGCCGATCGCGTCGCGCCCTTGTCCACCACCTGGACGATGCGGCGGCTGCGCGGTTCCACGATCGCGACCTCGTCGCTCTCGGTCATTACGTACTGATAGCCGCGCCAATCCGGATGCTGCTCTACCACCTCGACCGGCAAGTCGTAGTAATACGCATCCGGCGGCAGGATCACGCCGTCCCTGAAGACCACCGTAGCGGGCCGGTGCCAGCGACGCACATCACGGCGATGCTCGAACGACGCGTAGATGTCGGGGCCGCCCCGTCCATCGCGATCGATCACCTCGACGACGCGCCGGCTGCGCGGATCGACGATGATGATCTCGCGGTCGGAGACGGTGAAGCGATAATCGCGATACTGCGGGCGGATCGCGGCGATATCGCTCGGCAACGGCTGGAGTTGCACGCGGGAGGGCAGCTCGGCACCGACCGAGACAGAGACGCCCAAATCTGAGACCGGGCGGATCTCCTTGCGCTCGACACGCTGGCGAACCGTATCGGCGATGCGCTGCGTATCGGCATTGTCGGACGGCCTTTGAGCCGATTGGGTCGCGGCTGGCGCTCTACCGGCCGTTTCGGTTTGCGGAGCGCCGGAACTCGGTGCGGGCGCCGGGCTAGTCGCGCGCTGACGGTCGTCCTGCCCGGGCTGGTTCGGCTGATTGGGCTGCGCCCTGGCAGGCCGGTTCGTGCGCCCATCATGCGGCTGCGCGTTCTGTAGGGCTGGCGCGCGCTGGCCCTGCTGCTCACGTGGCGCCTGCTCACGCTGGTTTTGTTCGCGCTGCTGGCTTTGCATCTTCTGGTCTTGAGCGCGCTGCTGCTCCTGGCCGCGTTGCTGTTGCTGAGCTCGCTGCTCGCGCTGCTGGCTCCGCTGCTCCTGAGCGCGCTGCTGCTGCTCTTGGCCGCGCTCCCGCTGTTCCTGGGGATGTTGCCGCTCCTGCGAGGGGGGCACTTCCATCTGGGCGCCGCGCGGCGCTCGCGATGGGCCATCCGGCTGGCGCTGCGGTGCCTCGCGATCGGAGCCACCGGGGCCGCGCGGCTCGCCGCCGAACGGTCGTTCCACGCGCCCACGAGGTCCCTCGTCGGGCGACACGATGACGGGCTGGGCAACAGCCAGGCCCGCATGGGCGGCAAAGGCCATCGCCGCGATTCCTGCGAATCGGTTCATCGGGACATACTCCCTCAGGGTGGGTTTCCAATGGGAAACCAACCCTGGGCGTCGAAGCCTGTTCCCCTTCGCGCCGAAGAAGCAGCTGTGTCAGCCGGGCTACTGGCGTCGATGATCTCCAGACGGCAGTGTTTCGCGCAGCGGGGGATCGCCCGCAAAAAGTCCTAGATGCATCAATGGCAACCGGCACTGTTTAGCGGTTCAACTCGACAAAAGGCTTCGACTTCATTCAGTGGGACGATGCGCGACGGACGTGTTCGTCCACATCAGCGCAGTCGAGCGCGCAGGACTTCGCGAGCTGCGCGACGGGCAAAGATCTCAAAGGACGTCGTACCGAATAAGCGCTCCGGCAAGGTGTCTGCCGAGAATCTGAAGGCCGAAACCTGAGGAGGGACCTGAGCGCAGGTCTCGGGCGCGGGGCCGATTTCCCGGACGCATCACGGTCCGCTACCGAGATGGTTAGATACCTGTTCCCGCTTATGAAGCCAGATACGGCAAGGGTCCGCTCCTCACGGCCGACGCAGCAGAATTCCATCGGGGCGAAATCGCACAGTCGCGAGGGCCGGATTGCAGCTCGCGTCCCCCACCCAGCCCGTAACGACTCACCGGAACAACCATCCCCAACGTACTTACGACAAGGACGGGCAGAAGATTAAACCTGCGACTGTCGGAAGCCAGGCGGCGCTGGGCCTGCGCTGCGTCGAGATCTTCTGCAACGACTGCAACCACTCCCGTGGCGGAATCAACGTCAACGACCTCCCGCCAGAGATATCAATTCCCGACGTTTGCTTGCGGTATGTCTGCTCTCGGCCGGCTCTAAAAACCTCATGAGCCGCGGCGACACGCGCGAATTCTACGACCAGGACGGCCGACATCAGCAGGAACGATCCGATTAGAACCGGGTTTCGCCAGCATGACCGACGATGTTTTCGAGATCCGCAGGTATGGAGGCCAATGGACGCTGAGGGCAGGCGCGAATGATCGCCACATCGGCTCGCCGCACGAAGGCGAGATCGAGGCTTACGTCATGCGTTGGGCGGGGGAACCGCACAGTGCCCGAGTTGAGCCGAAGGAGGCTACCATGGCAGACGATACGAACATCCGCGGGCCACAGGATCGCAACCAGATCAATCTCACAGAAGATTACGAGGTTCGGTATTGGACCAAGAAGTTCGGCGTCAGGCGAGATGAACTTGCGCGAGCCGTCAGCAAGGTGGGATCAAACGCCGCGGCGGTGGCGAAGGAGCTTGGGAAAAACCTCTAATCGAGCCGATAAACGCTGGCCTCATCGGCTTCGTCACGCAGGCCTTTAAACGACGCGTGCCGCAGTTTTCCGTCGTCGGTCCAGGCTCTGAATTCGATCTCGGCGACAAGCTCCGGCGGAGTCATCGCGCCGTCTTCCGCCGCCCCGCCATGTTGGTCGCGGGCCGCGGCTGGACGATCGGGTCCATTTGCTTGCGAAGCGCCGTCGCGCTGGCGTGCGTGAACCCGGTGCCGACACCGCCGCCATAGGCGAGGCCTTCGCCTTTCCGGGCCGCAAGAAGCAGGCGGCCAATCCCGCCGAGCGCCGCGGCCGACGGCTCATAGCCGATGATGAAGAAGCCTTCCGACTGGACGCATTTGATCTTGAGCCATTCACCCCCGCGGCCGGATCGATAGGACGCGGATCGCCGCTTCGCGATGATGCCCTCGAGGCCCATTTCGCAGGCGAGTTGGAGGAATGGCGCGCCTTCGGCGTTCACCTCTACGCTGAGCCGGATTGACGTGTGCGGAGGCAGCAGCGCCTCCAACATGTCGCGGCGCTCAGCGAGCGGCAGCGCTCGCAGGTCCCGGCCGTCAAGGTAAAGCAGATCGAATGCATAGAAGATAGCGCCCGCCGCCGGTTGCTTGCCGCCGCGGCCGCCCAGGGCCCGCTGCAAGGCGCCGAAGTCGGAAGCCCCGCGCTCGTCGAGGACGACGGCCTCGCCGTCGAAAATGGCACTGTGGACCGCCAGTTCATGCGCGTCGTGCGCGATGGTCGGAAATCGCCTGGTCCAATCGAAGCCGCCGCGAGTGATGATGCGAACTCGGCCACGCTCGACATGGACGGCGAGCCGGTAGCGTCCCATCACCTCGAAAGCCCAATCCTATCCCGGAGGCGGCTTAGGCGCCAGCAGAGCCAGGCAAGGCTCGACCCGTTCCGGCATGGGATCTGCGAAGAGATCAGGCCTGCCCTTCCGCCGCCGGGTGAGCGGCCCCCTGACGGTATCGCCGCCCAGCCCGGCCCTGAGCACCTGACGCGCACACATCAAACACAACTCCGCAACGAACGAGTCGCCAACGGGCCCGCGGGTTGAATCGTTCCTGATTTGAACCGGCAAGCCATCCTGCGCGTTGAGTTCGAGCTGACCTCTTGTGGAGGGACAGGCTATGCCCTTCTCAACCCTTCTCCACCCCACAGACGTAGCGAGGGCGCAAGGTGCTCTCGACACCGCTTGGCGAGAGATTAAGGACACCATCCCGGATGAAGACCAGGAAAAGGCGAGGACGAAGCTGGCCTATTTCGTGGCGAGCTACGCCCTTGTCGCCGGCGACGATGCAGAGCTTGCCCGCTTGGCAGTGGCTCGGCTCAGGAAGCACCCTTCACGGCGTCGGAACCGCCTTTCACCACATCCGTTGGTTTAGCCACCGTTGCGTTGCGTGAGGGGTTCCCATGGTCGCTTTGAGAAGGCGGGCCGAGCCGGCGCCCCGTCGTCGCAGCCCGGTCAGGCGCGAGAAGTAATGGAGAGCTTTGCGCGGACGAGGCTGGCGCGAGATGCCAGGCTCCGCCACGTCGTACACTCTCGATGGCGGCACCCCAGTCCACTACGAGGACGAGTGTGTGTTCGCTCTGCCGAGCCGAAAGCCGATAAGCCGGTGCGAGGATTGATTGTCCCAGAGGCCAAGTGCGTATTGCGCTCAGCGGATCATCATCCTGCGACCCGCAAGCCGGACCGCGATATGACGGCAGCCAGTCTCACGCTCGATTCCACGATGCCGCCTATCCGCCAGCTAATCCGCCCATGGTGTTTTCCGTCCTCGCCGTTCGCGAGGTTTCGACCTGGTCGGAAGAGTGGAAGCACGAGTGCGAGATCGCCTTTCTCGCCAACATGCCGCTTGGAAAGCGCAACGAAACGCTGGATGGGTGACCGGCCTCGCAGGAGCGCGACGCCCGCGGCATCAAGGGCATTCCGGGAGAGGCTGCTGTTGCGAGACTGCGGGCGGAGCCGACCGATATGCGGCGCTGAGGAAGTGAAGTCACCAAGGCCCGCGCTTTGTCGCCTGCCAGGCCGCCACACCGACGACCAGCAACAGAAGTGTCACAAGAAGAGCATAAGCCATCGCAGCCTCCGTGCGGAGTAGCGACAATGGCCCTCACTTGTTCCGCAGCTTCAGGTCCAAGTGAAGGACGCAATCTGGTATATTGACATTTATGACAAGAAATTAAATAATTAATCGAGCTGGAATAAATATCAATTTTAAATACCCGGCCGCCGAACAGCCTTTACGAGGTATCCGCCCGAAGCAAGGCTAGAGCGGAACTGCAAACGCCGATTTGCCGTCAGATCGTGACCATCGCCGTTCGTGTTGAGATCCTCTGGCCGGTTCAACGTCGCTAATGCCCAGGAGATAAAACGCCCCCACCGCCGATCCGGAACCGCCTCAATTGATGCCAGAACACCGGGGCCGGCGGATCATCGAGCAACTGCGCGATCGATCCGAAAATTCTGGCAATCTGTCGGTTGGGATGGCCTGTAAGGCAGCATTACCGCCGTGACCGCGTCTTAGCAGAACCTCGAATAAGGCTGTTGAGGTGGGCCGTGCCTGTGTCCGAACCACCCGCGGGATCAGGCCTCAGTTGTACGCAAGTCCGAGTGGCGCCAATTGCAGGCTCTCGCTGATTGCCCGCGAGCGGACGTTCGCCGCGCGGCCGCCGCGTGACTGGAACTGAGCGACCGGCAAAGGCCTTGCGGTGGCAAAGGGAAGCCATACCTGAACTGGATACCGACCCAGTCCATTAAAGATATCGCTTCAGGAGCAAGCCATGGACGTTTCCGAGGCATTGAAGTCGATCGTGGGGGTTCGCTCCAGCATACCAGACGACGCATTCACGGCGTCTGCGCTGGGCACCCGGCGGGAAGGCAGCGGCGTGGTCATCCGGGATGACGGGCTCGTCCTGACCATCGGCTACCTTATTACCGAAGCCGATGCAGTCTGGCTGACGACGCCAGGTGGCCGCGTCATACCGGCCCATGCGCTCGCCTATGATCAGGAAACCGGCTTTGGGCTGGTACAGGCGCTCGGTAGCCTCGGCTTGCCCGCGATAGAGTTCGGTGACGCAGCCGACGCCAAAGTCGGTGATGCTGTCGTGCTCGGGGACGGCAAAGGCCAAGCGGTCCAAGCCAACATCGTCGCGCGGCAGGAATTCGCCGGCTATTGGGAGTACCTGCTCGAGGATGCGATCTTCGTCGCCCCGGCTCATCCGTCTTGGGGTGGTGCCGCGCTCATGGACGAGAACGGCAAGCTCCTCGGCATCGGCTCGCTGTTTCTGCAAGTTGCCCAGGGCGCAAAGGCCTCCGACGTCAACATGATTGTTCCGATCGACTTGCTGCCTCCCATCCTCAGCGACCTGCTGCGCCAGGGAAGCGTGGACAAGCCACCACGCCCCTGGCTCGGGGCCTTTGCGGCAGAGAGCAATGGCCGTGTCGTTGTGATGAGCGTGGCGGAAGGCGGCCCGGCGGCTGAGGCGGGGCTTCGTCCGGGAGACGTCATCTCGGATGTCCAGGACGGCGAGGTCGAGGATCTCGCCGACTTCTATCGGAAGCTATGGGCGACGGGGCCGGCGGGATCGGAAATTCCACTCCGGATCTTGCGCGACGGTCGTGAGGCATGGCTTCGCGTTAAGTCATCAGACCGCGGCAGATTCCTCAGAAGGCCCACTATCCAATAGCGCTAGCTCCCAGGACAAGCCGGTTCGCTCTAGAAGCGTTTCGCCGAGGACCGATGAAGGGGTCCCGCGACGAGACCGCGCCCATATCCGGACATTGGCGCCCTGCCCGGAAACCGGACATTCCCGCCGCTAGTAGCCGACGTCCTGGGCGTCGTTCGCCGCGCTGGTATCGAGATTCAACTGAACTTCCAGCCCGCAAGCTCAATCGCGGCTCAAAGCGCGCATCATCGGCGATCTTTCCCTTGAGCGCGCCAAAGCACCGCTCGCTGCGTGTTCCCGCTCCACCTCCAACCGGGCGCGGCGCGCCGAAAGCTCCCATAGATCGTTGGTCACTGCATTCAACGTTGCTTTGGCCACGGTGGGATCGAGCCGCAGCAGTATTCGATCCTTAGAGGCGCGGGCACCCTTGCTCACCAATATCTCACTTACGACGCCGCCACTCGGGTGCTGGATTTTTGCGTTTTCGAAGGAAGGGGCGGCAAGCCCGTGCTAGCGCGGCCATTGTCCGCTTGATGCCCAATAAAATGCTAGAAGCTGACCGTAAACACCTGAAAGCCCCGATCTCCCACTCCGCTCGGAATCTTCGCGGAAGCGGTCGAAAGTTGATGTCGTAGACCGCTCAATGTCCAATTGACCTGCGGGCGGCCACATCTAACGCGGCCTCAGCTTCAAATTTATCGAGGCGTCCGACGATCTGCACGACCTTGCCATCAGCGGCCTGATAGCCAACGAGAAAATCTTCCAGATCCTTCAACTCGGCTTGCGGCAAGTCAGAAAGCACGCGTGGAGGTCGATCTTGATGCCGGAATAGTGGCACGCCGAGAAGGCGATCGTTTCGCAGCGTTTGAGCTTGATCGGATTCGATCTCCTTCACCGCGATCCCCCCAATAATGCCGCATCGCACCAGCGCGCCCGTTGGAAGATCGAGTTCTGTAAGAATAAGCACGTCCAACGGATCGCCATCCTCCGCGAGGGTCGAAGGGAAAAAGCCAAAAGCCCAAGGAAACGCAAAGCCTATCGCGAGTAGCTTCTTAACTCGAAAGAGGCCCGACTCAGACTCATAGGCGAACTTGACGCGGCTTTCGCGTGGCGTCTCGACGACCACGTTGTAGCCACCCTGCGGTGACCGGAGAGGGATTTTTCAATCGAACTCATGCCAAGATAATTCGATCTGGGCGCTGCCGTTCCCCGGAAAAATCCGATTGGTGACGCTTCATTGCGGCACGACGGTCCAATTTGTCTAAGGCTCCGTCGCTGAGCTCCGGCCAGGCGCTTGACTGGACTCCCGGGGTCAAAGGCTTGGCTGAGCGTTCAACAAAAAAGCATCCACACAAATGCATCGTAGCGAACTGCGTCAGAAGCAGTGAAAGCTACGCCAACTGGACAGGACGGGATCCTCAGCGACCAGCCATCGAAAGATATCGCTGGATCTGGAACCAAACGAAGCGCTCGCCATTCTTCGCTTAAATTCACGCGGAGGGTGTTACGGTGCCAAAACGTGACGAGACAGTCGGCCAGCCCAGGCGCGCCACCGATAGTCGGCCTCGGCCCGGTTCGGAGACACCCGAAGCTAAGGTGTCCAGCGCTTCCGCAGCCAATGTGGCGCCGCCACACGATACTGACCAAGGCCCCTCCGCATCGTGGAGCCCAATCGATCCTGGCCGGCACGTGCGGAAGAAATGATGTCGACAACAAGCGGCAACGCCATTGTGGCGGCCAGCGTTGTCAGCCGGCTGGCCCGCCTACCGCCGTCGGAGCCTCTGACATAAGACGCCGCGCGAGATAGCCGATCCATCTTTATGTTCATTCAACTGGCGCCCGCAGTCTCTGACTTCGGACACCATGACGGGCGTCACCACGCAACGGGCAAGCGCTTGAGAAGTCTGCCCATGACGATCGACAAGCTCTAGCCGCTTGAACGAGAGGAAACTGCTATGAAGATATCGAATCATGACGAGTATGCAGCGGCTGCGGCCCGTGCCAGTTCGCTCTCTGATGCCCCGGAAGGTTCGGAGGCAGCCTCAGAGTTGGCTGAGCTTGTGACGGCGCTGCGCGCTTGGGACGAGGCGCACAAAGGCCAGAACAGCCATGGACCCGAGCCCGTCGAAGGGCTGAACCGTCCGGACGATTTAAGCGTCTCGGGCCTACCCGGCAATTTGGGCAAGCTTCGCGCCAACTGAAAGCGCGAGGTCATGCTACTATCCCCGGCCCGACTGCCAGATATGGAAACCTAGCCTACGTTGTCGATCTGGGGGTCGATATGCTCTGGCATCGCCTTGAGTTCGTCCTTGGTCCAACTCGTGACGGCGTGGATATCGCCTTCCTCGTCTCGCATGAACTCAAGCTGATCCAACTGAATCGCAACCGGCTTGGCGCCGATGCCGAGGAATCCGCCAACGTCGATTACAACGACCCCTGTCGGTCCAGCACCGTGCATATGCGACACAGAACCGATCTTTTCGTCGCTCGGCCCGTAGATTGTGGCGCCGTCCAGTATGCTGGAAATCAACTCGCCGGACGACAGGCGAATATGGCGGGAATGATCCATGACGGTCTCCTTTTGCTCGATACTCTCTGAACGATCAAAAGGCTGCCCCGTTCCTAGAACTCTTGGGCGAGAACGTCGTGATACTCGGGATGATGCCCCACCCAGTCGGCAATGAACGAGCAAGCTGGCACGATCCTTTGGTTGTGCTGACGTGCATGGCCGAACAGGGCCTTCGCAAGTTGCGACCCTATGCCGAGGCCACGTGACGCGCGCGGAACCTCCGTGTGGGAAATAATCAAATAATCGTCGACCCGCCGGTAGGTGGCGAAGGCTTCGCCCTCCGCTAAATTCAAGACGAAGCGGTTGCGCTGTGGCTCATCCCTGACGACCGGCGGTTCCATCGGCACCATAATACTCTAAACACCGCCTCAAATAAACCTCGATTACTTGTCGCATGAGTAATCCCTCGCAGTATCTCTCACCCAACCCGAACTCTTTCGGTCATTTCAACACGTTCGAAATCTCGGACTTCATCTTCGGCGAAGCCAGTGTCATCGTAAGGATGAAAGCCGCCAGCACCAAACAGATCCCATTGGTCAGGATCAGAGGCCATTCACCTTTCATGATGCCGTACACTAGCCATAGGAGGAAGCCGACCGTCGTGAGCGCGTACATCGGCGCCGATAGAGCTTTCGTGTCGCGAGTCTTCACGACCCGCCAAGCCTGCGGCACAAAGCTCACCGTCGAACAGAGAGCCGCCCCGAAACCGATGATGGTAACCCAGTTCATCTGTGCCCCACTTAGAGGATCGGCTTACCACCGGTAACCGCGATAGTGGCGCCGGAGACGTAACTCGAAAGCGGATCGGCCAGCATGACGTAGGCCGTTGCGAGTTCGGCTGGCTGCCCCGGTCGCTTCATCGGCACCTGCTTCCCGAAATTTGAGACCCTGTCGGCGTCCATCGTCGAGGGAATGAGCGGCGTCCAGATCGGGCCGGGAGCCACTGCATTTGCGCGGATCTCCTTTTCCGCAAGAAGCTGGGCGAGGCCCGCCGTGAAATTCTGGATCGCGCCTTTGGTTGTGGCATAAGCGAGAAGCGTCGGGTTCGGCATGTCCGAGTTCACGGAGGCAGTGTTTATAATGTCGCTTCCCGGAGGCATGTGCGGGACCGCTGCCTTGGTCAGGTAAAACATCGCATGGATGTTGACCTTGAAGGTCAGCTCCCACTCCTCGTCCGAGATTTCGCCGATATCGTCGAAGGTCGCCTGGTGGGCGGCATTGTTGACCAGGATGTCGATTCCGCCCAGTTCCGCCACCGCAGTCTCGACGATTTTGCGGCAATGAGCGGCGGACTGGATGTCGCCGGGCAGGAGAACTGCTTTCCGACCTTCCTTCTCGACCCAACCCTTGGTCTCAGTGGCGTCCTTCTCTTCGTCGAGGTAGGAGATCAGGATATCCGCGCCTTCTCGTGCATAGGCAATGGCGATTGCGCGTCCGATGCCGCTGTCACCGCCCGTGATGATCGCGCGCTTCCCTGAGAGGCGGCCCGAACCGCGATATGACGTCTCGCCGTGATCGGGCCGTGGATCCATTGCATCGGTCGCGCCCGGCATGTCTTGCTGCTGGTGCGGAAAGGGCGGCCTTGGATGCTCGGTCATTTCGCTCTCCACAATCAGGATTTTGCAGCGTGCTCGGGTTTCCCTTTGCGCTTCGTCGAGGCCATTTCGGTGAGTTCCTTTTCGCTCATCGACTTAGCCATTTCCTTCGACGCGCCCTGTAATTTCGTTGCGCTCCGCTCTCCTCGTTTAACTGCGAGTGCGGCTCCAGCCGCCTTCTGTTGGGCATTCGATTTCGCGGGCATGTCGTTTACTCCGCTGGGGGAATGAAGAGCCAACCAGCGAGAGAGATTGGCGTTCCGCGGCGGCGCAGGAATCGTTCAGGAATCCCGCCCGCCGGCCAGGGGAACATGCCGCCGAAGCCGCCGTTCCCTCCTCATGAGCCTCGGACAGGTTCACTTTCAACGGCATCGTAGCGTCCCGCTCGATTTTGTCGGTTCGAAACGCCGGACTCCGGTGGACTGACCAATCGCGTGCTCAACCTCGGAGAGCATCATGGCCCACACCGTCTCAGACTTCGTTTGGACCCGGCTCTACGAATGGGGTGTCAGGCGCGTGTACGGCTATCCGGGCGACGGCATTGGCGGGCTGATCGCGGCCTTGCAGCGGCGGGAGGACGATATCGAGTTTATCCAGGTCCGACACGAAGAGACTGCCAGCCTTATGGCGTCCGGTGAAACGCGTTTCACCGGAAAGGTTGGCGTTTGCATCGCTACCTCCGGACCGGGCGCAGTTCATTTGCTCAATGGTCTTTACGATGCCCGCCTCGATCATCGTCCGGTCGTCGCCATTGTCGGCCAGCAGGCGCGCTCGGCGATGGGCTCGCACTATCAGCAAGACCTCGATTTGCAATCGCTCTTCAAGGATGTCGCTGGGGCCTATATCGAAACCGCCTCGGTGCCCACTCAGGTGCCGCACTTGATCGACCGCGCCTTCCGCATCGCTGAGGCCGAGCGGCGTGTCACCTGCGTGATCCTGCCAAACGATCTTCAGCTCGAACCGATGGTGCAGCCAGCGCGAGAACACGGCATGACCCATTCGGGCGTCGGCACTGAGCTCTCGCCGGTCGTGCCTGCCATACCGGCGCTCAAGCGCGCAGCCGACGTACTCAATGCGGGCGAAAAGGTTGCCATTCTCGTCGGAGCTGGTGCCATCCACGCTACCGACGCGGTCCTTGCTACAGCGGAGAAGCTCAAGGCAGGAGTTGCCAAGGCGCTGCTCGGCAAAGCCGTGGTGCCGGACGACGTCTCATTCTGTACCGGTTCGATCGGACTGCTCGGCACCAAAGCGAGCTGGGATCTGATGCAGGAGTGCGACACGCTGCTGATGGTCGGCTCCGGCTTCCCCTACACCGAGTTCCTGCCAAAGCCAGGCCAAGCGCGCGGTGTTCAAATCGATATCGACGCTGGCATGCTCGGCCTGCGCTATCCGATGGAGGTCAATCTCATCGGCGACGCCGCCTCTACGCTAGAGGCGCTCCTGCCTTTGCTGAAGCCCAAGGTCACCGATGATTGGCGGGCGACGATTGAGGCCAACGTCAGCGATAGCTGGCAGGAGGCACGCGATAGCGCGATGATCGAGGCGTCACCGATCAACCCACAACATGTCGCCTCGGAGCTGTCCGAGCGTCTGCCGGAACGAAGCATCGTCACGGCCGATAGTGGCACCACAACCGTTTGGTATGCGCGTCATCTGCGCTTCCGGCGCGGCATGCTGGGCTCGGTCTCCGGCACGCTTGCGACCATGGGCTGTGCCATCCCCTACGCCATCGCGGCGAAGTTCGCCCATCCGGATCGAGCAGCTATCGCCTTGGTCGGCGATGGGGCCATGCAGATGAACGGCATTACCGAGCTGGTCACCATCGCGAAATATTGGAAGCGTTGGGCCGACCCGCGGCTCGTCATCATGGTGCTGAATAATCGCGAACTGGCCTATGTCACGTGGGAGGAGCGGATCCAGGCCGGTGACCCGAAATGGCCGGCGAGTCAGGATCTTCCGGATCTGCCTTATGCCGAGATCGCCAAGCTTATGGGTTTAGGCGGACGGCGGGTCGAGGATCCGGAGCAGGTTGGAGCCGCGTGGGACGAGGCGCTTACGGCCGATCGGCCCTTCCTCCTCGACATGGTGACCGACCCGAACGTCCCGCCATTGCCGCCTCACATCACCTTCGATCAGGCGCGAGGCCTGGCGGGTGCTTTGGCAAGCGGCGATCCCGAAACGCGTGGCATTATCACCGCCACCGCCCGGAACCTTCTGGGCTCGTTGATGCCTTCCTCAAAGGACGGCTAACCCCCGCAGGCACGATGGATTGTTTCGCCGGCATCAGGCGCCGCGTGAACGCACGCAGCACCCCAGCAACGGCCTTCGATCTTGAATCGAGCTGCGTCGGAACGGGCGTGAAGCGGCCGCGTTGAGCCAAAAAGGGGCGTGCGCTCCACTCCGTAAACTCCAATTCCGCGAGGACGTCTAAATGGCGAACGCAAAAGGGCGCGGCCGAAGCGCAATGACTTCATTCGTCGGCGCTGGAGGCGAACTTCACCAATCGTCCAATGCCCCCGAAGAGCGCCTGACGACGAACCATGGCGTCCCCGTCGGTGATAACCAAAATTCGCTGAAGGGCGGGCAACGGGGTCCTACGTTGCTCGAGGATTTTGTGCTGCGCGAGAAAATCCAGCACTTCGATCACGAGCGCATTCCCGAGCGGATCGTTCATGCGCGTGGTTCGGCCGCCCATGGTTTCTTCGAACTCACGGAGTCATTGGCTGACGTCACCCGGGCGAAGGTTCTGACCGAGGTGGGTGAGAGGACCGAAGTCTTCGTCCGCTTCTCGACCGTTGCGGGCGGAGCCGGCTCCGTCGACACGCCACGCGACGTCCGTGGATTCGCGGTCAAATTCTACACAAAGGAAGGCAATTGGGATCTGGTCGGGAACAATATCCCCGTGTTCTTCATCCAGGACGCGATCAAGTTCCCGGATCTCATCCATGCCGTGAAAATGGAGGCCGACCGCGGCTATCCTCAGGCGGCGAGTGCGCACGACACCTTCTGGGACTTCATCGGGCTCATGCCAGAGTCGACCCACATGATCATGTGGGCGATGTCGGATCGCGCCATCCCGCGCTCCTATCGGATGATGGAGGGCTTCGGCGTCAACACGTTCCGGCTACTAAAGGACGACGGCGAGCCGACCTTCGTCAAGTTCCACTGGCGGCCGAAGCTCGGCACGCAATCGACATGCTGGGACGAGGCGGTGAAGATCGCGGGCGCAGACCCTGACTACCATCGTCGCGATCTGCATGAGGCCATCGCCGCGGGGCAATTCCCGGAATGGGATTTCGGGGTACAGCTCCTGACCCAGAGCGAAGCCGACGCGCTGCCCTTCGATATACTCGATGCGACGAAGCTCATCCCGGAGGAGATGGTGCCGATCCGCGTCATCGGCCGGATGGTGCTGGACAGGAATCCCGACAATTTCTTCGCGGAGACCGAACAGGTAGCCTTCCTCCCCACCAATATTCCACCGGGGATCGATGTGTCCGAGGATCCGTTACTCCAAGGCCGCCTGTTCTCCTATCAGGACACCCAACTGTCACGGCTCGGTACCGTGAATTTTCACCAGATTCCGATCAATCGCGCCAAGGGCTGTCCCTTCCAGAATCTTCAGCGCGACGGACAGATGCAGACGCAAGTATTCAAGGGGCGCGCCAACTACGAGCCGAACAGCCTCGCGGAGGTTGGAGAGATCGAGGGCCCGCGCGCTGATCCGGAGGGAGGTTTCCGAACCGCCGAGATACCGCTCAGCAACGGGAAAGTCCGACTGAGGTCGGAGAGCTTCGCCGACCATTACAGTCACGCCCGGTTGTTCTATCGCTCGCAGTCGGAAATTGAGCGGGCCCACCTGGCGAGCGCTATCGTCTTCGAACTGTCCAAGGTCACCCTTGACCACATTCGTGAGCGCGTCCTCGCAAATCTGGGGAACGTGGACGGCGGTTTGGCCAAGCGAGTGGCCGAAGGCTTGAACATCGATGAACCGAAGCCTTCCAATCCGGCCATCGCGCCGCAGGACCTAGACGCGTCCCCGGCGCTTCGGATCATCGGCAAATATCCCGAGTCCCTCAAAGGGCGTGCCGTGGGGATCCTTGTGACGGACGGAGCGGATAGTGCGATCGTGCACTCGATCGCCAAGGCCGCCGACGCCGAGGGTGCCGCCGTGAAGATCGTTGCTCCGAGGATCGGCGGGGTGACGTTGAGTGACGGCAAACTCCTCAAGGCGGATGGTCAACTCGCGGGGACACCCTCTGTGGTGTTTGACGCAGTTGCTCTGGTGCTGTCCTCTGAAGGCTGCAGCGAGTTGCTGAAGGACAGCGCCGCCATTCAATTTGCGATGGATGCCTTTGGCCACCTGAAGGCCGTTGGCTTCTCTGCGGAAGCGCGTCCCCTACTCCATAAGGCCGGGATCGTTGCGGACTCCGGTGTCATTGAATTCGATGGCAAGCTCGATGATTTCCTGAAGGCGGCACGAACCAGGCAATGGGATCGGGAAGCCAAGGTACGATCCCTGGCTTAAGAGGTTTAGACCGCGGTTTGCCGGAGATTCCGACGGCGCTTCACCGGCGAGCCGGGGCGCCGCATTGCCTCAAAAATGAATCCGATCATCATGAAATTACTGACGGGAACATTTTCCGATCGCGTCGATTACTGCATTGATACCGCCCGCGGTAGATCTCATCATTGAAGGTCAAAGAAAAATGCGTCGCATCGTCACCGCCCTCGCCGCTATCGTCATTTCCGGATCGGCTTTTGCCCAGACCGCTCCGACGCTGGAACAGGCGCCCGTATTTACGCAGGTCAACCAGGCTTCGGCTCTGGCCAGCAGCCTCAAGGGGCTGAACGTCCTGAATGCGGGTGACGAAAAGGTTGGCGAGATCGAAGACTTCGTCGTGGTCGACAACACGCTCGCCGCGTACATCCTCCAGGTTGGCGGCTTCCTCGGGATGGGTTCGCACTACGTGGCAGTGAATCCGCGCTCGATGGCGATTACCTGGAACGAGACGGACAAGAAGTGGAACGCCCGCGTCAACGCGACGAAGGACCAGCTAAAGGCGGCGCCGCAGTTCAAATACGAGGGCCGCTTCGCCAAGTGAGGCTGCGCTCTTAGTCGGTCGGTCCCTCCTAGGGACCGACACCGTCTCGAAGCCAACTCCATTAAACGATCATGATCAGAGCCTCACTCGTAAGCCTCGCTGGAGCGTTGATTGGACGTGAAATTGATCGCGGCAAAATACCAGCGCCGCTCTCTGCTCCCTTGCTCCTTATGATCGCAAGGCTGCCGGCACCGATGCTCCTTGCCGCGGCCTTTGGCTATGGCTTCTACCGCTTCAAGGCTGATGGGACGGCACGGCGAAGAGCGTCTAAGCCAAAAGCGCGGTCCCACGGCCCGAGGCCGTCGAAACCTTCCCGGCAGCAAGGCGGTGGGCGGCGCCCTTCGCAACCAGCCGGATAATTCAACACGTTTTCCGCGTAAGCGGCGCGACCATTTTCGCGTGCCGATCGCGCTCCGCAAAACCTGATAGTTCCGCGTCCTCAGTGATCTTGGGGAAAGCAGCGACCCACGCCTTCCACGCTATGAGCGCGAGGGACGCTCCGGAGCTTCAGCGTAATAGACCCTCAGCGTCGAACTCATCCCAGCCCGCAAGGTCTGGCGACTCTTCATCGGCCTCTCCGCTGGGAGCGCTTCGCTGCGCCTCAACCTTACGCGTCCGGGCGAGAGCGGCCTTCGCCGCCGCGCGCCGACGGTTCTCGGCGCTTCTGATCGCATCCTCCTCCCGCCAAATCGCAGGAAGGTCTCCGTTGAGGATCGTCTCGATGTCTCGCGGATTGAACACGTGGAATGTCACAGCGCGTGCGCGCCCACGCAGTTTAACAGTGCGGGTGCCTGCGCTTTGAAGCCTGCCGTCCGCCAGCCATTTATGGCGCTCTCGCGAGGAGATCGCCAGCACATCCTCGACCTCGCTCGGAAGTAACGGCAACTCTACGATGCTCTCCATCGCGTCCCCGACACGGCTAGAGAGCGCGTTGAGGTCTTCGGCGTCCTGCACAGACAGAACGACGCGGCCCGACTCGACTGTCAGGCAGTTGCGCATGCCCCAGGGAAGACGACGCCTCAGTTCGCGCTCAATGCCCTTCACCCTGACCGAAGACCCAAGCGACGCGGATGAAGGAAGCGGCCATGCCGCGATCAATGGCGAGGAAGTCGATTTCATGCCGGCGAACCCGTTCCCAAAGTCGCCATCCGGGCCCCTAATGAACGAGCAACAAACTACGACGTTCCGGCCACGGTAGCGGCCCGGATCGATCCGCTCGGCGGTCCCAAATTCGATTACAGCAAGCTGGGCTGGACAGGGGCCGATGGCTCCGAAATCTGGAGCTGGCCCCGGCGCTTCAGTTCCGCTTCAGCGCTAAACCGAATATCGACGTCGCGATCCTGCGCCATGAGGCGTAGCGCCACCTCAGGAACCTGATCCCACCCCTTCCCGCGGTCGGGGCCTGACGGAACGCGCGGCAAGAGGCCTGGTTCGCTGCTCCAGAGGAGAAGCAGCTCGAGCGATGTCTCGTTCAACATGTCGCGCAGGTGATGGGCGGTGACATAGGCGTCGGGCATCGCCCGATGCGCCGGAAGGCCAATCTCGTGAACAAGTCCTTCCGGCATTCGCTGGTAACGCAGCATCTGGTTCGAGAATCGTAGCAGTTTCGGCCACAGCCGAAGGGCACATTTCCATGTGCAAATCCACCGCACCCCTCCGCATAGTGCCGGTGTGCAGTAGCGCACCTCGAAGCTGGCTCGATGGGCCGCTAGCGCGACGACGCCGCCTTCCGGACGTAGCACAGACGGGGCTACCTGCTTCCAGAACGGAGCGCCAACTACGTCGACATCGCGGATGTGGTGGATTGCCATCGTGTCGGCGGAGATGGCTCGCCCGGGATCGACCAGGAGCGCGCCCCGCTCCTCATCGACCCGCCAAAGCCCGTCTACGCCGCGCGTGACGTCCTGCCATCCGATCTCGCAGACATCGTGAGGACCACCTCCCGCGGTCTCCAGGTCGATTACCCTGATGCGTTCGACAGTCATCGGTCGGAGATCAACATCCAGTCGGGTCAGCAGAAGTCAGGAATGTTCAGGAAGTGACATAGGGCCTACCGCTGAGCGGTTGCAGGTGACGCTTTTGCAAGCCTTGGCCTGACGGGTCGGACCCTATTGCGCATCACTCCGCGCGGCGTTCGGCAGGATCATCAGTCCGTTTCCGTGATCCTTGGTCTTCGGGAAATCTCGTTGGGTCGATACCTCTGAAGCTTGGTGCGATGAATATCGCTCCCGACGAATCGGCAACCGCCCGACGCTGTCCGCCCAATGGAGAAAGAGCGGGGCGTCAGTCCTCCACTAACCTCCATGGTTGTGGCGACATTCGGAACTTCGTCGCCCGACTCCCGTTGCCGCAGGAACGCATTCAAGGAGTGGCCTATTATGATGTTCGTCGAGCAGATCAAGGAAGGCCAACAAGTCATCGGCGCGGACGGCGGCCATGTCGGAACTATCGACGGCTTGAGCGGGCAGCTTCTTAAGCTGAAGAAGAACGACCCGGAGTCGGGTGGCGCCCACCATTACCTCGACCTCGCCCTCGTAGTTGCCGTCGAGGGCGACACGATCAAGCTGATCGTCCCGGCGTCGGAAGCCAAGGAGCGCTGGTCCGAGGCTACCGAGTGAAGGGAATCGATCGTCGAAACGTCCTTGGCGCATTGTGCGTGTCCGGAGTGGCCTCCCGGGGAAACGCTCAGTCCACGATTAACATTGATCGTTTTGGCTCGACGGGGTCGACCGTCTATCTTCTGCATGGCTCCGATGGCCTGACGAATGCCGGTCGTTATCAGTTCGCGGCGCAGACCATCGCCAACGCCGGCTATACGGTGCTGATGCCGCACTACTTCAAATCGACTGGAGACGATCGCGCGAGGTATGGGGATATCCGATCGAAGTTTCCAACTTGGCTTCGGACGCTGGAAGCACTCCTCACAGGACTGCCGACCGGAACGGAGCTTGGAAACATCGGCGTGGTCGGTTTCTCGCTGGGCGGAGCGTTGGCGCTCGCACTCGCCTCACGTTCTTCCCGAATCCGCGCGGTCGTCAATTTCTTCGGCTTCGAGCCGCACGGCCTCGGCAAGGGACGCAAGCTGCCACCGACGCTCATCCTGCACGGGTCCGCTGATCGCGTGGTCCCGGTCGAGAACGCGGCGTCGGTCGAGCGTCTGATCAGGTCGCAGCAGGGCACGGTCGAAAGTCATGTCTACGCCGGGGAAGGCCACGGCCTCTCGCTGGCTTCTTGGCCGGATGCTATCGGACGGACGCAAGCTTTCCTTCAGCGACACCTGTAGGTCACCCGGCTGCGACGGACGACATACCTAGGTGTAGATCGCGCAGTGATATCGGCACGCGAGTCAGCCACTTCCCGAGAAGATCAATGGTATCCGGCTATGTCGTTCGCCCACTCGGCCTGGTCGTTGGCCTCGTGAAGCGCATCGCTGCCCGAAATCTCGCCATCGCATTGAGGAACAGCGGCTTTCTCACGGTGTTGCGGTTTCACACTCATCTTCGAGATCGAAACATGGAAATTCGCGTCGGGTATCGAATCGAAATCACGACCACGCAGCCAGTATCTTGCGTAACGCTGCTCGATCCGCATCCTACCCGCGACAGCGATGTCGTCGGCCTACCCACGTCTGCGGTAACGTCACTTGTCAACGGGTCAGAGCTTCCGGTGCGCGATTACATCGATGGCTTCGGAAACAAATGCCGCCGGCTTCTCCTCCCCGCAGGCGGCGTGCGATTTACCAACGACATGATCGTCCGTGACCCCGGTACGCCAGACCAATGGGACAAGAACGCTCCCGAGATCCTGCCCGACGATCTGCCGTCCGAGCTGATCGAATATACCCTGTCGAGCCGGTACTGCGAGGTCGACGAGCTGTCGGCTACAGCCTGGAATCTGTTTGGTACCTATGCCCCGGGTTGGAACCGGGTCCAGCAAATCTGCAACTATGTGAACGCGCATATTCGCTTCGACTATCAGCTCGCCCGTAACACGCGCACCGCCGCCCAGGCGATGAACGAGCGCGTCGGAGTTTGCAGGGACTTCACCCACCTCGCCATCGCGTTATGTCGAGCCATGAATATTCCTGCCCGCTATTGCAACGGTTTCCTCGGGGACATCGGCGTGCCGCCGGATCCGGCGCCGATGGACTATAACGCTTGGTTCGAGGCCTACCTTGGCGGCAAGTGGTTCGTCTTCGACGCTCGCCACAACGTGCCGCGGATAGGCCGCATCCTGGTGGCTCGAGGTCGTGATGCGGCCGATATCCCAATGATCCACACTTTCGGCCCCCATGCGCTCCAACGGTTCGAAATCGTCACGGAGGAAGTCGTCCCCACTCCAGGGTCGACTGAACTATCGCCCATCGGCCCCTGAGATGGCTGGCGACGCTGCCAGACAGACGGTGCCCCATTAGGAGAAATCGCGAGGTGTATCGCCGCAGAGCTGGGAATTTCCATTGAAAGGCTGAAGTGGCCAACGAAGGTGACAACATCTTGTGTAGTCTCGGAAGGCAGTGGCACGAGCCTTAGTTTTGAACCGAAGACGCGGCGTAGGAAAAAGAGAGAGCGCAACAGTCGGAAATAAGAGCCGCGACAAGGCCTCCCTAAAACATCGCCCGTATGCCGGGGGCTGCTACTGGGAAGTCAGCCTTTCTTTGTCTGAACCGAGAAATGCAGAGACCCCGGCGATGCATGCCGGGGTCCAGATCGAGGGAAAGCCGTTCAGTCGAGAAGATCGGCGGGCACCTTGCCGCCGTTGTCCGACAACTTCTTGATGACGGCCTTGTGCAGCCAGACGTTCATCCTCGCGGAATCGCTGGTGTCACCCGTGTAGCCCAGCTCGTTCGCGAGATCGCGCCGTGCCTGGAGGCTGCTGTCGATCTTCAGTGCCTTTAATAGGTCGACGATGGACGTCTTCCAATTCAGTTGCTGACCACTGTCCTTGACCGCCTTATCGAGAATGGGCGCGACGTCGACCTCCTGTGTCGCCGAGGACATCGGCGCCGGGCCGACGCTAGCCGTAGCCTGCCCGGTCGGAGTCCCCGCCGGGGTCGAGACTGGAGCGGTCGAAGTGCCCGATGGCGGGATGACGGAGCCCGGGGTCGGTGCAGGCGTGGGAGCGGCTACGGTATCGGCCTTGGCCTCACCGAAGATCGCCTTCTTGATGGAATCGAAGATGCCCATGGTCACGCCGCCTTCTTGGTCGCGGCGGCGTTGACCACCTTGCCGAGCGCGCTGAGCGCCTTGTCCGTCTTCTCCTCCTCGCCCAGCGTCTGGGCGAGGAGCGTCGAGGCATCCTTCAACCCGAGTTGGTCGGCCCAGGCCTTGAGCGTGCCATAGCGCGAGATCTCGTAGTGCTCGACCGCCTGCGCCGAGGCGGCCAGCCCGGCGTCGAGTGCGAGGCTGTCGGCGTATTCCTCGATGACCGCCTTGCCCTCCTCGATGATGCCGAGGATCGCGTCGCAAGTCTTTCCGCGGGGCGCCTTGCCGATGATTTCGAAGACCTCGGTTAGGCGTTCAACGTGTCCCTCGGTTTCTTCGCGATGCGTTTCGAAGGCCTGCTTGAGCTCAGGCGACTTTGCCGCCTTAGCCATCTTGGGCAGCGTCTTCAGGATTTGCTTCTCGGCGTAATAGACGTCCTTGAGCGTGTCGTGGAACAGGTCTTCGAGCGCCTTGGGTTCGGTGGCCATGTCGTCCTCCAGCGATGGGGTGGTAGATGGCTGCGAAACTGCCAAAGCGTCGGGGTGTTCCGCTCGCTACGGATGGAACTTCTGTGGGCAAGTTGCCGTTGGATTGTGCATCGCGGCACTCGTCGCCCGCCACCCAGGAGACCATCATGAAGAAGCTGCTGATCGCGAGTTTGATCGCCTCCGCGACGTCCCTAGGCGCTATGGCCCAGACGTCCACCACCTCACCGACGCCGAACTCCGAGGCTGACAAGAACGCCCCGCTCCCCGGCGCCAATAGCTTCACCGAAGGCCAAGCCAAGAGCCGACTGGAAGCGAACGGTTACTCCAACGTCGGCGCTCTCAAGAAGGACGACAACGGGGTCTGGAAGGGAACCGCCACGCATGCCGGCGCGCAGGTCAACGTCACCGTCGACTACCGCGGCAACATCACCCGCAACTGATCTGTGCCCCTCGCACTCGCAAATTGGAGAACGACATGACTCGCACCTTGACCCGTTCCTACGACAGCCACGAAACGGCTCGATCGGTCGTCGAGCAGCTTGAGGCCGCAGGAGTTTCGAGCAGCGACATCAGCCTCGTGGGCCGCGACGGCAATTCTGGCGAGACCAATGCGGCCGAGGGCGCCGGCCTCGGCGCCGGCGTCGGCGGCGCCGCCGGCCTTCTAGCTGGTCTCGGCATTATGGCGATCCCCGGCATCGGTCCGGTGGTCGCCGCCGGTTGGTTAGCCTCGACCGCTGCCGGAGCGGTCGCTGGCGCAGCTGCCGGCGGCTTGGTCGGATCTTTCGTGAAGGAAGGTCACGATAGAGAAGAGGCCGAGTACTATGCCGAGACGGTTCGCCGCGGCGGCTCCGTCGTCTCTGTGCGCGTTGAGCCGGAACATGAGGCCACCGTGTCGGCAATTCTCGACGGCGCGACTCCGATCGATCGAACGACCCGCGAAGCTGAATACCGCGCGGGCGGCTGGAGCCGCTTCGACGAGGACGCTGGGCCTTTTCGTCCACCAGTCGTCTGATCGCGCTTCAAACATAGCGACGGCCCCGGTAGCGTCCCGGGGTCGTTTTCAAGTGCGTGCTAGACTCGCCGGCCTCGGGCGCAAAGCGCTAAAGCTGAATCGATCTCGCGCTCACAGCTCACGGCATTTGTGAGAGGGTGATGCCGCTATCTTGGTGCAAAAGGCGGCAGCGTGGCGCTGATTAGCGAGCAGAGAGCTGACGGCAAAGTCTGCCGAACCGTACTTCCCCTAACAGCATGCGGCGCTAACCCGGTACCGGAAGCTACGACCCCATCAACGACTTCGCATTCTTCACCGCTTCCATGCACTCTGATTCCCTGCCGGCGGCATCGTGCTCCTTGGCCTTCGCGAGCGAAGCAGAGGCCGCAGCATGATCCCGCTGGATGCCGGAGACGCTGGTCTGCTGGGAAGTGGTCGGTCGCCCTTCAGTCTGCCGCCTGACGTCTTCCGGCGAGGTCGCCTTGCTCTCGGTCTGCTGGGTCATGATAGCGCCGGGTGGATGCTGAGCCTGTCGTGGAGCCTCCGAGGACGTAGAGGCCGAGCCCCCAGCTGTCGGGCCCGAGCCTGCATCCTTGGTCGCCATCGTCTTCGTCAGTTGATCAATTTCACCGGTGCATGCTCCAGCAAAGGCCGAGCCGGCTGACAGGATAGACGCGACACTGGCCGCTAATAAGGTTGTCTTCATGGTCGCCACTCCCTTTATGCGCGGGAATGCGCTCACGAAAAACGCCAAGCCTCGGAAGGGTGTTCCGATTGGCATCCGGCACGCGCCTCAAGCGAAAACACTAACCACGAAGCGGGGCCCAAATTGTTTCTGCTTGTGAGCATAGCTGACGTTATCAACGTCTGCTTCCGGGCGGCCCCACTGAGACCAACATCCTAGTATCCAAAGCCCGCCCAATCTGCCCTCTAGAGCGTCGCTGTGCTGCAACATAACTAGCGATGTGGCGATCTCCCGAAAATGGTTCAATGGCTCCACTGCAACGGCAGAAGATCGTGCGACAGGCGCGGAGAGCGAAATACAATGTTCCTACTCAGAACAATTTTCGGCCACCCAAGACTTGACGAGCGGAGAGAGCGCGAAGTTAGGACCGGCTACCCTCTGTCTAGGTGAAGCAGATACCGCGAGCTGCTTCAACTGACGAGGATTCGATCAGTTGCCGAGGATGCTCCACCCGTGCCTTTGCCTAGTCCGAGTACGGCGCTGTGGGGCCTGTTTCTCATCGCCGCTATCCCTACTGTTGACTGTCCGGTCTTATTAATTGGGGAGGCCCTCGTTTGGGCAATCTGACGCTGTGGACGCCGGCATCAAGGAGGCGCGTTCACCGCACGTCCTCGGACAAGATCCCGCCACAGGCTGCGGGAACATGCTCACCTTATATATGTTCTAAACTCGCGTAACAGTGGGGCGACCTTTAGAAATGGATTGGGCCTTGTCAGGACTGTCGCGGCGCAAGCTTGTCGCCATTTTTGCCGGCGCCTTCGGGCTAGAACAGCGTTCAGTACAGTCTACTGAGTGCCGCGTTTTCCTGAGAGCGTGAAATCGCACCTTCATCGAGACACGGACGGACACCTCTGTTCATCCCGGTGAGGCCGGGCGGCTGCGATCTTCGAGATAGTGATTTTCACTGATGGCGGATCTGCCGTCGACCTGCCGGCGACCAGATTGAAGGAAACCGAGCGATGCCCGTGATCGAGGTCCCATCCACTGTCGCGGAGCCATCGACAAGGTCATCTAACGACAGCCTCGCAAACGTGGCCATCGGTGCCTTCATTATTGCGGTGCTTTATTTCGGTCGCGAGGTTTTCGTCCCGGTGGCGCTCGCGATTCTGTTGAGCTTCGTATTGGCGCCGCTGGTGAAGGGATTGCAGAGGCTGCAGGTTCCACGAGCGCTGGCGGTTTTCACTGTCGTGCTGATAGCCTTCGCGACGATGGCGACGTTGACGATGGCCATGGTTGGCCAGGCGACGCAGCTAGCAAGTGAATTGCCGACCTATCAGAGTACGATCCGCGCCAAGATTGCCGCACTGAAGGGTTCTGGGCCCGGAAGTGGGGTTTTGAGCCGCGCAGCGGATGTCCTGCAGGACCTGGGCAAGGAACTTGACCGCCCCAAGGCCGAACCTTTTGCATCCGGTGAAACGGCTGGCCTTGCGCGAGAGGGACGCCCGATCCCCGTTGAGGTGCATCAGCCGGAGCCCGGAGCGATCGAGACGCTGCAGGCTTTTCTGTCCCCGCTCATACATCCTCTGACCACAACCGGAATCGTACTGATCTTCGTCGTCTTCATCCTTCTGCAGCGCGAGGACCTTCGAAACCGATTCATCCGGTTGACCGGCACTAGCGACCTGCAAAAAACGACCGCCGCGTTCGACGACGCCGCCAAGCGGCTGAGTCGCCTGTTTCTTACGCAGCTTACCGTGAACGCAGGCTTTGGCATGGTGATCGGATCCGGACTTTGGGCCATCGGCGTTCCTAGCGCCTTGCTTTGGGGAATCCTGGCGGCAATCCTCCGCTTTATCCCCTATCTGGGCGCCGTCCTTTCTGCCGTATTCCCGATGGTGATCGCAGCATCAGTGGACCCGGGTTGGACGATGCTCGGGCTGACGGCCGCGTTGTTTGTGATTGCTGAGCCAGTCGTCGGGCACGTGGTCGAGCCGCTGGCCTATGGCCGGTCTACCGGGCTCTCTCCTGTCGCCATCGTGGTGGCCGCGACATTCTGGACATGGCTATGGGGCCCCATTGGGCTGGTCTTGGCGACCCCGCTGACCGTATGTCTCGTCGTACTTGGCCGGCATGTCGAAAGGCTGGAATTCCTTGACGTCATGCTGGGGGACAGACCGCCGCTGTCAGCACCGGAGATATTTTATCAGCGGATCCTTGCAGGCGATCCCGCGGAGGCTGCCGACAAGGCCGAGGAAGTGCTGAAGGAGCGGTCCCTATCTGCTTATTACGACGAGGTCGCGCTCGAAGGCTTGCGGCTCGCCGCAGCAGACGAGGCGCGTGGCGTTCTCGATGCTTCAAGGCGAAACCAGATCCTTACGACGGTTCGCGAGGTCGTTGAGGACTTGTCCGACCATAATGACAGCCGTCCGACTCTGGACGAAGCGAGGGCGGATCCAGAGACTCAGGCCGCCGTGGAACAGACAGATGAGAATGAAGGCACTTCCGACCTGCCAATTCTTACGGAAGCTGATCTATGCGAGACGTTTCACGGCCCCGATCGCGTCGTCTGCATTGGCGCGCGCTCCCAACTCGATGAGGCGGCAGCGCTGATGCTCTGCCAAATTCTGGAGAAGCACGGACTCTCCGCCGATGTTCTTTCGCCAACTACCCTCTTGACCACCGGGCTGGAGCGCCTCGCGGATCGGAGACCTGCTCTGATCTGCCTTTGCTCGATAGGCTCTAAAAACGTAGCTCATATTCGATATGCGGTCAGGCGCCTTCGCCGCCGCGTACCGACCGCGATCCTCGTCCTTGGACAGCTAACGCCCGTCTCGGATATGTCAGCAGATCTCAAGGACGCCTTGCATGCCGACACTGTGGAGACGTCGCTTCGAGACATTTGCCGTGCTTGCTTGAAGTTTGCCGAGAAGGGCAGTGCCGATGATCGGACATCGGCAATGCAAGGGCAGTCTGGTCGCGGCTTCCACTCGGGACTGTAAGGCGGAGAGACCAATGCTGCGGAGGGCGCCGGCACTGGTGCTGGCGTCGGTGGCGCGCTGGACTTCTTGCCGGACGCAGTGATGGCTATCCCAGGCATCCCCCGGGTCGTCGCGACCGGCTGGCTCCGCGGCGCGATTGGCGGTACGGCGGCCGGCGGGCCCGTTGGCTCCTTTAGGGATGCAAGCGATACCGGGCCTTGCTTCGTGGCGTCGTGCGGATTGTGCTTGTTATCCCACGCTTCGATGGCTTCGATCAGCATGAGTATTGGCGTGCCGTGACGGAGTCTCTTGCCGTGGCTATCGCCGCCAAACTGTGGATGGCATTAAGGTTGCCGCGGACCGGTGGCTTCAGCGACTCGCGCGTCAGCCCAACATACCCTACGGTCAGCTTCAGAATCCCGTTGCATGAGGTCGGCCATGGGCTGGATTTTTTCGCCGCGCACGAGCGCAATTTGGATGCGCACTCTCGTGGTCTTGGCTTTGGCCATGACGATCGCCTCACCAGTGCTACTGATGCGCTAAGGCTCTACTTGGGCAACGAAAACTGGTCCGAGCAACCCACATTCCGCGCCGGGCAAAAACATCGCGGGCTAAGCAATCGATGTCTAGTTTGGTCAGCGGCCGTTCAGCTCGCGAGAACGGAAGGTCCGCGCTACAGCGGTTACGCAACGTTTCTTTGCACGAGGCAGCAGCTATGCTCTTAATCTACGGAGGTCTTTCGCCTCGGTAGGGCCTCCTATCTCAGTACTGCGATCAGCCTCGCATCCGGGAAACCGCTGGCGGAGCGAATACTCGGGTAGAAGGTGAGAGACTGACGACCGACCTCATCGCGCATTTGGCTCCTGTCGAAGATTTTCGACAGCAGGACATCTGGCGACTCCATCAGGGAACATAGATCGCGGTCTTGCGTGTTTAGAACCTAGGGCTCTCGCGCGGTGCTGTCTCGTCATTAAACCCAGGAAAAACTCTAATGAAATTCTCGAAGCTCACATTCGGCGACGCAACGATGGAAGCCACGCCCAGCGAGAGGGGCGAGATTTTCGCCGGCAACCTCGCCGACGAACGTCATCGCGGTTCAGTCACCGTGGGCTATGGCCGCTGGGGCGCAAATTCGATCCTGGAGCAGGTCATGGCAGTCGACGATATCATGATCGTGTTATCGGGGCGGCTGTCAGTTTCCAGCGGTTCTGAAACTTTTGAGATCACGCCGAGCGAGATTGCCTATATGCCCAAAGGCCAGCGCGTTATGATCCGTGCTCACGAGCAGGAGACGATCACGGCGTACGTCACATTTCCACATTGGCGCCAGGCGGAAAGGCTCCCGCATCTCGGTTAGGGCGCCTTAGTTAGGTCGCCGGCGCGAGCGCGTCGCGGCATTCGAGATTGCCCTTGCCGCCATAGGAATGGCAGCGGCGGCCGCAGCGGTACCCCAGCCGGTTTGACCCCAACGGCTGCTCTGCGATGGCGTCGTCCAGGCTCTGCCGAGTACACCAAGCCTTTGCGAACGGAGAGCTTTCGACCGGCCGCAGGATACAAGCGGCTTGCAGGCGATGACCGGAATCGGAAAGCTGACTGGCGCTGCGGGGCCTTTAGCCTGCGCCACCCGGGAGCCTATGGGTTGGACCTGAAGCACTCAATCGCTCTACTATCGGAAGCTGCTTCATAAGCAGGTCAATGCTAACCGACCGGGAAGATGGCGGTAACTTGGTCTAATCCAATTTTCGTCCGGCGAGAAAAAGTTCGCTTGCACTCGACCCCGGGATTCCGGTGAAAGAGCCCCTGCTGCGGGCTCGGCAGCCGAGGTGGCCGTGCCGAAGGCGATAGGGCAATAAAGCTCAGGGTCGTGATCGTTTGTTTTCAGCGGCGTGTCCCACGTTCTCCCCGGCCAAGCTAACAGCCGCTTGACGGAGAAAGGACATGGGCTAGGACCCAGAAAGGCTTGAGCATTCTAAAAATTGCCCGCGACCGAGCTGTAGATACAAATAGCCCGACCTCGCTTCTGGGGGGCGGGCGCTTTGCTAATGCCGCTCTTCGCCCGGCTACGACCGCCGCCGTCAGCGGCAACGCTCCAGGCAAAGAGCTTTCGCAGGCATCATATTTCCAACACCGAATGACCTTCGAGTTCCAGCCTTGCTCGTTTTGTGTGAGCGGGTGTTAGCCATCTCGTGTCGAGTTAGAACTGATACGCGTCGTCGCTGCGGAGACGCTCGGCCAACCTCTTTCGCGTGTTGCCGCCGCGTGACTGCGGCGCTGGTGCATCTCCGCGTTCGAAGACTCTAGAAGCTCGCTTCCGATCTTCTCGACCAGCCCCGGACACTGTCCGAGAAGCGAGACCATGCCGAGGCAGTCAACTGTCGACGCGGAACGATCGTCATCGATCGTTTCAAACCGCAATTTTGGTTCGCGAATCTGGGCAGAAAGGGAAACCCGGCCATCCGGCCGGGTTTCCCTCAGACTCATTCGATGATCTGGATAATCTTATGGGTGCGCGGCTCGACCAGGACCGTTTGATCATTAACCACGGTGTACCGGTACTCGGTCTTGCCGAAGCGGGCGGGCACTTCTCGATAGGTCATCGTGTTCGGTAATGTTGCTCCGACGACGACCTTCTCACGATAAGCCACCGACGGGACCTTCTGTTCGGACACATACGTGCGGAATTCCGCCCGCTGATTGGCAGCAATACCGCCGACGATCGCGCCGGCCGCGGCCCCCCCTACCGCCCCCGCCGCTGCGCCGGCGGGACCGCCTACGATTGCTCCGCCGACCGCGCCAGTCGCGGCACCGCCTGCAGCGCCGCCAGCCGCTCCGGAGTTCGATTGCGCGAAAGCGGACGCGGGCGAGACGGTGAGAGCGGCAGCTAGAATCAGGTTCTTGATCACTTCTGTTCTCCCTGGTTGCCCAGCCGGGTTTAGAACGAGTGATGCTCACCTATGTTCCGTGAATAATCGTTCATATTGAAGCGCTTACAGGCCATTTCGGCATGTGTGTGAGAGGAAAGCCGTCGCCAAGCCCTGGTCAACTGACGGCGCGAATTCACTCTTCCAACCTACGCCGGTGCTGCTGCACTTCGGGCGACCGCACAAGCATGCCGCCCACGACGGTCGACGGGAGACACAGCTCCCGTCGACCTGCGCCGATTCAACGACGTGATTTATCAACTCGCGGTGCGGCGACGCCGAACCAGCCAATAGACACCGTAACCAACTGCTAGGATCGGCAAGCCCGCGCCGGCAATCGGTCCGGGAGCTCCCCTGACCTCCTTGTTGTGGCCCGGGGCGTTGGCGCAATTGCCTCGATCGTTGCAGGCTAAAGCAGACGATGTGCTCGCAGTCATAGAGATGGCAAAGATCGCTGCAGGAAGGAAACCCAAGATGACTTTCATCGTACGCGCTCCATATTCGGCCGCGGCCCGTTTTGGGATCCCCCATTTAACCGAGATTCAATTTCGTTTAAATTCAAATTAAGAGTCAATATGCGCAGAGATTAAATCCGGTGGTTCGTCGCGGCAGCTACTTGCCTCTCGCGCGACGACCTTCTGCCCGGGGGCCGCCCTCCCGTCTCACCGATCAGGCGACCGACGTAGGGCGCGACGGCTCCGGCAGTGAGCAGACCGACTGAGAGCGCGCCAAAGATCCACGACAGCGGCCATCCGATGTCGGCGGCGATAGGCGCAGCCAGAACGTCCGGGAGATAGTAGGAGGAGCCCCAGGCAAGGATCTGAACCACGCCCAAGGCCGAGATGACCGTCAGTCGGCTTCTGTCAGTCACGCGACCTTACCGCAGCACGAAGAGGCCTTGGCAGGCTCCGGGAGTGTGGCTGGCCCGCAACCGCAGCCCTCCTGACCCTCGGCCTTTGCAAGGACGTCATCGGCACAGAAGGCGGCAGCGGGTTCGGGAGCGGGGCCACCGCAACAGCCTGATGCACCCGCCGGAGCCGTCGTGCAGACACCGGTTTCCGGCAGAACCAGCTTGACGTCGTCTGCCGCCACCATGTCGCCCGCGATTGCGGCAACCACCGACCGCACCTGTTCGAATCCCGTCAACATGAGGAAGGTGGGCGCGCGCCCGTAGCTCTTGATCCCGACCGTGTAGAATCCCGGCTCGTGATTCGAGAGTTCGCGATGCCCATGAGGTGGCACCGACCCGCAGGAATGCAGGTTGGGATCGATCATCGGCCCCAGCATCCGGGTGCTCTCCAGCCATGGATCAAGTTCGACCCGCAGCTCCCGGGTCAGCGTCAGATCCGGGCGCTGCCCGGTACAAGCGACAATCCGATCGACGGGACCGATCGTGCGTCCGCCATCGCTCGTTTCGCCATTGACGAGCAGCAGCCCCCGCTCCTCGCGGATACCCGCGAGGGCGAAGCCCCTGACGAGATCAATACGGCCGCTGTCCACCAGGTGCCGCAGGCGCTGCCCGAGGTCACCCCGACCGGCAAGCTGATCGTTCGCGCCCCCGCCATAGACGCGGGAGAGGTCACGGCCGCGCGTAACCCAGATCGCTTTCGTCGCTCCGTCCCGCGACGCTAATTCGTCGAGGTCAAGCAGAACATTCGCGGCGGAATGCCCCGCGCCCAGTACGAGGGTCGTTCGTCCGATATAGGCCGCTCGATCGCGGCCGAGGACGTGAGGAATGCCGTAGGCGATACGGTCGGCGAGTGCCTCCTCCCCATCAACGGGAACACCTCCAGCCCCGGCCGGGTTCGGTGTGCCCCATGTTCCGGAAGCGTCGATGATCGCGCGAGCGAGAACGCGACGCGTACCGCCGTCCCGGTCGCGGATGACGAGCTGGAACGGGTGCAACTCCCGGTCCCGGCTGACCACCTTGTCGATGCCCCGACGACCAATCGCAACGACGCGGGCGCCGTACTCAATCACCGGCGCGAGTTCGGCCGTCTTGGCCAGAGGAACGAGGTATCGGTCGATCAGCTCGCGTCCCGTCGGATAATCCTGCTTGTCCGGCTCCGACCACCTCGCGGCATCGAGCAGCTTGCGGCTCGCCGGGTCGATATTGAACTCCCACGGCGAGAATAACCGCACATGACCCCAGTCGTGGATATTGGCGCCGACGGCCTCGCCGGCCTCGTAGACCTTCGCTGCCATACCTCGCGCGACCAGATTGGCCGCGGCAGCGAGCCCGACTGGCCCCGCACCGATCACGACGACGGGAAGCTCCTTCATCGCGTTGTCCTCCGCTTCTGCTGGAAACATGGAATTACTTGGCAAAGGAAAGCCGCTCAGGCGGCCTTTCCGGATGGGGACGAGCAGCCTTCCTCGATGCAGCATTCGTCGGAGAGGAAGCCGAGCAGCGCACCCATCGCCGGATAGACCGCCCGGCAGATAAGGGTCGTAGCCTGCCGCTCCTGCGACACAAGGCCGTTGCGGATGAGGCGCTGGAGGTGATGGGAGAGCGTCGAGGCCGGTATGCCGAGACGCTCCTGCACCTGCGCGACCGGCAGGCCATTATGCCCGGCCCGGACAAGTATGCGATAAAGCTGGAGGCGCGTCTGATTGCCGAGCGCCTCAAGCTGCGATGCTGCTGTTTCGATGTTCATGAAAATAACCGTCCCACGCTTGCCGCGGCCGGTCAAGGGATAATTCGATGATCATCGAATTACTCGGCAGCTTGAACCTTCTGCACGCCGTCGCCGCGCTCGTACCAGCCCTTCGATCGGTTCACGATCCAGACGACGGTAAGCATCACCGGCACCTCAATGAGCACGCCCACGACGGTCGCGAGCGCTGCCCCCGAGTTGAAGCCGAACAGGCTGATCGCGGCGGCGACAGCAAGCTCGAAGAAGTTCGATGCACCGATCAGCGCGGACGGCCCGGCCACGCGGTGCTGCTCACCAGCGACACGGTTCAGGACGTATGCCAGCCCGGCATTGAGATAGACTTGGATCAGGATCGGAACCGCCAGCAGTGCGATCACCATGGGCTGCGCGAGGATCTGTTCGCCCTGAAAGCCGAACAGTTGGGGCACAGTCCGGCTGCAAACGGCGATCGTTCCGCAGAAGACCGGGCGGCCGGTCTCCTTTGAGCTCACCGACTCCACCCGCGAGGCGCTGACGGCGTGGCTCAGAAAGAGAGGCTCGCGCGAAGAAGGTTGGCTCTTCCCGAGTCGTAGCCGGTCAGGCGATCACGTCACAACCCGCCAGTACGGCCGTCTTCTCGACGGTTGGGTGGCGTTGATTGGGCTTGATCCCGCGCTTTATGGAACTCACAGCCTCCGCCGGACGAAGGTCGCGTTGATCTATAAGCGCACGGGCAATCTGCGCGCCTGTCAGCTCCTTCTCGGCCATACGAAGTTGGAAAGTACTGTCCGCTACCTCGGTATCAAGGTTGACGACGCGCTTCTCCTTTCGGAGCAAACGGACTTATGACGCGCGGCACGGCGGGTAGCCGCCGTGCCATTCCCAAGGATTGCGGTTGCAGACCCAAGCCGTTCTGCCGAGCGTGACATGACCTGCGGCGGATGTTGAGATATCCGAGAAGGGTCGAAAGCAAGCCTGCTCAAGAATTTCTAAGATCAAGCCACGCTTTTCAAGGCTCGCCCGGACACTGCCAGATAGCGGTCACTGAAGTGGATCACCACCAGCTGGATATTCGTACCGTCTTGGCAGACCATCCTCAATCGGTCGCCATAGGCTGCTGGATCGATGCTCGATGTATCGAGATGAAGATACCCGGACCGAAATTCATCCCGTAGGCTTCCGAACTGAAAATTGAGTGGCATCCTTCGCCCATCACGAAGGATTAGGTAGCCTTTGCCAGTATGCATGACAGGTCTCCGCCCAGGCGGCATCAACACGCGCCGCCAGCGGTCATTTCCAAAAGCGGCATGGAGACAACTGCATTCGTATTATGGCTGGTCGAGCACCTTGTCTATGTCTTTTGACTGCTTGGCGCCGATTGGCCAGTGAGCACCTAGATCGCACCGCGCTCCTGGCTATTGAAGAGGCTCTCGTGGGAAATGCGGAATTCCGGAGATCAATCTCGCGAGGCCGATTTCCGAGATTTGCTGTTCGACCTCTGCCTCAGCGTCGTGATCCGACGAGAAATCTCTCAGCCAAACAGTGAAGCTGCCATCCTGGTGCAAAAGTTCAATCTGCCATCGTATGGATCCGGCAAGCTGATAAATCTCCATATCGACCCAAACGGACCCCTCGAAGATGCGTTTTGAGAGTGGGGAGCGATTGACGTCATCCATTCTGTGCAGCCTGGCCCATGAACGCGCCCGCTTCACGCGATGTCGCGGCGAAACCAACCCATATCCGAAATCTCATTTTCTTATGCCGATCGTCTCCGCGTGCGACGCGGGAACCGAGGACGCTGACGGCCCGTTGGGACAGTCGGCAGACGAACAGAGAGCGCCCCCTCGTTGAGCATGTCAATCGGAGCCGAGAGGCGCTCCAAGTTGAAAGCATAGGCAAACAGCGTGTGAGCCCACTGGGGCGGCAGCTCCGCACTCAGGCGGGTATTTCTTGCTATCTGAATAATTGAAGCGCCTACTGTGAAGAGCGCTGCCTTTGCGCGCTGTCCTCCCGCCCGATCAGTTCGGCCGGCAATCCAAATTGAGAACCTCATGCAACCCGGCCAGGGCAGGTTGATCCTGCGCGATGGTACGGACCTTCCCGTCGGATATTGCTTATTAGATTCCGAAGGGGCTCACGGCTGCCGCGGCATCCTGATCGGCAACATTCGGTCCATCGATCAAAACGCCTTCCTCAAGCCTATTCAGCTTGTTTTAGGCGAGGGAAATGCTCTTTTTGCGCACGTCGTTAGCCGTTCCGAGCGTCACATCCGGTTTGCTACCGAGCGCGGCCACTCCCCTGTCGAGCCAAGAGATGCTCTAGCCGCCGTACGTATTGAGCGCGAGGGAGCCTTGAGCAGGACGCGGCTTCGCGGAGCTGTCAAATAAAGGAGCGATCATGCCGCATCTCTTTAAGGTCGACGACCGGGTCAGTTTGGCCTTCGGCTTTCATGACCAAAATGCCAGTGGCACCTATGCCATTACCCGAATTCTTCCGACGCGCCTCGATGGCGAACCTCAGTATCGTGTGAGGGGTAGCGACGACCGCGAACGCGTCATTGGCGAAGGCCAGATCGTCGTGCCAGGCAGGTCAGCCTTACCTTCCAAGCCACGAAGTGCCCACAATCCGATCACGAATGCGCTCAACCAGTTGCCGTCCAGAAAATGATCCGAGCCAGCTATCGCGCTTAGCAATCGTTCTTCACACCCAGCGCTTCAATGGGGAGCGGGGCCAAACAATGGGAGAAACTAAGATGAGCGAACTTTCGAAGCAGCGCCTGACTGCCGACAGCCAGTTCTCGAAAATTCAGACTAAAACACTCTCGCATGCCAGGATTCTATCGGAAACGGAGCGGCTATCTCAGCAGCGCGCAGACAACATGATCAAACTGAGGGGACTTCGCTTGGCGAAGGAAGCTTCGGATAGGCAGGCGGCATTGGGCGCACAAGCAAGCATGAAGGCACGCCGTCGATCCGGCTTCAAATAATCGGCCTAGCTTGGCCGATGGCCGCGCCGTCGAGGTGAAAGCGGTCCACCATCTCGATCGTCGAGATGCGGCCGGCGCTGTGTCTGGGAAAGCCAAAGTCTGCGGCGGGGCGATTGCGGTCGCCACGTGCCGCGCAGCAAAGTCTGCTTTCCGGCAACGAGCCAATGTCCGGATGTGATGCTGTGGACGGCTCTCCACGCCTGCGGGAGCCTAAGCTCCTGCAATGTAGGAGGAGAGCGTCATGTTCAAGGTCGTCACAGTCGGTCTGGATATCGCCAAGTCCGTTTTTCAGGTTCA
>Ga0102591_1000339_pt1 | contig 98468 bp, 92 predicted proteins | sample AraplaCol_mCL_r2_2_FD_76860 | JGI IMG/M metagenome (GOLD analysis project Ga0102591, IMG submission 76860) | Arabidopsis root microbial communities from North Carolina, USA - plate scrape MF_Col_mCL_r2 (SPADES assembly) (version 2) | ecosystem: Host-associated > Plants > Roots > Endosphere...
TCTTGTTGAAGGCGCCGGCGCGGGTATAAAGCGTCGTGCCGTCGGTCGACTGGATCTGGAAGAAGCCCTTGCCGATCAGCGCCACGTCGAGATCGTTGCCGGTCTGCGTCAGTTCGCCCTGGAGATGCAGGTTGCGCACTGCCGAGGTCTGGACGCCGAGGCCGATATTGGCGCCTTCCGGAACGACGGCCTGGTTGGCGCGGTTGGCGACACCCTTGGCGCGTTCGGTCTGGTAGAGAAGATCGGAGAATTCGGCGCGGGCGCGCTTGAAACCTGTCGTGTTGATGTTTGCGATGTTGTTCGCGATGACTTCCAGATTGGTCTGCTGGGCATCCATGCCCGTTGCTGCGATGGCGAGCGCTCTCATGTGTTCGTCCTCAAATCAGTTACATCTGCATCTTGGTGACTTCGAGAAAGGCCGAGACGACCTTGTCGCGGATGGCAATCGCGGTCTGCAGCGTCTGCTCGGCCTGGAGCATGGAATCGACGACTTCACGCGTCGTCGCCGTGCCCTTGATCCCGGCAAAGGACATGCTTTCCGCACCCTTCAGGCTGCTGACCGCATCGCTCGCCATGTTGCCCATGACGGAAGCGAAGCTCACGCCATTAGCCGCACCGGCGGTGCCCGGCATGGTGGCGGCGGCAGACGACGAGGCGGAATTTTCGGTGTCGACGGCGCCAAGCGCGCGGGTCATCGAAAGGTTGCTGACATTCTGGACGCTGCTGATCATTATTATTGGCTCTTCAGGAGATCGATCGTGGAGGAGATGAGATCGCGGGTCTGCTTGATCGTCTGCAGATTGGCGTCATAGGAGCGGTTGGCTTCGCGCATGTCGGCCATCTCGACGAGGATGTTGACGTTCGGCAGCTTGACGACGCCCTTCTGGTCCGCAGCCGGATTGCTGGGGTCGAATTCCGTGCTGAAGTCGCCTTCGTCGACACCGACCTTCTTGACGTTGACCGTCTCAACGCCGCTGGTGCGATCCATCTGCTGGCCGAAGGTTATTGTCTTGCGGCGATAAGGGTCGGCGCCGGGCGTGTCGCCGGTGGAGCGGGCGTTGGCGATGTTCTCCGAGACGATGCGCAGACGCGTCGACTGCGCCTCGAGTCCCGAACCGGCGATTTTCATTGCTGCTGAAAGCGGATCCATGAATTTACTTCCTGACGGTCATCAACATCATGCGGTTGAAGGAACTGACCAGCGAGGTGTTCAGATCGTACTGGCGCTTGATATCGCCCGACTTGGAGAGCTCTTCGGCCAAACCGACCGTATTGCCGGATTCCTGGATGCCGATTTCCTGGTCGAGTGCTGCATCCTTGACGTCGATATCGCCGCTGTCGCTGAAATCATTGCCGCTCAGATGCGCCGGATTGGTGCGCGCCATGGTGATATCGGCATTGTCGAGCACGGCGTCAAAGGGCGTGACGTCCTTGGCATGGAACTTCGGGGTATTGGCATTCGCGATGTTGCTGGCAACAACCTGCTGACGGACCGTCAGCCATTCCGCCTGTCGCGAAGCCAAGTCGAAAAGTTGGATCGGTTGCATGGGAACTCTCCGTTTTTACTGCCCCGAACCTAGTGCGGTAATCTTGCGTGGGACTTACGGGAATTCAGGCTTCGAGCCGCTTTTCGGAGAAGGCCACGGCTAAAAGAAAGCGGGCTCCAAAAAGAAACCGGGCTCCGGCCGGTTCGCGGCGGAGCCCCTGTCGTGTTCGGCACCTGCGGCAGGTTCAATTGTTCTGGTAGGTCTCGCCCTTGGAGGTGACGATCACCCATTTTCCGTCGCGCTGCTCGAGGGCCGCAAGGCGGCTTTCGTCGGGCAGGATCGAGCCGATGCGCACCACATACATGCCCGAGGTATCCTCGATCAGCGCCCGGCCGTTGGAGACGTGCAGCAGGCGGAAGGAAGATTTGCCGGGAAAGGGCTGATCTTCCAGTATCGGGCCACCATCGCGCTCCTTGCCGAGATCGGAGACCGTCGCCGTCGTCAGCGGATCGACCAGCGGAGCCTTCTTGTTCCCCTCGTTCTTGTTGACCATGGCAAGCGGCGAGACGCTGAAGACGTTGCGGGCCGGCCAATCCGGCAGGTCGCGCGAATTGCCGCTGGCGGCGACGTTGATGCCGAACTTGTCCTCGTTGAAGAATACATACCAGGGGAAGAAAGCGGCGGCGCCGGCCAGCGCCAGGCCGGTGAAGGTCAGAAGCCGATCCAGCATGGCGGTCTTCCTGCGCTGCTTCAAGGAAGCGATGCGTTCGTCGTCGAATTCAGCCACGTCTATCTCCTCTGAATCTGTCCGCCCTGATTGCCCATGCCGGCTGCGGCCTTGAGCGCGCCGGCGAGATCGGCAAAGGCATCGGGCGAGTCACGGTCGCCCGGCGACTGCTTCAGGACGTCGTAAATGATGGGCACCTGCTTGACCGCCATGTCGAGATCGGGATCGGCGCCCTGGCGATAACCGCCGATCAGACGCAGATCGCGCGTCTCCTCGAAGCGGTGGATCAGCACTTTCAGCCGCGACACCAGCTTTTCCTGGTCCGGCGTCCAGGCCTTGCGGGCGAGACGCGAGATCGAGGCCAGCGGATCGATCGGCGGATAACGCCCTTCTTCGGCGAGACTGCGCTGCAGGACGATGTGACCGTCGAGAATGCCGCGCGTCGAGTCGGCGATCGGGTCGTTGTGGTTGTCGCCGTCGACAAGGATCGAGATGATCGCCGTGATGGTGCCGGCGCCCTCGGGGCCGGGACCGGCGCGTTCCAGCAGGCGCGGCAGCTCGGTGAAGACGGACGCGGGATAACCGCGCGCGATCGGCGGCTCGCCGGAGGCGGTCGCCACTTCGCGGATCGCATGGGCGAAACGCGTGACGCTGTCGACGATGAAGAGGACGTTCTCCCCCTTGTCGCGGAAATGCTCGGCGATGGTGACCGCCGTCAGCGGTGCCATCTTGCGCAGCATCGGGCTCTCGTCGCTGGTGGCGACGACGGCGATCGCCTTCTTCATATTGCTGCCGAGCGTATCCTCGATGAATTCGCGCACCTCGCGGCCGCGTTCGCCGACGAGAGCAATGACAACCTTGTCGAAGGCATCGGCGCGGGCGAGCATGGACAGAAGCGTCGACTTGCCGACGCCGGAACCGGCGAAGATGCCGAGGCGCTGTCCGAGGCAGAGCGGCGAGAAGATGTCGATGGCGCGCACCCCGGTCTTGAAGCCGGTCTGAACACGCTTGCGGGTCATCGAAGGCGGCGCGGTGTTGGAGATCGAGCGGCGATCGAGGCCCTCGGTGATCGGACCCAGCCCGTCGATCGGCTCGCAAAGCGAGTTGACGGTGCGCCCGCACCAGCTGTCCGACGGCGAAATGCGGAAGGCGCCCTTGCGGATGACCGTATCGTGGATGCCGATCGGCTCGCCGGGTTCGATCGGGCAGACATAGATCAGGTCCGGCTCGACGCGCACAACTTCGCCGAGATGGATGCCGGTGGCCGATTTATGGGCGACGAACTCCCCGAGACGAACATGGCGGGAGAGACCGCGCACCGTGTAATGGCCGGCGGCGATGGTCTGCACGCGACCGCCATGGGCAACGGCGAACTCCGGCGATGCATAGCGCTCGACGAGGCCTGCCAGATGCGCCAGCTTCGGGGAAAGGCCGTCCTCGGACAGTAGCCTGGTGCTCATGCTTCAAGTCCCGCCCTAAAACACGTCGCGTGCAGCATGCAGCATGCGCCGCATTTTCGGCCTTTGCTCTTATGCATGCCGTCCTCCCAAAACCGCCGGACATTTCTGGCGACGTGCATCAGCGGCTGCCCCCAAGCGTCTGGACGGCTTCCTTGAAGGAATCCTCGCTGTCACGCATCAGCGACGAAACGCTTTCGAAGGCGCGGTTGACTTCGATCAGCTGGGTGATCTCGCGCATGGCGTTGACATTGGAGTTTTCGAGATAGCCTTGCTCGACACCGATATTGAAGCGGTCGACAACGGCGCGCGGCTGGTCGGTCGTCATGATGCCGCTGTTTTCGTAGCGCAGGTAACCCTTGCTGATATCGGCTTCGAACAGACCGAGCGAAGCGACCTGGCGGTCGGCCTGATAGATGATGCCGTCGGTGCCGACGGCCGGCTCGCCGCCCTTGGTGTTGAGCTGGATCGGCGCGCCGCCGGCGTCGAGAACGGGATATCCCCTGATCGACACGAGTTCGCCGGTATCCTTGATCGTGAAGCGCCCGTCCCTCGTCAGTACGCGGCCGGCCGGCGTATCGAGCGCAAACCAGGCATCGCCCTTGATGGCGAAATCGAGCATGTTGCCGGTATGCTGCAGTTCGCCATTTCCTTCGTTCAGGTAGTCGTTGCCCTGGGAAACGAAGGCGACCTTGGTATTCAGCTTGTTCTTGGTATTCGCCACCATCTCGTCGAACTTCACCTCGGTGGCACGGAAACCGGTGGTATTCACGTTCGCCATGTTGTCCGCGATGGTGTTCAGGCGCTTTTCGAGGGCCATCTGCGACGACAGAGAAACATAAAGACCGGATTGCATGTCGGTAAGCTCCAAGCATTGGCGATGAACGGAACGAAAAGCCGGGCGTCGTCTTGAGTGGTTCGGCCGGGATTTCGCTGAGGCGGCATCTCAGAAAACGGGTGCGGGCACCCATTCGTCTCCTTTAGACTGACGGCAGATGCTTGCGCGAAGCTGGCACGCGGAAATGCCTTGCGAGCGGCCCTTTCATCAGCCTCACGCAAGGCAGAAATCCTATCCGTCCTAGAGAAAAGTAACGTTCAGATTGGGCTGACGATGAATATCATTATCGGATTTATAGTGACTTGCGGCTGTGTCATCGGCAGCTTCATGGCGATGGGCGGCCACGTGGACGCTCTGTTCCAGCCCTTCGAATTCGTCATTATCGGCGGCGCCGGTCTCGGCAGCTTCATCATGGCGAACCCGATGAAGGTGGTGAAGGATTCCGGCAAGGCGCTCGGCGAAGCCTTCAAGCACGCCGTGCCGAAGGAACGCAATTATCTCGACACGCTCGGCGTGCTCTATTCGCTGATGCGCGACCTGCGCACCAAGTCGCGCAACGAAATCGAAGCCCATATCGACAATCCGGCCGAATCGACGATCTTCCAGCAGGCTCCGACTGTTCTAAAGAACAAGGAACTGACAGCGTTCATCTGCGACTACGTGCGCCTGATCATCATCGGCAACGCGCGCAGCCACGAGATCGAAGCGCTGATGGATGAAGAGCTCAACACCATCATGCACGACAAGATGAAGCCCTACCACGCGATCCAGATCATGGGCGATTCCTTCCCGGCGATCGGCATCGTCGCGGCCGTTCTCGGCGTCATCAAGGCGATGGCCCACATCAATGATTCGCCTGAAGTGCTCGGCCATTTGATCGGCTCGGCGCTTGTCGGCACCTTCCTCGGCATTCTCTTGTCTTACTGCGTCTGCTCGCCGCTGGTCTCGCAGATCAAGGTGGTACGCAACAAGCAGCACCGCCTCTACGTCATCGTCAAGCAGACACTGCTTGCCTATATGAACGGGTCGGTGCCGCAGGTCGCTCTCGAATACGGCCGCAAGACGATTTCGGCCTACGAGCGTCCGTCCATCGATGCGGTCGAACAGGAAATGATGAATCCAGGCGGCGAAAACAAGGCGGCTTAAATGACCATGAGCAATGCTTCGCACGACAAACCGGCTATGGATCCTGCCCTTCTCGCCAAACTGACAGGCGGGCTTGGCGACAAAGGCAGGGTCGCCAAGATCTGCAGCTCCTTTGGGGAAATCTACAGCGAATTCTTTCCCGACGTCATCAAAAGCGAGACCGGGCTCGACGTGACAGTCAACTATCTCGGCTGCGAGATCGGCTACAAGAACCATCTGGTCGACGACCTGAGTGCGAACGTCACGCTCGTCGACGCGACGCTGCGCAACTGGTCGCAGAACATTACGCTTGTCTGCGGCAACGGGTTCGTCATCACGCTGATGGAGCACCTGCTCGGCGCCACCGCCGATACGATCGAAGAACCCGCCGACCGGGTGCTTTCGATCATCGAACTCGATCTGGCGGTCATGGTCTTCGACAAGATCGCCAAGGTGCTGCGCTCGGCCGTCAACGCGCCGGGCGGCTTCGAACCGAGCCTTTCGGCTCCGCACCCCCATGACACACGCGCCCGCTCGGCCGAGGATCGCCCGGACGAGTTCGCCGCCGCCATCAACATGTCGATCACCCTTGCCGGCATCGTTTCGGAATTCGCATTGATCGTCCCGCAGACCGCCCTGCTCAAGACCAAGGTGACGCCGCCGAAGCCGAAGCGCCAGGCTGGCAGCAGCTCGGCGGAATGGACCGAACAGCTCGGCGACCAGGTCCGCCGCTCGCATGTCACGCTCGAGGCCAAGATCAGGCTGCAGGACCTGACGCTGCGCACGATATCGAAGCTGATGGTCGGCGACGTCATTCCGTTCCACGACAGCGGCGACGTGCGCGTCGAGGTCAGCGCCAACAGCAAGGAATTGTATGTGTGCGAGTTCGGGCGTTCAGGCGAAAACTACATGGTCCGCGTCAAGGATACGATGAACTCGGATGACGAGCTCATCCGTCATTTAATGAATTAATCGGTTCTCTGGCTTTTGGGCTGCAAAGGCAGTTTGAGGCAAGTTTCAACTGGAATAGTGATTTCATGGCTACGAAGAAAACACAGCAGAACAGCGACCTCTCCCTGGATATTCCGGGCAGCGAAGCGGATCTCGACCAGGCGATCGACGATCTGCGCGGCGTGCTGAAGCAGGATGCCGATGGCGACCTGCCGCAGTTTGGCGACGACCTGCAGAGCGACCCCTTCGCGACAGGAACGGACCTGGCGGCCTTCGGCGGCGAGGCTTCGGAAAGCCCCTTCGGCAGCGACGACTTCGGCGGCGATTTCGGCGCTGGCAATGCCAGCCAGGCTGCCGGCATGGATTTCGGCAGCAGCGCCTCTTTCGAGGGTTCGCCGGCTCCGCTCGGCAGCGCTTTGAATTCCAATTTCGATCTGATCATGGACATTCCGATCGATGTCCAGATCATGCTCGGCACTAGCCGCATGCAGGTCTCCGGCCTGATGAACCTCAATGAAGGGGCGACCATCGCCCTCGACAAGAAGATCGGCGAACCCGTCGAGATCATGGTGAACGGCCGCAGGATTGCACGCGGCGAAATTACGGTGCTTGATCACGACGACACGCGATTCGGTGTGAAACTGATAGAAGTTTTGAGTACGAAAAAAGCCTGATCCCTGTGTGGGACGGAGAGGTTAGACCATGATGGACTTTGACGATTTCGGCGGCGCGCTAGCCGGGAAACCGTTGACCCAGGCTGAAAAGGCGGCGGCTGTTCTTCTCGCTATGGGAAAGGGCGTCGCCGGCCGGCTGCTGAAGTATTTCACCCAAGCCGAACTTCAGACCATTATCTCATCCGCCCAGTCGCTTCGTGCCATTCCGCCGGATGAACTGCTGCTGCTCGTCGCCGAGTTCGAGGACCTCTTCACCGAGGGCGCCGGACTGATGGACAACGCCAAGGCGATCGAGGCCATTCTCGAAGAAGGCCTGACGCCCGACGAGGTCGACAGCCTGCTTGGCCGTCGCACCGCATTCCAAGCCTATGAAACCTCGATCTGGGATCGCCTCAGCGAAGCGGAGCCGACATTCGTCGCACAGTTCCTGCTGCGCGAACATCCGCAGACCGTCGCCTATATTCTTTCGATGATGCCTTCCAACTTCGGCGCCAAGGTGCTGCTGCAGCTTCCCGACAATCGTCGCGCCGACATCATGAACAGAACGGTCAACATGAAGACGGTCAGCCCGAAGGCCGCGCAGATCATCGAGAACCAGGTCATGACGCTGCTTGCCGAGGTCGAGGCAGAGCGCAATGCGGCCGGCTCGACGAAGGTCGCCGATCTCATGAACGAACTCGACAAGCCGCAGGTCGACACGCTGCTCACCTCGCTCGAATCGATCAGCCGCGAATCGGTCAACAAGGTCCGCCCGAAGATCTTCCTCTTCGAAGACCTCATGTACATGCCGCAGCGCAGCCGCGTCTTGCTGCTCAACGACATTTCGACGGATGTGCTCACCGTCGCGCTGCGCGGGTCGCCCCCCGAGATCCGCGAATCGGTTCTCTCGGCCATCAGCCCACGCCAGCGCCGCATGATCGAATCGGATCTGCAGAGCGGCATGGGCGGCGTCAATCCGCGCGAGATCGCGATTGCCCGCCGCGCCGTGGCGCAGGAAGCGATTCGCCTGGCCAATTCCGGCCAGATCGAACTCAAGGAGAAGGAAGGCGACGCTTCGGCAGCCGCCTAAAACGCGTCGCAGTGCGCTGCTTCATGCAACTCGTTTTCACTCCGTCTATTATGCGCGTCGTTTTCCCGCGACCTGCATCGGCACTTCGAGACTGTTGACAAATCCGGCATGCCGTACGGCAGCTGTTGATCGCCGTGCCACAGGCGACTACCCTTCCAGTGATAGGCTGCGCTTCAAAGCGCGTCGCAGAGAACCCGGTTCCTGCGACGCGCTTTGGGTCTTTGTTTTGATGCATGTCGTCATCCCAAAACCGCTGCACATTTTTGGGCGACATGCATTAGCTGCAGCCTATTTCTTTGACGGAGGGCCGCGACTTGGCAGACGATGACAAGGACAGCAAAACAGAAGCCCCGACCGCGAAAAAGCAAACCGATGCCGCGGAAAAAGGCAACGTGCCGTTTTCGCGCGAGCTGTCGATCTTCGCGACCATTCTCGCCACCTACATCTATTTGGTGTTCTTCCTCCCCGACAGCGTCGGGCGCATGACGGAAACGCTGCGCGACATCTTCGAGCAGCCCGACCAATGGAAAATCGAGACGGGGCCGGATATCCTATCGCTGTTCGTGCGGATCGGCTGGGCAAGTGCGGCGCTGGTGGCGCCTGCCTTCATCCTGTTCATGGTGTTCGGCATCGCCTCCGCCGTCTTCCAGAACCTGCCGACACCGGTGCTCGAACGTATCCGGCCGCAGTTCTCGCGCATCTCCCCGGTCAAAGGCTGGACGCGGCTGTTCAGCCTGCCCGGCCTCATCGAATTCGGAAAGTCGCTGTTCAAGGTTGTCATCGTCGGGATCATCCTGTTCTTCGTGATGAGAAGCGAATATTTCAGCTCGATCGACGCGATGTTCTCCGATCCGCAGACCATCCTCGTGCGGACGACGACGGCGATGCGCAAGATCATCATCGTCATGCTGATCGCCACCGCGATCGTGGCGATCGCCGATCTTTTCTGGACGCGCCATCACTGGTTCACCGAACTGAAGATGACGCGCCACGAGGTGAAGGAAGAAAACAAGCAGGCGCAGGGCGACCCCTTCGTCAAGGGCCGGCAGCGCTCGCTGATGCGCGACCGCGCGCGCCGGCGTATGATCAACAACGTGCACCGGGCGACGCTCGTCATCGCCAACCCGACGCACTATGCCGTGGCGCTGCGTTACGCGCGTGAAGAAAACGACGCACCGGTGGTGCTGGCCAAGGGCCAGGACCTCGTCGCGCTCAAAATCAGGGAGATCGCCGAGCAGAACGGCATACCGGTATTCGAGGATCCTCCGCTTGCGCGCTCCATGTTTGCGCAAGTCTCGATCGATAGTGTCATACCGTCAGTCTTCTACAAGGCCGTTGCGGAGCTGATCCACCGGGTCTACGCCGCAGACGCCAAGAACAAACGGGTAAGATAAGCCGAATGAAAAAATGCCCCCACTCTACCCAGCGTGAAAAGATCCTCGCCGTTGCGATCAGCCCGGTCGCCACGGAACTGCGCCTTCTGGATGCCTCTGACCTTATTTCACTGCTGCGCTTCGAGTATTACGGCAACCTTTCCGATCTCGTCGCGTCGGCGGCGGAGCTTTTCTTTCATCCGGGCACGGTGAATTTCGGCCTGGGCGGCAACTATACGCTGGAGTGGGGCGGTAAGCCCGAGGTCGTTCTCGATCTGGAAATCAAGCCACGCGGCGTCACCGTCTATGCCCAGCTCACCCTTGCCGAAGATCACGCCGGCATCGAGATCAATCATATCGCTTTCCAGGATCCATCGGCCGATCCTGACGAGAATACCGTCTTTCTCGAAAAGAGCCTCCGGGAAGCCCGTTACAATATCAACCAGCCGCCTCGGGCGCTGGCCGGCTGACGTCCTCTCAAGACAATCGAGCATTCATCCATATTGGATAGAAGAACGGCGCTGGTTCAGCTGATGTAGCCGAGCCGGATCGCCTTGGCGATCGCCTGTATGCGATTGACGGAATCGAGCTTGATGGTCGCCGAGCCGAGATAGGCGTTGACTGTGTGCACCGACAGGCCGAGCTTGTCGGCGATCTCTTCGCTGATGCGGCCGTCGCCGGCAAGCTGCAGACAGGCGATCTCGCGTTCGCTCAAGGCCTCGGCGGCAGCCGTGCGGCGTTCATCGAGCGAGAGCAGATCCATCATGATATGGCAGCAGCGACCGTGCAGCTCGACGATGGTATCGCTCGACGGATCGATCTCATCGCCGGTGAAGAGGATGAAACCATTGCCGACGGCGCCGAGCCGCACCGGAAAGGCAAGGCCGGAGAAAGGCAGAATACCGTTCTGCAGCCGCGTCATGAACGGCGAGAAGTCGGCCGGGCCAGGCGCCGCGCGGTCGTGACCGCCGGCCCATGAGAGCGGCAGCAGCGACTTGTCGATATGGTCGAGAAGGATATCGCCGTAGGCATCAATGAAAGCCTTGCCGAAACCGGCATTGGAAGAGCCCCAGTTCTCCAGCTCGCAGACCAGGCGCTGCTTTGCCGGAAGGCCCGAGCCGCTGACGCGGAAGATCGCAAAGCCTTGCGCATCGGCGAGCTTCTGCATGGCGATCAGCCGCGGAAAAAGATCGGACCGGCTGGAAATCCTGTTCACACGCACCATGCGCAGCTGCTCGGCGCTGCTCATCGTCCTGCCTGGTGAATGTGCCATGGATCCCCCTATACGAGATTATTGCGGACGGCGAAGGCAATGGCCTCGGAGCGGGTCTTGGTCGCCGTCTTGCGCATCACGCTGGTGATGTAGTTGTTGATGGTATTGCGGGAGATTCCAAGGATCATCGCGATCTCGTCGCTGGTCTTGCCCTCGGCGATCCAGAACAGGCATTCGAGCTCGCGGTCCGTCAATTCAAAATCGCGATCGACCTTCGTGCCACCGCAGCGGAGGAAGCTCGCGACATAACCTGCAAGCAGGCCCACATCACGCAGGCGCTCCGGCGAAAGGATGAACCCTTCGCCGAACAGGAACATCAAGGCCAGCCGCGACCGGCCGACATTGAAGGTCAATGAACAATATTGGCGGCTGGCACCGTCCGGCACATCGGCACTATCCGGCAGAAGAGCAAAATTCGGCTGGAAGACCTGCATGCATTTTTCCAGCTCGGTCGAACGGGCATAGCCGCTGACCAGATCATTGGCGATGTCCTTGACGAGATCGAAAGGCCAATCGGACGAAACGATGAAATCGAGGCCGCTTTCCTGAATGAGATCGCAGCGCGCCAGAAGATAGTGCGAAGCACCTACATACTCCGTCAGCGCGCGCAGACCGGACTGCAACCTTCCAGTGTCGGCGACACCGTGCAGGCGCTGGATCACTTCATCGCGGGGTAATAGACCCGGCGCCACCGCGCTCGCGAAATTCGCCATCTGCCTCTCGCCCTTGCTCGCCTGAAGTATGTTCATATCCATTGGCAACGTCCTGCGGCTGAGAAACGATCAAACTCGGTGCAACAGCAATTTTTCTGTAAAGGATTCAATTCAAGTCCCGCTCGAATCCCATTTCGAATCACCTAAGGGTAAGCCAGCCGATGTAAATCACCATCTCCGACTTCTAGGGATTTACATCAGCTGCCGTCCATGCACTGATTCGAGCACCATTCGCGCCCTTCAAGATATAGGGGAGGCTAAGGTGATTCTGGCTGTACCGCAACTTGATTCGCGTTTTACGCGAGTATGCCTCAACAAATTTCTCTAGGCTCCAGACTCAATCAGGTCCACCAAATGATGAGAGCTGCAATGTAGCAAGATGCAGCGAAGTTGATCATGAGCTTGTCGTATCGCGTTGCGATGCGTCTCCAGTCCTTCAGTCGGCAGAAGGTGCGTTCGATAATATTTCTGCGCTTGTAGGCGACTGGGTCGAAAGGCTGCCTGTGCTTTCGAGTCGGGTTGTTGGGAATGACTGGCTCGGTGCCGCGCGTGATGAGGAAATCGCGTAACGTGTCGCTGTCGTAAGACCGTATGTCCGTCTTCGTAGCTGAGGTGGCTCGCCCTACACTGGTCTTCCGAGGGTTGCTCGGACAGGCCGAGCCGATCCTCATCACAGGAGGACGAGCCGTGGCAGATTATAGAGAAGTGTTCGTTGGAATCGACGTTGCCAAACTAAAGAATGCGGTCGCTGTCGCTGAATCCGGCCGGGAGGGGGAGGTTCGCTTCTGGGGTGAGGTTGATGCATCGGATGCCAACATGCGCCGCATCATCCAGCGAATAGCCGCAAAGTTTGATCACGTGCATTTCTGTTACGAGGCAGGCCCAACTGGCTACGGCCTACATCGGCTAATCCGATCACTTGGCCATGAATGTGTGGTTGTGGCTCCCTCACTGATACCAAGGAAACCAGGCGACAGGGTAAAGACGAACCGTCGAGATGCGCTTGCGCTCGCCCGGCTATTGAGGGCCGGCGAGCTCACGGAAGTGTGGGTTCCCGATGAGGGCCATGAGGCGATGCGGGACCTCGTTCGTGCTCGAGCTGCCGCTGTCGAGACTTTGCGGGTTCACCGGCAACAGATAAGTGCCTTTATGCTCAAGCATGGTCGTATCTATCCACGCAAGAAAGCCTGGACGATGCGATACCTTTGCTGGCTGCAGGAGCAACAGTTCGATCATCCGGCGCATCAGATAGCCTTGCAGGAAATGGTCGAGGCGGTGCGCGTCTCGAAAGAACGCGTCGGACGTCTGGAGACGGTAATTGAGGAATTCGTCCCGAATTGGTCTCTGGCTCCGGTCATTCGAGCTCTGCAGACACTGCGAGGGGTCGATCTGATCGTCGCCGTCACATTCGCCACTGAGGTCGGCGACGTGAGCCGTTTTGAAAGTCCGCGCCAGTTGATGGGCTATCTCGGCTTGGTCCCTGGTGAGCGATCAACGGGTGAGACGGTCAGACGGGGCTCGATCACAAAGGCAGGCAACGGTCGGGTTCGGCACATGCTGGTCGAGAGCGCGTGGACTTATCGCCACCCGCCGAAGGTCGGCGCGAGGAAGCTATACCGTCTGCAGGAAGCGCCGCCGAAAGTGCGGGAGATCGCATGGAAGGCTCAGAGCCGGTTGACGGCTCGTTATCGCATGTTGGCCGGACGAGGAAAGCGAACGACGGTGGTTTGCACTGCGATCGCCCGTGAACTGGCGGGCTTCATGTGGGCTGTTGCAAGGGAGGCGCAATCGATCAGATCGTAGATCGTCGCAACGAACTTGCACCTCGCGCATGGGCGGAGGCGGGACAACGGCAGGGGAACACCCGTCAGACGCTTTGTGGCCGGCACTGTCCGACGCCCGCAGTAAGATAGGAACAGCCCCGGACGCACAATCGGGAATGCGGTATCCAACCCGCGCATCAGAGCTTGATCACCGACGTCCTTGAGTTCCGCCTCCACCCATACGCGATCACCCTAACAGCCGTTCGTTTGGGCGGTCGGTTCCTCATGCCCAAAGCATTGACAACGGACATCAGAGCGGTGTCTGCGGCACACAGGCGGCTGGCCGGCAAGGGCGTGAGCAGTGGAACGGCAACGGGTGCGTCGCCGCGCTGCCCAGGCGTTATTCGCAGCGCAATTGGACGGCCGCAACCATCGACAACAGCATGGATTTTTGTCGATCTGCCGCCTCGCGAGCGGCCGATTGTCTCGGCATCCGCCCCCCTTTTCCGCCGGCGGCCGACCGGTGGGCTTTGGCGGTGGTGCTGTCGATCATATGAAGATCCCGATCGGTTGTTTGCACCAAGGCTTCAAACAGCCGCCGCCATATTCCTTTGGCAGACCAGCGATGGAAGCGATTGTAGACGGTTGTTGAAGGCCCGTAGCAGGCTGGACAATCCTGCCATCGGCAACCTGATCGCAGGACATGGATGATCCCGCTGATCACCCGGCGGTCATCAGTTCGATGAGCGCCGGGTTGGTTTGTCGGAAGCAGAGGGGCGATCACTGCCCACTGCTGATCATCAAGCCAGAATTCGCTAGCCATCATCAAACTCCCATCGTCGACGCAGTGAATCACATGGATTCAATTCGATCAATGGTTTGATTGGGTTTCGAGCCCAAAGCGGCATTCACTGCAGTCAAGCCTATATCCTATTCGAATTGATGGCGCCGGCCGTCATTTGCTTTGCGGGAACCGATACATCCCGCTGCAGGACATAGTGCCTGCTACCGACATAAAAAAAGGCCGGTTGCCCGGCCTTTCCCTTACGCTGCGTCGTCGATCGCCCATTTCCGGAGGATTTTCGCGGCGCGCTCCTCGTTGATTTCGACCATGCGAGAGAGTTTGCGTTCCGGGCCTTCCTTGACGCGACGGTTGAAGTTTCCGTCGTCGTCGCCGAGGCTGAGCAGGTCCTCGGTGCTGTCGAAGCCGAAGTCGGACCCGAAGCCGTCCATGAGAGCACCTCCGGAGGCTCCTGCCGCGGGCGCGAAGTCGGGAAGCTCGAGGCCGGCCGCTTCCGGCGTGGCGTCGCCGAGAACCGAGCCGCCGCCGTTGCCGCTGACGCTGCGCACCAGAGGCCGCAGGCCCATCCAGACCACCACGAAGGCGACCGCGACGAAGGCGAGCGAGTTGATGATGCCGGCAAGGTTGCGGCTCAGCATGTCCATGACGCGGACACCACCGGTGGCGTCTTCGAGCAGCTGGTTCTCGAGGAAGTCCATGGCCGTGACGGTGACCACGTCGCCGCGCTTGGCGTCGATACCGGCCGCCGACGTGACGATCTTCTGCATCTCGGCAAGATAGGCGTCGATCTTGGCCTGATCGGCAGGCTCGCCGACCATCTTGGCGATGCGGCCCTTGTTGACCACTACGGCGATCGACAGCTTCTCGACCTTGTAGCTGTTGCGGGTCGTCGCCGTCGTCCTGCTGTTGATTTCGTAGTTCGTCTGCTCTTCGCGCTTGTCGGACTTGTCCTGCGATTCCGGACCGGCGGAACCGCCGGCCTCGGGAGCCGCCTGCGGGATGTTCTGCTCGACCGTCGTCGCGCTATCGGATGTCTTCTGCTGCGACTGCTGGGCTTCCTTCGTCGAGCGGACCGAGCGTTCGACCTTGGATTCGGGATCGTAGGTCGTTTCCTGGATCTGCTGGGCGTCGGTGTTGAGGTCGGCGGTAACGCTGGAGCGGAAGTTGTCCATGCCGAGGAACGGCGCCAACGCCTTGTCGATGTTGGATTCGACTTCCTGCTGGACGTTCTGGACGATGTTGAGCGAGCGGTTCAGCGAGCTGTTGCTCGCCTCGTCGCCGGATGCAAGCAGCTGACCGGCGGAATCGAGGATCGTCACGTCATCGATGTCAAGCCCCGGCACGGCCGAGGCGACGAGGTGGCGGATCGAGGTCGCCGCGCTGCGCCCGGCGGTGGCGCTGGCGCGAATCATGACGGAGGCGGTCGGCTTCTGCTCGGCCTTCCGGAAGTTTCCGACCTCCGGCATGACGATATGGACTCGCGCGGCTGTTATACCCGAGATCGATTGGATGGTACGGGCGATTTCGCCTTCCAGCGCTCGAACCCGCGTCACCTCCTGCATGAAGGAGGTCAGGCCGAGGGAGCCGACGTTGTCGAAAAGTTCGTAACCGGCATTGGCGCTGTTCGGCAGGCCGCGCTCGGCAAGCATCAGGCGGGCCTTGCCCGTCAACCCCGCGGGGACGCTGATGCTGGAACCGTCCGTGCCGACCTGGAAATCGATGTTGGCTTCGGCAAGCGCCATGCTGATCTGATTGAGATCCGGCGAATCCAGACCGACATAGAGCGTTTCCTGTGCCGGCTTGTTGACGAAAAGGGCGGCCGCAAGGACGATTGCGATGGAAACGGCACCGACGCCTCCAAGAATCATCAGGCGCGTTCGGCCCAGGGAGCCGAAGTTCTTAAAGATCTGAACTAATTGATTTAACAGATTCATTCTGTTCTCGCACGATCCGTCAAAGACAAAGCAGGCTTATTGCCTCATCAGACGAATAGTCGGCGAAACTTGTGCGAGCGTTTCGTGAAGCGCTGCGGGAGCGAAAAGGCCTAATGCCGTCGCCCGGAAGAAAATAGTGATTTTGGGATAACGACCTGCACAAGCACGTCGCATGAATCCGGTTTGGCGCGAGGTGCTTTAGAAGAAATCGAAGTCGCCGGCTGCCTTGCTCAATGGCTGGGAATGGCCGTGGCGGGTGGCGCCGCCCAATGCCTTCTGCATCTCGGCCAGCTTGACGAGGCTGAGCGCGGTTGCGACGTCGACCGACCAGCCGTGCGGGATTTCGCCGGTGATGGTGTCGATGAATTCGGCAAGGCCGCGCGATTTCTGCACGGCGAGATCAATGCCCTGCATGACCTTCATGGCATCCGGCGAATTCAGGATTTCCGCGCCGCCGAGTTCGAGAAGCTGTGGCTCGATGCGCTCGATCAGATAGGCGACGTCGTGCAGTTCCGAAACGATGCGCATCAGGATGTCGCTCAGCGCTTCGACGGGCGCAGGCGGCTCCATCACCGGGTTAAATGTCATATGAAAATCCTCGCCATCAAAAAAATTCGATACTGGTTTCGACGGGCTTCTGCGGAGCGGCGGGACGCTGCTCGAGAGCGACGGTTCTCTGCGTTTCGGCGCCGGTCAGGGGGTATTGCCGCGCACGACCGGAGACCGGCCAATATTCAAGCTTGCGTCCATGTTCTCCGCCGGTGGAGGAACCGACCACCGGAATGCCTTCATCCCTCAGGAACTGCACGGCGAAGGCCGCGTTCTGCTCACCGACATTGGAGAATGTCGAGATCGTCTTCGCGCCGCCGAAGATCTTTGCCTCCAGCCGGTCGCGCCGGGCGCCCTGCTTCAGGAGACCGTTGATCAGCAGTTCCATCAGATGCACGCCGTAGCGCGTGGCATCGCCGCCTGATGTCGGCGAGGTCGCCGAACCGGGCAGCAGGAAGTGGTTCATGCCGCCGACGCCGGCGATGGGGTCTCTGAGACACGCAGCCACGCACGAACCGAGAATGGTCGAGAGGACCGCATTCGGATCGCTCAGAACCTTGTACTCGCCCTGAATGATGTGCACGCGGCGGGCTGCCCCCTCAGTGATCATTTCAGGGCTCCAAACACGGCTTCGATGGCCGCTTTCATCTTCTCGATCGTGAACGGCTTGGCGAGCACGTTGTTGGCGCCGAGCTGGGCCGCCTTCTGTACCAGTGCGCGGTCACCCTGAGCGGTGAGGATGATGAAGGCCGCCTTCTTGGTGTTCGGGTTGGTGCGCACGGCCTGCAGGAAGCCGATGCCATCCATCTTCGGCATGTTGAAGTCCGAGATCACCAGGTGGTGCGGCTGCTCGGCCATGATCTTCATGCCCTGCTCGCCGTCGCCGGCCGACGTGATCTGTTTGAAACCGAGCTGGGTCAGCGCGTCGCTGAGCAGCAATCGGCTCGTTACCTGATCATCGACGATCAGAACTTTGATTTTCTCCGCGATCGACATTTATTCGGTCCCTTCCTTTCGGGCGGCTGTCATTTTCAATATTTCTTCACCGATGGCAGACAGCGGCAGCTGCTGCTCAACGGCGCCAAGTTCGTGGGCAACCCTTGGCATTCCGTAAACGACACAGGTTTTTTCGTTCTGGCCGAGCGTTCTGGCGCCGGCGTGGCGCATTTTCAACAATCCGGCGGCGCCATCGCGGCCCATTCCGGTCAAAATCACGCCGACGGCGTTGCGGCCCGCCAGTTCCGCGACCGAATCGAACAGCACGTCCACGGATGGGCGGTGGCCATTGACCGGCGCACGGTCGACGAGGCGGCAGGACGGCGCCGAGGCGCCGCTGACCTGAAGGTGACGCTCGCCGCCGGGGGCCAGATAGATCTTGCCGATCTCGAGGCGTGCCCCATCGGTCGCTTCCTGCACCACCGGGGCACAGAGGCGGTTCAGCCGTTCGGCGAAGCTTTTGGTGAAGGTCGGCGGCATATGCTGGGTGATGACCGTCGGCGGGCAATTGGCCGGAAATTTCTGCAGCACGGCGATCAGCGCTTCGACGCCGCCGGTTGACGAGCCGATGGCGACGATCTTACGGCCGACGCGGAAATCGGCGACGGAGGGCGGTGGCGTTGGCGCGGCGGTGGGCTGCGAGAACTGGCGCTGCGTGCGCGCGGCGGCCTTGACCTTCTCGGCGAGGTCGCCGAAGGGCCTGAGTTCGCCCGGACCCGGCTTGCCGACACAGTCGAACGCACCGATCTCCAGCGCCGCAAGCGTCGCCTCGGCGCCGCGATGGGTCATGGTGGAGACCATGATCACCGGCATCGGGCGCAGCGTCATGATCTTTTCGAGGAAATCGAGACCGTTCATGTTCGGCATCTCGATGTCGAGCGTCACGACGTCCGGGTTCAGCCGCTTGATCGCCTCGCGCGCTTCCAGCGCGTCGCCGGCCTGGCCGATGACGTTGACCTCGGGATCGGAACTCAGGACGGCAGTGATCAACCCGCGCATCGTCGGCGAGTCGTCAACAACGAGAACCCTTGCCGGAGCGCTCATGCCTTCCTCCCGAGACCTTTGGTCGTATAGCGATAGGTCGTGATGCCGATATTGTCGAAGACGTGTTTTGCCTCGCCTGAAACACGCTCGGAATGGCCGATATAGAGATGACCGCCTTCCGGCAGCAGGCCGGCGAAACGCTGCCAGATCTTCATCTGCGTCGGCTCATCGAAATAGATGACGACGTTGCGGCAGAAGATGACGTCGAACTTGCCCTTGAACGGCCATTGCGCCATCAGGTTCAGCTCGTTGTAGGTGATCAGCCGCTTGACGCGGTCGTCGACCTGGAACTTCCTGCGGCCCTGCACCTCGACTTCGCTGAACCATTGCTTGCGCATGGCCGGCGAAACGGTTTCGAGCGCGTTCTCGTCATAGGCGCCGGCCCGGGCGATCGCCAGGATCTTCGGGTCGATGTCGGTTGCCAGAATCTTGAAGTCGTAATCGGCGACATTCGGCATCAGCGACAGCACGGTCAGCGCGATGGAATAGGGTTCCTGGCCGTCGGAGGAAGCCGCCGACCAGATGCGCACCCTGCCGCCCGATCTCGCCCGCTGCAGCAGCTCCGGCAGGACATGGTCGCGCAGATGGTCGAAATGGTGGTTTTCGCGGAAGAAGCGGGTGAAATTGGTGGTCAGATGCGACAGCATCTCGCGGCGCGCCGGGGCGCCGGCCGGCGAAGCGACGAGGTCGCAATATTCCCGGAAGCCGGACAGGCCGAGATTGCGGATATGTTTCGACAGGCGCGAATAGACGAGCGACGCCTTCGTCTCATTGAGGAAGATGCCGGCATCCGAATAGATCATCGCGGCGATCTCCGTGAGGTCGCGGCGCGTCAGCGGATATTCTCCGCTCGCCAGGACCTCGTCGGATCCCTGCCTTTGATCTTTTGCGCCCATTACACTCATGCGGCTTCGCTTTCGGTCTCTGAAAAGAGGGATTCGAGTTCGATCAGGCAGATCATGCGCTTCTCGATGGCGAGAATACCGCGGGCAAATTGACGCTCGAGTTCGGAGGAGATCTCGGGCGTCGGCTGGATGGTTTCGTCGGTCACCGTCAGGATATCGGAGACGGCGTCGACCAGGAGGCCGACGACCTTGCGCCGGACCTGGGCGACGATGATGACATGACGGGCAGTCGGATCGGCCGGCTTCATCCCCAGCCGGGCGGCCAGATCGATGATCGGCAGCACCGCGCCGCGCAGGTTGATGACACCAAGCATATAGGCAGGCGAGTGCGGCATCGCGGTCGCCGGGGTCCAGCCCCGGATTTCGCGAACCGACATGATGTTCACGCAAAATTCCTGATCCCCGATGCGGAACGCGATCAGCTCGCGATCCCCCTCGTTCAGATTTTTTACAGTGTACGACATTCTCTTACCCTACTGCTGCTAACGACATTTCCGCTTTGAGCGACTGGCCGCGCGAGGCGCCGACAACCGCGTCGACATCGAGGATGAGAGCCACGCGCCCGTCACCGAGAATGGTGGCGGCGGCAATGCCCGGCACGTGGGTGTAGTTGGCCTCCAGGCTCTTGATGACCACCTGGCGCTGACCCTGGATGGCATCGACCATCAGGGCGCGCTGGCCGCCGCCTTCGGATTCCACCAGAAGCGCCACGCCCTCGACAGGATTGGCCTGGGTCGCACGGAAGTTCAGGATGCGGCCGACATCGACCAGCGGGCAGAACGAGTTGCGGATCGAGATCAGCCGGTGGTTGGCACCGAAGGAGTGGATCGCGGCCGCTTCCGGCTGCAGGGTTTCGACGATCGCCGTCAGCGGCACGACCAGCGTCTGGCCGGCAACGGTGACCACCATGCCGTCGAGAACGGCGAGCGTCAGCGGCAGGCTCATGGTGAAGACCGAGCCGTGACCCGGCTTCGAGGTGATGTTGATGCGGCCGCCGAGCGCCTGGATCGAACGTTTGACGACGTCCATGCCAACGCCGCGGCCGGAGATGTCGGAGATCTTGTCGGCCGTCGAGAAGCCCGGCAGGAAGATCAGGTTGTCGATTTCCTCGTCCGAAAGGTTGGCATCGGCCGGAATGAGATCGTTGTCGATCGCCTTCTGGCGGACCTTCTCGCGGTTGATGCCGGCGCCGTCGTCGGCAAGCTCGATCAGGATGCGTCCCGAACGATGCTTGGCGGTCAGGCGAACCGTGCCTTCGGTATTCTTGCCGGCGGCTGCGCGCTTTTCGGGCGTTTCGATGCCGTGGTCGACGGCATTGCGGATCATGTGGGTCAGCGGCTCGGCCAGCTTGTCGATGACCGTCTTGTCGACTTCGGTGTTTTCACCTTCGGTGATCAGGCGGATCGACTTGCCGGTCATGTCGGCGATTTCGCGGACGATACGCGACATGCGCTGGAACACCGGCTTCACCGGCTGCGCGCGGATCGCCATGACCGAGTCCTGGATCTCGCGGGTGAGCTGCTGCAGCTCCTCGAGGCCCATATTGATCGAGGAGGTGCCGGTCGTGTCATTCTCGATGACGCTCTGCGACAGCATCGCCTGGTTGATGACCAATTCGCCGACGAGGTTGATGAGGCGGTCGACACGGTCGAGATCGACGCGGATCGTCTGGCCGGCACCGGCGGCATTGTTCTGGGCGGCAGCGCTTGCGGCGGCGGCTGCGGCGGCGGCCGATTCCTTCTTCTCGACACGGGCTGCGGCTGCGGCCATCTGCGTGACGTTGGAGGCGGTCTCGGCGGCGGCAACGGCGGCGGCCGTCTCTTCGGCGCGCGCGTCGGCGGCAACGTCTTCGGTTGCGCCCGTTTCATCCAGGATCGACAGATCGAAGGGAACCGGCACCATCGGCAGTTCGTCGTTGCTGGTCGCGTCGGCCCTTGCTTCCTCCAGCGGCTTCACCGTCAGTTCGCAATCCCATTCGGCGAATTCAAAGACGGTGCGAATGGCGTCCTCGCCCTTGTCCGTCTTGATCGTGACGTTCCAGAAGAAATAAGCGCCTTCCGGATCGAGTTCCTCGAGGCCCGGCAGCTCATCCGTGTTGCAATAGATGGTCATTTCGCCGAGGCGCGAGAGATCGCGCAGCAGCAGGGTCGCGTCGTTGCCCTTGGAATAGAGTTCGTAGCGCGGCTTGAAGATGACTTCATAGGTCGGCAGGTCGGAGCCCGCATCGCCTTCGCCGCCAAAATCGTCGAAGGAAAAGGGGATCGGCTGGAAGCCGCTGTCATCCGTCGGCTTGACGGCCGGCGCTGGAGGGGCCTTGGCCGCGGGCTTTGCGGCAGCCTTCGGCGCGGGCGCCTCGGCCGATGCCGAAGGAGACGGCAACTCGCCGTTGGCCAGCGCCTCGAGCTCCTTGACGAGGCCGCGGCTGCGGCTTTCATCGACACTGCCGCCGTCGCGCGCAGCATTCGTCAGGTCGGCCAGCACGTCGGCCGACTTCAGCATCACCTTCAGGACGTCCTGGGTCGGCTCAAGCTTGTTGGATCGAACGCAATCGAGAGTGGTCTCGAAAACATGGGCGAAGGCTACCAGATCATCAAGGCCGAAGGCGCCGGCGCCACCCTTGATCGAATGCACGGCACGGAACACCGCATTGACGGTTTCCGGATCGCGATCGCCATCATTCATTTTCAGAAGACCGGATTCCAGCTCGGCGAGCTGTTCCTCGCACTCCTGGAAAAAGATCTCTTTGATTTCGTTCATATCCATAGGAGCAAATCCTGGGTTTAAGCGGTTACACGCTCAATGGCATCGATCAGCTTGGCCGGGTCAAAAGGCTTGACGATCCAGCCCGTGGCACCGGCCTGGCGGGCGCGGTTCTTCTTTTCCGCGTCGCTTTCGGTGGTCAGGACCAGGATCGGGATCGCCCGATATTTCTCGTTGCGGCGAACACCTTCGATGAAGCCGAAACCGTCGAGACGCGGCATGTTGATGTCGGTCACGATGACGTCAGGATTGGACTCTTCGAGAACCTCGAGGCCTTCGACGCCGTCTTCCGCTTGGATCGTCTCGAAGCCGGCATTGTTCAGCGTCACGAGCAGCATGTTTCGGATGGTGCGGGAATCATCCACGGTAAGAACTTTTTTCTTCATTGCCGAATCTCCTTGGCAAGCAGGTGGTCAATATTGACGCCAACCAGCTGCATGGTTTTCTGAAATGCGTCGGACACCTTGGAGAAGGTGAACGGCTGCTTGTCCTGTTCCCAGGTCTTCTCGGCGGACATCAGAACCTGGGCGCAAAGAGCACCGATCCGTTCGACGCCTGATGCGTCGATCGAAAGGCCGCTGCCCCTGAGGGAGAGGAGTTTGTCGCGCAAGGCGGAAGCCTCGTTGAGGTCGAGCACCGCTGTCAAATCCAGCGTCTTGCCACTCTTCTTTGCTGCCATCAGCTTTTCCTTGTCCCCTTGTCCCCGGCTCGAGAAGACGAGCTGAGGCAATCATCCGATAGGTTAGTAAACATTCCGCCCACCTCCGACGCTTGCGAAGGGCTTCGGAACGCCAAAATCATCATTTTCATAGGCGTCTTCGACCGGTGCCGGACGGGCAGAGGCTTCGATGGCGCGCGGCGGTGCGGCGCGAACCGGCGCCGGGCGCCCGGCATTGGCGTTTTCCCGAGCGATGCGGAACTCGCGAACCGTCTGGCCGAGCTCGAGAATGACGGTGTGGAGGTGGTCGGCGCCCTTAGCCGAGCGCTCCGCCAGGCCGGCACTCTCCGCCACCTCGCCGCCCAGACCCTCGACGTCTGATGTGACGCTGTCGAGGCTTGCGGCATGTTCGCCGGTTCTCGTTGCGATGCCGGCGATGGCGGCGTTGATGTCGGTGACCTGACGCACGATGCTGCCGATCGAATCCTGTGTGCGGCCGACCATCTGCACGCCGGCGTCGACCTGCGCCTTGGTCGTCGTCACCAGCGTCTTGATCTCGCGGGCGGCTTCGGCCGAACGCTGGGCAAGGGCGCGGACTTCCTGGGCGACGACGGCAAAGCCCCGGCCGGAATCGCCGGCGCGCGCGGCTTCGATGCCCGCGTTCAGCGCCAGAAGATTGGTCTGGAAGGCGATCTCGTCGATCGCGCCGATGATCTGGCCGATCTTTTCCGCCGACTGTTCGATATCGGCCATGGCGCTGATCGCGCGACCGACGACCTCACCGCTTTCCTCGACCGCGGCGCGCGTCGAGGCGGCTGCCTGTTCGGCGGCGCGGCTGTCGGCCGCACCGTCGCGAACACTGCCGGCAATGCCGGCAAGGGCGGCGGCGGAAAGCTGCAGCCGGTCGGCCTGGCCGGAAGCCGTGCCGGCGAATTGCCTGGACAGGCCGGCAAGCGAGCCTGTCGCCGCTTCGGCTTTGAGCGTGCGCTCTGTGATCGCGGCAAATTCCGCCTGAAGTCCGTCCAACGCGCCATTCAGCGCGGCGGCGATCCCGGCATGGTCGCCGTCGACGGGCGCGCGGCGTGTCAGGTCGCGGGCAGAAAGACCTTCGATGACATCGCCGAAGATCCGGGTGATCTCAGCCTCGTTGTCGGCGCGCTGATCGGCGAGCGCGCGGCTCTGGGCGGCGCGCAGCGCGTTGAAGCGCAGCGAAACGGCAATTTCCACATCGACCATGACGATGCGGATGATCGCCGTCATCAGATCGGAGATTTCACGGCTGCGGCGCTTGGTCGACGGCAACAGCGGACGGCCGGCAATCTCCTGGGCAAGACCGGAAACGACATGCTCCAGCATGACGCCATGGCCGGCGACATGCCAGCGCGGGTCGAGGCCCATCTTGTTTTCGGTATCGGAGAGCACCTTGACGCGCTCGGCATAGAGGCTGTCGAACCGCGCATCGGTCAGCACGTCCCAATGCGAGGACTGCAGATCATGCAGGCGCTCGACCTGACGCTCGCTCTCGAAATTGCGCGAGGCGTCGGGGAACGACTGGAATCGATGGAAGAGGTCCCTGAGCCCCGCCTTCAAATGGGCTTCGAGGGTCGGCCGGTTGCGGCGCACCAGCTCGCACTGGTCGGCATCGAGACCGGCAAAGCGCAGGCGGTCGCGCAAGCTGCCTGCCTGCGCTCCACGAGCCTGATCTGATGGCATGTCCTGCCTCAATGCCTGTCCCCAACCACATTCCGGGCGACGGCCCGGCGAAAAACCTGCGCAGCATCCGTTGAACGCGAAGCGTGGAGACGGTTCTCACCACCGGTTACAACCGGCGGATCGAAGCCCCCTGATCAGCTATGTTTCGGAGCTGTCTGAAGAGATGGATACCGGATCAACCCGGTACGGCGGGACGGCGTCATGCCTGGTGGGAACGAGTGCATCTTCCCATTCCGACGTGTAAACCAATGTTTATGGTTAATTCCTTGCCTGAAGGTTAATAAGCCTTTCGCAGGACAGGCTTTTGAAGCAATTCAAGGCAGTTGGCTGCAAATACTGTTGCGGAGTTGCATGGCTGCTACAAGGCACACGCAAGCTCCGTGGTATATGCCGGTCGATAACCAAGACATGACGTCGACAAGGACAGAGCAATGATTGTTCTCGGATTGGGTTCCTGCTTGATAGCAATGACGCTGCTTGCAGCCGTCGCCCTCCTCGATTTTCTCGCTGCACACCGCGATACCCGCACGCTTCGGGTGTTCTAAGCGCGTCGCGCTTTCAGATACGCTCCTCGCGCTCCGGCTCTTTATTTCCAACGCATGTCGTTATCGCAAAACCGCTACACAGTTTTGTGCGACATGCTGTAGACCGCCCCTTCCCCGTTGGCAGTCCGGCACCTTTGGTGTATCGCACTCGCGCCTTTCATGTCAGCGGAACTATTCGTTCATGTCCCCCAGATCTGGTCTCCTCATCGTTCTCGGCTTCACGCTCTGGCGCGTCGTCCTGCTCAATTTTGATGCGACGGACCTTTTCGTCGATGAGGCGCAGTACTGGTTCTGGTCGCAGAATCTCGATCTCGGCTATTATTCCAAGCCGCCGATGATCGCCTGGGTGATCCGGGCGATGACCGAGTTTTCCGGCTCCAACGCCATCTATTGGATCAGGCTGCTCGGACCGCTGATCCACATGGCGGCAGCATTGGTGCTGATGAAGATAGCAAAGCGTTTCGTCGGGCCGGAGATCGAAGGCTGGACGGGCGCCACCTACATCACCCTTCCCGGTGTGGCGCTTTCTTCGGTGTTCTTCTCGACCGACGTCATCCTGCTGTTCTTCATCGCGATCGCCCTGCTTGCCTATTTCGGTCTGACGCAGCGACGCTCGGTCGGGCTGGCGCTCGTCATGGGCCTTGGGGTTGGCCTCGCCTTCCTGTCGAAATATGCCGTGCTGTTCGTCGTTCCGGGCGGCGCGATTGCCCTCCTGCTCATTCCGGCGGCGCGCATCGCCATTCGGGATTTCATCATCGCGGTCGCGGTCGCGGCGATCGTCGCCTTGCCGAATCTCTGGTGGAACCTGCAGCACGACAACACGACGGTGCGGCATACGCAGGATATCGCCCATTGGAGCGAACTCGGCATCAATCTCCGTCGCGGGCTTGAATTCTTCTCCGCCCAGTTCGGCGTCGTCGGGCCGATCATCTTCTTTGCGATGCTGTGGGCGGTGTACCGCATGATCAAGGGCAGGAGCGACGACCGGGAAAAGATGCTGGTCTGGCTGTCGATGCCGGTGGTGGTGCTGATCACGCTGCAGGCGACGGTCGCCAAGGCCTATGCCAACTGGGCGGTGACCGCCTATGTCGCCGGGACCATCCTTGCCGTCTGGCTGCTTTACCGGATGTGGCCGAAGGGGCTGAAACTGTCGCTCACCATCAACGGCATCGCCAGCCTGCTCTTTCCGCTGGCGACGATCTTTCCGCAGCAGTTGCTGCTGCCGAACGGCGACGAATTGATGAAGCGCTATCTCGGCCGCGCCGAGGTCAGCCGCGAGGCTGCCGCACTCGCCGGTCAGGCCGGCACCGACATCATCGTCACCGACGATCGCGACATGGTCGCCGATCTTTTCTATACGCTCCGTGACGCATCCTACCGGATCTATGCGCGGGCGCCGGCGGGCCTTCCGGAGAGCTATTACGAGCAGGAATTCGCGCTGCCGGCCGAGATTACCGGCAAAGTGCTTTTCCTGACGGACGGGGGCCTCACCTGCGCCACCGAGGCGCCCGAGGTGCTGAAGAGCTGGCAGCCGACGCAAGGCAACTACAAGGGCAAGACGCTCTCCGCCTACAAGGTCTCTGCCGCCTGCCTGGCGCCCTGAACCGATTCAGCCGGCTGGATTGGGCAGGCAGAGACCGGTGCCCGCTCCTTCGATCTCGACGAATTTGACGCCGCCCTCCTCGAAGGCGAGGCGCAGCTGCGCCTCCGTCGCGCGGTGGATGTCGTGGTGCCGTCCCTCGTAGTCGCGAATGGTGCTGCGCGAGACCGCGGCCCTTTCGGCAAGATCGGTCTGGGTCCAGTCGAGCAGGCCGCGTGCCGCGCGGCAGAGAGCGGGAGTGAGAATTGTTTCCCGTGCGCCTTGACCCATGATTTTAAGTTGCCCATATTGGTCGATATAGACCATATATGTCATATTACGAACGGGATTTCCAGATCGGGAGAGACGATGCCACACGATACGCCCTTGATTTCGACAATCGTCGGCGGCCTCGTGCTGGCTTTCATCTTCGGCGCCTTCGCCCATCGGCTGCGGATGCCGCCGCTCGTCGGTTATCTCATCGCCGGCGTGCTTGTGGGGCCACATACGCCGGGTTATGTGGCGGATCAGAACCTTGCGCCGGAGTTGGCCGAAATCGGCGTCATCCTGCTGATGTTCGGCGTCGGGCTGCATTTCTCCCTGAAAGACCTGCTGTCGGTGCGCGGCATCGCCGTGCCCGGCGCGATCGTGCAGATCGCCTTTGCGACACTGCTCGGTTGGGGACTCGGCGCCTTCATGGGCTGGCCGACCGGCGGCAGCCTGGTCTTCGGCCTGGCGCTTTCGGTCGCCTCCACCGTCGTGCTGTTGAAGGCGCTGCAGGAGCGGCGACTTGTCGAGACGGAGCGCGGCAGGATCGCCGTCGGCTGGCTGATCGTCGAGGATCTCGCCATGGTGCTGGCGCTGGTGCTGATCCCGGCCGCCGCCAGCATCGGCGGCGAGGGTCACGCTCCTGTCGAGCCGCTCTCGGCCGCACTCAGCCGTCTGTTCGGCCTCGATCTCGGCATCGGCGGCATGATCGCCATGACGCTGGTGAAGGTGGCGTTGTTCGTGGCGCTGATGCTGGTCTTCGGCCGCAAGCTCATTCCCTGGACGATGCACCGCATCGCCCATACCGGTTCGCGCGAGCTCTTCCGGCTCGGCGTGCTGGCGATCGCGCTCGGCGTCGCCTTTGGCGCGGCGAAGCTCTTCGGCGTGTCGCTGGCGCTCGGCGCCTTCTTTGCAGGCATGGTGCTGGCCGAAAGCGAACTCAGCCATCGCGCCGCGCAGGAAAGCCTGCCGCTGCGCGATGCCTTCGCCGTGTTGTTCTTCGTCTCGGTCGGCATGCTGTTCGATCCGAATATCCTGATCGACAAGCCGCTGCCGATTCTGGCCACCATCTTCATCATCGTCATCGGCAAGTCCGTCGCCGCCCTGCTGATCGTGCTCGCCTTCAAGAAGCCGCTCGGCACGGCGCTGACGATCTCGGCCAGCCTCGGCCAGATCGGCGAGTTCTCCTTCATCCTCGCCGCTCTCGGCGTCGAACTCGGGCTGCTGCCGGAGGAAGGCCGCGACCTGATCCTGGCCGGCGCCATCATTTCGATCATCCTCAATCCGCTGCTGTTCTTCCTCTGCGACCGCATGCGGCCGCTGCTGGATGGTGCAAAGCGCGAAGACGTCGTGGCCGACCCTGCTCCCGCTGCAGATGCGATAGCAGCCCAGGAGGAGATGCCGTCTGAAGACGACGAGGTGCACCCGACTGCTCTCAGCGGCCACGCCATTCTCGTTGGCTACGGACGGGTTGGCAGCATCGTCGGACAGAATCTCAAGTCGTCAGCCACACCTTTTCTCGTCATTGAGGACTCCGATAAGCGCATCGGCGAGCTGAAGGTGCAGGGTATCGAAACCCTGGCGGGCAATGCGGTGATGCGGGAAACGCTCGATCTCGCCAATCTCTCCGGCGCCCGCAGCATTGCCATCGCCATCCCCAACGCTTTTGAGGCCTGCCGCATCGCCGAGCAGGCGCGCAGCGTCAATCCATCGATCCTCATCGTCGCCCGCGCCCATTCCGATGCAGAGGTCGATGAATTGAAGCAATATGGCGCCGACACCGTCATCATGGGCGAGCGCGAAATCGCGCTTGGCATGGTTGACCGGCTCGCCCAAGTGCATCATGAGAGTGTGCCCTATGAAGACGGACATGGGCCTGATACAATTATGCCTGCGGATGAACCTCCGCCGGAAAAAGAATGAGAGATTGGCGCGCTTTTGAGCCGATACGGGAGTGACATCGCCGGGACGGAGAAGATGGAGCTGGAGCAGCGCCGTCTGACGGGCCGTATCGCCGCCTCCCTCCTCGTCGCCATTCTTGCCTATCTCGGCCTGCTTCTCGGCGGCAACCTGATCATCTCGCCTGTTGTCACCGTCAACACGCTCTCCTCTTCCGATCGGGATCCGCAGCCGCCGCAGCTGACCGCGCGCGATGCCGTGCGCGGATTGCTTGCCACCGAGCGCAGGCTTGCGCCGAAGCAGGCAGCGCATGACGCCGGATCGCCTGCCCTTGCCGTCGCCCCGGCTCTCGATTTCGCCGGCTGGACCATGCCAGCCGCTTTTCCGGCATTCGAAGCCTCGCTTCGCGCCGCAGTCTCCAGGACCCATCAGCCGCGCGCACCGCCCGCCGCTGCCTGAGGTTTGCGCCGATCGGCGCTCCGACCGACCATTGACGACATGCCGCCAGCGCCCGAGCGCCGGCCCTCGATATCAAGGAATACAACATGCGTACTTCACCATGGCTGGTGTTCACCTATACGGTGATCATCCTTCTCGGCCTATTGATCGCCCTGCCGAACGTCCTGCCGCAATCCACCCTCCAGCGTATTCCGGCATGGCTGCCGCATGAGCAGGTGTCGCTTGGCCTCGACCTTCGCGGCGGCTCGCACCTCGTTCTCGAAGTCGACGAAGCCGACCTGACCAAGGAGCGGCTGCAATCACTGCTTCAGGACGCGCGCCGCGTGCTGCGCGAAAAGGGCATCCAGCCGAAAGCCGTGGTCCGCAGCCAGAACCAGATCGTCGTAACACTCGCCGACGCCGCGCAGAGCGATGCCGCCGTCACCGAACTGAAGACGCTCGCCAACCCGATCAGCACCGGTCTCAGCGCCGGCCAGGCCGATCTTGATGTCGCCGCAAACGGCGCCACGATCACCGTCGGCTTCTCGCCGGCCGGCATTTCCGCCAATGTCGACAACGCGGTTCAGCAGAGCCTCGAGGTCATCCGCCAGCGCGTCGACCAGGTCGGCGTCTCCGAGCCGACGATCCAGCGCATCGGCGCCAACCGCGTGCTCGTCCAGCTTCCGGGTGCACAGGATCCGTCGCGCCTGCGCGAACTTCTCGGCTCCACGGCCAAGATGTCGTTCCACATGCTGGCGCCGAACAACCAGCCGGGACCTGGCGTGACCATGCTGAAGGACGATGAAGGCCGGTCCTATCCGGTCCTCGATCGCGTCGAAATCTCCGGCGATCGCCTTTCGGATGCCCGCGTCAGCTTCGACCCCAACACGCATGAGCCGATCGTCAGCTTCCGCTTCGACAGCGCCGGCGCCACCCGCTTTGCCGACATCACCCGCCAGAACGTCGGCAATCCCTTCGCCATCGTCCTCGACGACAAGGTGCTGAGCGCGCCCGTCATCCGCGAGCCGATCACCGGCGGTTCCGGCCAGATCTCCGGCAACTTCTCGGCCGACAGCGCCACGACGCTTGCCGCCATGCTGCGCGCCGGCGCCCTGCCCGCCAAGCTGACCGTCATCGAGGAACGCACCGTCGGCGCCGACCTCGGCGCCGATGCGATCAAGATGGGTATTTATTCCGGCATCGTCGGTTTTGCTCTCGTCGCACTCTTCATCTTCATTCTCTATGGCACCTGGGGCGTGCTGGCGAATGTCGCCCTGTTGATTCACACGATCCTGACCTTCTCCGCCCTGACGCTGGTCGGTGCGACGCTGACGCTGCCGGGCATCGCCGGTGTCGTTCTCGGCATCGGCCTTGCTGTTGACGCCAACGTTCTGATCAACGAGCGCATCCGCGAAGAAACGCGCAAGGGCAAGAGCGCCTTCGCCGCCATCGACACCGGCTTCCGCCGTGCCTATTCGACCATCATCGACGGCAACATGACGGCCCTGATCGCTGCGGCCATCCTGTTCTACTTCGGCTCCGGACCGGTTCGCGGCTTTGCCGTGACCATGGCGCTCGGCCTGATCATCTCGATGTTCACCTCGGTCGCCTTCGTGCGCGTCGCGATGATCGAGATCACCCGCCGCCAGAGGCTGAAGGTGCTGAACATCAGGCCGCTGATCCCGTTCAGCCCCTATGACAAGCACATCCAGTTCATGAAGGCGCGCTTCTTCGGCGTCACCGTTTCGGCGCTCCTGTCGATTGCCTCGGTCGCGCTGTTCATTCACCCCGGCCTCAACTACGGCGTCGATTTCCGCGGCGGCATCCAGATGTCGGTCAGGACCAGTGCCCCGGCCGATCTCGGAACCTTCCGTGAGGGGCTGAACAGCCTCGGCCTCGGCGAAATCTCGCTGCAGTCCTTCGGCGACAACAACAGCATTCTCGTGCGCGCCCAACGGCAGGAAGGCGGCGAAGAGGCACAGACGGCTGCTGTGACCAAGCTGAAGGCCGAAGTCATCAAGCTCGACCCGAAGGCCACCGTCGAAGGCACCGATGTCATCGGTCCGAAGGTCAGCGGCGAGCTTGCCTGGGCCGGCATCCTGTCGGTCGTCATCGCAAGCTTCGCGATGCTGATCTACATCTGGGTGCGGTTCGAATGGCCGTTTGCCGTCGGCGCCATCGTCACGCTGGTGCTCGATGTCACCAAGGCGATCGGCTTCTTCGCAATCACCGGCCTCGACTTCAATTTGACGGCCATCGCCGCCATCCTGACGCTCGTCGGCTACTCGGTGAACGACAAGGTCGTCGTCTATGACCGCATGCGCGAAAACATGCGGCTCTATAAGTCGATGCCGCTGCGCGAGATCATCGACAAGTCGATCAACGAGACCCTGGCACGAAGCCTCTATACCAATGCGACGGCCTTCCTCGCCCTGGTGCCGATGGCGATCTGGGGCGGCAGCGCGGTCTCGAGCTTCGCGATCCCGATGGTCTTCGGCATTCTCGTGGCCGGCGCCTCTTCGATCTTCATCGCGGCGCCGATCCTACTCTTCCTCGGCGACTGGCGCCGCCGCCATGCCAAGGCGGCACCGGCAACCGATGCGGCAGTCGAAATCATCCCGCCAGAACAGGGCCGCCCGCGCAAATCGGCGACCTGAGAATCTCGTTGTTAACGTATCCTTGAAGAGGGCGCCGGTTGCAGAGCCGGCGCCCTCTTTCTATTGTCGGCGACTGCATTATGTGCCAATTCAAAGTGTTACCGCGTCCTTTGCGCACCTGAAGAGACGCGGCGCTGTCATTGAGATCGGGGAAGCCGCCAGATGTCATCCAACCCGACAAGACCGCCGGAAACCGCTGTCGCCGGCGACAGCGAGGAGCGCATCAAGCGTTTTCTCGCGACCGCCTCGCATGACCTGCAATCGCCGCTGCGCCACATCGCCATGTATGCCGAGCTGCTGCTCGACGATCTCGAGGAGACGCTCGACGGCGAACAGTTGCAGAGCCTCAGGATGATCCTGGAGAAAGCGCAAGCCGCGCAGCGCCTCACCAAGGCATTGATGAGCCTTGCCGGCGGAACGCCCCAGGTGACGCCTGAAGAGGTGGATCTGCAGGCGCTGGCCGACAATATCTGGGGCGAGTTGACCGACGAGACCGAGGTTCGCGGCGCGACGCTTGAAAGCGTAGGCCTGCCCTCCATCCGGACCGATCCTGCCCTGCTCGGGCTGGTGCTGCGGCATCTGCTGACCAACGCCCTCACCTATCGCAGCGAAGCGCCACCGCATGTGACGATTGCGGCAGTGCGAGAGGGCACCGACTGGTTTATCCGCATCTCCGACAATGGCACGGGCATCGATTCGGCCTATCGGGAGCGGATATTCGAGCCCTTCTGGAAATTGCCGAAAGCGGGAGCGGTTCAGGGCGCCGGTCTCGGATTGACGACGGCGCGGGAGTTTCTGACGGCGCTGGGCGGCGATATCAGCCTCGAGCATTCGGATGAAAGCGGCAGCCGCTTCATCATCCGCCTTCCTATTGCTTGAAATCAGCAACTTCCAGCAGAAGCGTGCAGTGGTTTTGCTGGAAATTGCTTTAACGCGGTTCAGCTTTTAGGGAAGCGCCGAACCGCTCTATCCTTTTGTTTTTACGCAATTCCCGGCAAAAACCGCTTCGCACTTTTCCTGGAATTGCTCTAGATGCTGTAGTCGTCCTTCCAGAAATCCGGGACGTCATAGGTCACATATTCGCGGATGATGTGCTGCAGCGTCTGCGCATCGATTTCGTCCTTGCCGATACGGAAATCGACGCCGTAATCCGGGAATTCCTGGAAATAGCCACCCGATATATCGGTCGAGACGACGCCGATCGGTCCGGTGTAGCCGATGCCGCGCAGTTCCGGCACCGTTTCGCGGAAATCGGCGTTCGGCAGAAGGCGGTTGTCGAGCAGGATGAGATCGAATCGCTCCAAGCGGATCTTTTCCAGCGCGTCACCGATCGAAGGCGAATATTCGACCTCGACGGCCGGCTCGGAGAGATCGGCGATCTTCTTCTTGAGCGCGCGGAATTCGATGAATTCGTCGTCGACAAACAGAACCTTGACGGCGTTCCTTCGGCCCGTTTCGGTGATCATCGTCTCATTTCCCCAATCCCGAAACCAACTTCACGACACCAAACCATTCCTCAAGGCGATCGCCACCATATGAACGCGGTTGACGGCGTCGAGTTTGCGCGCGGCCGCGGTGATGTGCGAATTGACCGTATGTTCGGAGAGACCGAGAATGATGGCGATCTCCGCCGACGTCTTGCCTTCGCTCGTCCATTTGACGATTTCCGATTCGCGCTGCGTCAGCCGTCCGGACATTTCCGGCGTCAGGATTTCCTCGTAGAGCTTGTCGAAAATGCGCATGGCATCGAGAAGCATGTCGGCGATCTCGCTCTGATCGGGCTCCTGACGCTCGCCGCTGAGCACGAGGCAATAGCGCCGCCCTTCCGGCGTGAACAGCGGGATGAACAGAAAGACGCCGCTGAGGAACTCGTTGAAAACCAGCTCGGAGGGATGATCTTCCGGCTGCGCGCTCCGGCCATGGACCGGCGTTGCCAGGAACTGGGCGGACTTTGCCCGGACGGTCCCGAGCGCTTCCTTCAATGTCGTGATGAAAAGGCCGACACGCCGCTCGGCAACATTGGTGATGACGATATCGCGTTCACCGAAAGGAGCTGAAGCCTCGGAAATGCGGGCAAGCGCGAAATTGTCGAAGTTGTAATGCTGCGCCGCCGACTTCAGCAGACGGAAAAAATCGGTGCGGTTGATCGCCCGGCTCAGTTCCGGTCCGGCGTGAAAGGGAATTGCCGGGGCATTGTTCATTCCCACTCTTCCTCTCCTCCCGCCGATGCCTCCGATCCCGAAATCTTGGGATATACGTCTTAGACGCGAAGAGCTACAAAAATTGCGAGACAACTTGATGAGAGATATCGAAAACGGGGACTTTCGATATTTAAGGCGGAAATCATCAATTATCTCAACTACAGGTGATGCACGGGCAGATTTTACTGAGGGGCAGTAGTTCTTACCTGGGTATCGTAAATCTTCTCGTGTTCAACATCCATGAATGCGAGAAGGCAGTGCCAGACGTAAGCGCGAGAGAACCGATAGACCCATTCAGCTAAGGGGTTGGCTGATGTTCGTGGCGGCGAACGCGGGTTCATCGGTTCTCTCAGCGCTTATTTTGCGTTCCATTTCCTTCGCTTCGGTTGCATCTTGTGTTGCGCCCCCGACCTTGTCAATTGCGGTTTGTCGGATGCTCCAGGCAAGCGGCAGAAAACAGGCCGCCGGACTGACGTCGTTTCCTACACTTCAAGATTGAGAATGAGTGCGGCAAGGTCAAGGGGTTTTTCGAGATAGAAATCGGCGCCGGCCTCAAGCGCACGCGCGCGATCCTCATCGGCATCCGATCCGCTGCAGATCGCAAGCCGCATCGACTTGAACCGAACATCCCGGCGCAGGCTCAGCACCAGGCCAGTGCCGCTATCGAGCGGCATGTAGAGATCGGTGATCAACAGATCGGGCACGGCCTTGCCTTCCGCCGCGCGCGCCTCCAACGCCTCCAGCGCCATATCGGCTGTCGAAAAGCAGAATAGATCGACGTCTATCTGCTGCTTCCGGCTGATATAGTCGAGATAAAAGAGGTCATCCCTGCTGTCATCGACGTAAAATAGGGTCGGCATCCATCACCGTGATTGGATATTGTTCGAACGAACGTCGCTGTCCTTAGAAATCACGATACCGCGGTTTCACGAAAGTTCGATATATATTACCGCAAGGCATTTCGCAAAAAGCGCGGCATCGCCTTCCCTTTGCCTATTGAGTATTCGTTGATTTCGGAAAAAATGACCGCGCAAACCAAGGAGAATAGGCGGGTGCAGGATAGCAGCGACGTGGACCTGCAGGACCAGCGAAGGCGGCACTACCGTGCCTTTGCGATTGCCGTCGGCTGCCTGATGGTCCTTCTCGGCGTGACCGCCCTTGCCGGCTGGCTGCTGCAGGTCGAGATCATCATTTCGCTGGTTCCCGGCTTTCCGTCGATGGCCTTCAACACTGCGCTCTGCTTCGTGCTTTCCGGGACGGGGCTTGCCGCCTCGACACTGACCGGCCGCCGTTTTCGAATAACGGCTACGATGACGGCGGGACTTGCAGCGGCGTTTGCCGCAGCCCGGCTCGTGGAAATCGTCACGATCGGCCGGACTTTCCACAATGTCGACGTGTTGATCTCGCGCTTCCTGGTTCCCCCCGCTTTCATTGTGCAGATCGGCGGCGGCATGGGGCCGAATACGGCGTTGATCTTCCTGATCGCCAATCTTTCGCTGCTGCTTTCGCTCCCGGTGGAGAGGAAAAGCCAGGTGGTGCAGGAGCTGACGAGCTACGTCGTCATGACGCTCGGCATGATCGCGCTGGCCAGCTACGTCACCGATGCCGAACAGGGCTACCGTTGGGGGCCCTATGCAGCGATGGCGCTGCATACGGCGGTCGGCATGGTGATCTTCGGCGCGGGGCTTCTCGCCCGCTCCTGGTGGATGCAGCCGGCAAACCGGGCGCAGATCCCGCTCTGGATCCCGGCTGCCGTGTGCTTCACCGGCCTTCTCGTCGATCTCTATACGCCGCTGGGTGTCGCCAACGGCATTCTCTACGTGCCGCTGGTGCTGACGGCGCTCTGGTTCGGCAACAGGAACGCGCCGCTTTTCTTCGCCTTTGCCTGCACCGTGCTGCTGATGCTCGGCTTCTTCGCCGTCAGGCACGATGAGGCGACATTCTGGCAGGAGATCGCCAACCGCACGATTACGGCCGCCACGCTCTGGCTGATCGCGATCCTCGTCTTCTATTTCATGCGCAACAACTATAACCTCGAAACCGAGCGCGTCCGCTTCGGCGCGTTGTTGCGCGGCACGCCTGATGCCGTCGTCGTCATCGACGATCGTGGAACGATCAGGAGCTTCAATCCGGCGGCGGAAAGCATGTTCGGCTACTCCCCGCAGGACACGATCGGCCGGAACATCAAGATGCTGATGCCCGAACCCTACCATTCCGAGCACGACGGCTATCTCGCCCATTACCGGCAGACCGGCGAGGAACGGATCATCGGCACGACGCGCATGGTCTCCGGACGCCGCAAGAACGGCATCGTCTTTCCGATCGATGTTTCCATCAGCACCGTCGTCACCGGCGATACGAAGATCTTCGTCGGCATCGTGCGTGATATCAGCGAGCGCGTCCGGCAGGAAGAACGGATGAAGGCGACGCTTGCCCAGCTCGAGGCCTATACGGCCGAACTCGAGCGCAGCAACCACGACCTCGATGAATTCGCCTATATCGCCTCGCATGATCTGAAGGAACCGCTGCGCGGCCTGCACAACCACTCCCGCTTCCTCCTGGAGGACTACGAAGACAAGCTCGACGTCGACGGCGTACGCCGGCTGAACCGGCTCGTACGTCTCAGCCAGCGCATGGAGAAACTCGTCAACGACCTTCTGTATTTCTCCCGGCTCGGGCGGCAGCAACTGGCAGTCAAACGCACCGACATCAGCCTGATCGTCAAGGATGTCGTCGCGACGATGGAGCTGCTGCTCGAGGAACGGCATGCCAAGGTCATCATCGACGGCCGGCTGCCGGACGTGGTCTGCGACGCGCCGCGATTGACCGAAGTGTTCCGCAATCTCATCACCAATGCGATCAAATACAACGACAAGCCGGCGCCGCTCGTCTCGATCGGTTACCTCGACCGGTTCGTCGGCCAGGACGGCACGGTTGCCCGCAACGTGTTTTTCGTTAGAGATAACGGCAAGGGCATACCCCAGGAATTCCATGAGGACATTTTCCGCATTTTCAAAAGGCTGGAAAAGTCGCAGGATTCCGAAGATGGTACCGGAGCAGGCCTCACCTTCGTTCGCAAGATCATCGCGCGACACAATGGCGATATCTGGCTGGAATCCGAGGTCGGCGCCGGCACGACATTCTATTTCACCCTGGGAAGAAAGCGCGAGGGGCAGAATGCAGCAGCGTGACACGCAACCAATCCTGATCGTCGAGGACAGCGAAGACGATTTCGAAGCAACGATGCGCGCCTTCAAACGCACCAACCTGCGCAACTCGATCCGCTGGGCGGCCTCGGGGCAGGAAGCGCTCGACATGCTCGGCGTGATGGCACCGAAACCGGGGCTGATCCTGCTCGATCTCAACATGCCGGGCCTTGACGGCCGCAAGACGCTGGAGGCGATCAAATCGAACGCCGGCTGGCGCAAGATCCCGGTGGTGATCCTCACGACCTCCGACGACGAGCGCGATATCGAAGGCTGCTATGCGCTCGGCGCCAATACCTATGTGCAGAAGCCGGTCGATCTGGACGGGCTCTTCGCTGCGATCCAGCGGCTGAAGGAATACTGGTTCGAAATCGCGATCCTGCCGCTCGAGGACTGACAGATTGGCGGAAGTCTGCAGCATTCTCATCATCGACGACAATATCGACGATCGCGAGGTCTATCGCCGCATATTGGGCCGCGTCTCCAGCACCGCCTATAAGGTCGTGGAGGCGGAGACAGGTGAAGAGGGCCTGGCGTTGAACGGCCGGAAACGGCCGAACTGCATCCTGCTCGACTATTCGCTTCCGGGGCGCGACGGTCTCGGCGTTCTTGCCGATATCCTGGAGGCCGATCCCGCCGCCAACGTCATCATGCTGACCGGCCAGGGCAGCGAAACCGTGGCCGTCGAGGTGATGAAGAGCGGGGCGCGCGACTATCTGACAAAGGATTCTCTGTCGCCGGAAACACTGCATCGCTGCATCCAGAACGCCATCATGCACGGCATGCTGGAAGCAAAGCTGGAGCAGAAGCGGCAATCGCTCGAGATCTTCACGCGCGCCATGGCCCATGATCTGAAGGAGCCGCTGCGGACGATCAAATCCTTCAGCCGCATCCTGCACGGGTCGTCGGCGCTTCCGGCCGAAGACCGTGAACTGCTCGATTACGTGCTCAGCGCCGCCGACCATATGGAAGATCTGATCGTCAAGGTCTCGGGCTTCACCAGGCTCGAGGCCTCCGGCGGACCGGAGCTCAGGCCGGTCTCGCTCTCCGCTGTGCTCGACCAGGTGGAGGACAATCTGCGTCAGCAGACCGAGAGCCGCGGAGCCGTCATCATCCGCGGGGCGCTGCCTGAGGTGATGGGCGATGCGACACTGCTGACCCAGCTTTTGCAGAACCTGGTGTCGAATGCCATCCGCTATTGCGACCAGAAGGTTCCGGAGGTCAGCATCACCGGGCAAGCGCAGCGCGATATCTGCCGTCTCACAGTGCGCGACAACGGACCCGGCATTGATCCCGAGCACCGCGAACTGATCTTCCAGCCGTTCAAGCGCCTCGTCGGCCGTGGCATCGAAGGCACCGGGCTCGGCCTTGCCATCTGCCGCCGCATCGCGCAGTTGCATGGCGGCTCGATCTGGTGCGAGCCGGAAAATGGGCCGGGCGCCACCTTCGTTGTCGAAGTGCCGCTCGCCGAGGCAAGGCCCGCGCCGCCGGCCGCATCGGCCATCCCGCACAGCGCCAGGCCGGCGGAGCAGCCAGGCGAAGGTTCGGGCAGGCTCGCCGAAGTGCTGCTGGTGGAAGACAGCCCGGCCGACATCCAGATTCTCAAGATCAAGCTGATGCGCCGGGAGAAGGTGAATTTCAACCTGCATGTCGCCACCAATGGACGCGAGGCGATGCGGCTGCTTGAAGAGCGCGCCGGCATCGCCGATGTGCCGCAGATCGACCTGATGCTGCTCGACATCAACATGCCGATCATGGACGGCTTCGAGGTGCTGCATGCGCTTTCCGCCGATGTCCGCCTCAAGCGAATTCCCGTCTGCATCCTGAGCACCTCAAGCGATGAGACCGACATGCGGCGGGCCAGAAATCTCGGCGCGCGCGCCTATATGGTCAAGCCGCCGACCCTGCAGCAACTGGAAGAGGCACTCGAAGATGTCGAACATTTGGAATTGCTGCAGCGCGGCGATTCGCTTGCACTTTGTGCGGAACAAAACTAAGCGACGGTCATTGGCAACGGTATGACCTTCGCAGCTCTCATACTCGCGCTCCTGACGACGCCGCTTCAATCAGGACTGCTCTCGATGGTATCAGGCATTCATCACGTCACGGCCGTAACCCGAAAGGTGCAGGCGAACGTGGACTTCTACGCCGGGTTTCTCGGCATGCGGCTCGTCAAGCAGACAGCCGGTTACGAGGATGCGACGCAGCTTCATCTCTTCTATGGCGATGCGGCGGGGACGCCGGGTTCCCTCCTCACCTTTCTCGCCTGGGAAGATGGCGCCCCCGGCCGGGTGGGCTTCGGCCAGATCAGCGAAATATCGCTGTCGATCGATCCCGCCAGCATCGGCTACTGGCTGACGCGCGCCATGAGCTTCGGCCTGCGCTCGGAGGGGCCGGCTGACGAATTCGGCGAGCCTGTGCTGCGGCTGAAGGACCCCGACAACATCATCCTCAAGCTCGCAGGCACGAAGACCCTGGCATCGCCGGCCGCCTGGGACGGCGCCTCGATCCCGATCGAGCATGCCGTCCAGCGCGTGCGCGGCGCCACCATGCTGACGGAGAAGCCTGCCGAAAGCCGCAGCTTCCTCGAGACCCATTTCGGTTATCGCTTCCAGGCCAATCGTGGCACGATCGACAGGCTGGTGTCGCAATCCGGCGACGTCATCGACGTGCGCGATGCGCGCGGCTTCTGGTCCGGCGCGCCGGGCACCGGCACGGTCGATCACGTCGCCTTCCGCGCCGCGAACGAGGACACGCTGCTTTCGGTGCGCAAGGCATTGGAAGCGACCGATGCATCGCCGACCAACATGCACGACCGCAAATATTTCCGCTCGCTTTATGCCCGCGAACCCGGCGGCACGCTGGTGGAGCTTGCCACCGACAAGCCCGGCATGACCGTGGACGAAGAACAGGCCGCTCTGGGGACGAAGCTGTTCTCCCCGCCCGAAGCCATCACCAATCTCCATGACCTGAAGGTGGTGCTGCCGCAGTTTTCGATGCCCGGCCAGCCGCGCGTCAACTATCGCGAGCTGCCATTCGTCCATCGCTTCTATACGCCCCCCGATCCCGATGGCAGCGTCTTCGTGCTGCTGCACGGTTCCGGCGGCAATGAGACGACGCTGATGCCGCTCCTGAACAAGGCGGCGCCGCGGGCGACGCTGCTCGGCGTGCGCGGCCGGGCAACGGAAGAAGGTTTTCCGCGCTGGTACAAGCGCATCACCCCCTTCTCCTTCGACCAGAACGACATCAAGACCGAGGCCGAAGCCTTCGCGGCCTTCATTGAGGGCGCCGTCAAATCCTACGGGCTCGATCCTCAGAAGGTCGTCTATGTCGGATATTCCAATGGCGCCAACCTGTTGAACTCGCTGCTTTACCTGCACCCGAACCTGGTTCACAAGGCGGTGCTGCTGCGCTCCATGCCGGTGCTCAGCGACTATCCGCATGCCGATCTCAAAGGCACGGACCTGCTCGTCATCAGCGGCAAGACCGATGCCTACGGCAAATATGCGAGCGAACTGGAAGAGAGGCTGAAGAGTTCGGGCGCCACCGTCGATTCCGACGTCATCCCCGGCGGCCACGATCTCGGCGATGCCGACATTCCGATCATCCAGAAATGGCTGCTGCAGGAAAATCGCTGACGATCAGCCGCGGCGGGCAACCATGATGCCGGCAAGCACGATGGCGCCGCCGAGCGCCTGCATCGCCCCGATCGCCTCGCTCAGCAACGCCCAGGCGAGGATGGCCGCGACGACCGGCTGCAACAGCAGCGTCAGCGAGGAAAAGGCCGGCGGCAGATAGGCGAGCGCATAGGTGATCGCCACCTGCCCGCCGGCATGGCTGATAAAAGCCAGGCCGAAAACGATCGACCAGCCATAGACGGTCGCGGGCAGCATATGGCCCTCATAGATGAGGCCGATCGGAAAGATGCAGACGGCGGCGCAGGCCGTGCTCCACAACATGATGCGGATCGTATCGAACCGGCTGCGCAGCCTGCCGATCGCCAGGATGTAGCAGGCATAGAAGAAGGCGGCGATCATCGCCATGCCGTCGCCGCTGAGATCGCCATTGCCGACAGCTGCCGGCCCGCCCTTTAGAATGACGACGCCGCAGAGCGCCACGGCAAGTCCGAGGATGAAGATGCGGCTGATCTGCGCGCTGAAAAAGAGGAAGGCGATCAGCGTGACGAAAACCGGCGCAAGGTTGGCAAGCAGCGTCGCATTGGCGACCGACGTCATGGTGAGCGACAGGTGCCAGGCGCCGAGATCGAGCGCCAGCATGACGCCCGGGAGAACCAGCATGCCGTAGTCGGAAAGATTTTGCGGCTTCGGACCCCTCTCCTTCTTCATCAGCGAGACGATGAAGATCGGGATCAGCGCCAGCGCCACGCGCCAGAAGGCGGTCGCCATCGGACCGACCTCGGACAGCCTGACGAAGATCGGCGAGCCGCCGATCGCCGCTCCGCCGAGAAGGAGGGCCGCAAGGGCAAAACGATTGGAAGGCGAGGCTTCGGAAAGGGTGGAGGCAGGCTGCGACATGATCTCGATATTTTGGTCACCCGGATGCCGGGTGCGTATCAGAAGTCGATCGCCGGCGACAGCCGAAGAGCGACATATTGATCGAAAATCAGGCAGGATGCCTATTCGTCGCGCGCATCCTCAGCTTTTCGGCGATCTCGCCGGCGACGAAGAAGGCATGCTCGGTCACCTGCGGCAGTCCCATCAGCTCGCCGAACGTGCCGCGCGCCAGCGGGCCGGAGATCAGCAGCGAGGGGTCGGCCCGTCCGGATGGGCCGATCGCCTCCGAACGCTCGGTACAGGCAAGGCCGAGGCCGGTCGGGTCGAGCGCCAGATGACCGTCTGCCGCAAGTGCTGCAAGCCAGGGCTGGGTTTCGAGGATACCGCCATGCGCCGGGCCGGTGGTGACGACGACAGCGTCATAAGGTCTCTCCAGCGGCTGGCGCTGATGACGCGGCTGCAGGGTGCAAAGGATCCACTCGCCCTCGATGCGCGCATCGGCGACCGAGCCGGCCAGGATATCGAGGCGGCCCGCAGCAACCGCCGCGTCAAGCACGGCCTCGACCTGCGGGGCGATCCGGAAACGGTGCACGTCCCAATAGGGACGCAGGTGACGGACGAGACGGCGCCGTTCGGCAACCGGCAGCGCCTGCCAGAGTTCGTATCCCTGCGCCCGCACCTGGTCGATCACGCCATGCCAGCTGATGCCCTCAGCCTTCGCCGCATCGATGGCGGTGCGGATCTCCGCCAGCAGCGACACGGCGGAATGGGTCGCATCGGAGATGAAATCGCCGAAGAGCGGCTGCGGCACCGGCGCATGGCCGCGAGACCGCAGACCGCGCCGCGAGATCGCGGTCACCGGACCGTCATGTCCGCGCTGCGCCAGCGAGGCAATCACATCGGCGGCCGTCAGACCGTTGCCGATGACCAGCACCCGGTCATGCGGGCGGATAGCGTCGAGCGCTCCGGGCTTGGTGGTATCGGCGACGAAACGGGGATGGGCCGCAAGCCGGATCGCAAGCCGGCCGGGAGCTGCCGGCGGCGGATGGCTGGTGGCGATCGCGACGATATCGGCCTCCGTCACGCCGCCCTTGTCGTCGAGGATCGACCAGCGGCCGGCACGGCGTTCGACACCCGTCACCGCGGCGCGGCAATGACGCACGCTCCCGTCTTCCAGCAGCGGTTTCAGCAGGGAGGCGACATACTCGCCGAAGAGCCGACGCCGGGGGAAGAATGAGCCATCGGGCTGCCTGGCCTCGGGATCGTCGGCGACGGCATCGCGGGCTTCGATCCAGGCCTGGAATTCACTCAAGTCGCCCGGCTGCAGGCTCATCTTGGCGGCCGGCACATTGATGCGATGAGCCGGATCATCCGTGTCATAGGCAAGGCCGCGGCCGAGTTCGGCGCGCGGCTCGAAGACCACGATGGCAGGACGCTCGCCGCAGTCGGCCTTAGCGAGATGATAAGCGACGCCGGCGCCGGAGATACCGCCGCCAATGATGGCGACGACGGGTTGTGCGGACGTCGGGAGAGGCTTGGGCTGCATGGTGGCCGGGATCGTTGCTTCGATATCCGAGCATAGAAGCGGGGCAGCGGTCGCGCAATCCTTCCGCCGCTATTGTCTATAATTTTTATAGGCTTATCCCGATATTGTCGTCGAGAATTCGGGATTGCCGCGGATGGTGTTGCTCACCGTGCAGATCTCGTCTTCGGCGGCGTGGGCGATCTTCTGCCGGGTCTCCTCGTCGATATCACCCTTGATCGAGAAGGCGATGTTGAACTTGGCAACGCGCGAAAGGCCTTCCGTCGCCTTCTCGCCGGTGACGTCGGCAGTGATCTCGCTGATCTTGTCGAGAACGCCCATCTGGCTGGCGACGATGCGGGCGCTGAGCACCAGGCAGGCCGAGAGCGAGGAATAGAGCAGGTCGAGCGGATTGAAGCCCGGCTGCGACGGCGCGGTGACGATATCGATCTCACCCTTGGTGGCGGAGATGACGTGCGGGAAACCGGTGCGGCCGACCACGGCGGTGGCGCCGGTCGGGCGGGGGCGAATCTTGAGATCGGCCATATTGAAATCCTCTCGCGCATATCCTGCGGATGGCGATTCCGCCTGATGCGGCGACGGCAAAGCCCCCCCACCGGTTTCGGAACCTTTCCATCCCTCATCAGTTGAATACACCTGAACGAAATCAGTGACAAAGGTGGATTGCGATGGTGCACGTCCGCAGCGTGGATAACCAAGGCCGGCGGATGGATGCTCGTGATCGGCTGATCGTTGCGCTCTATGCGCAGCTGAAAGCCGAGCGGGAGACGCGCGAAACGCTGGAATGGGCGATCCGCAACGGCGCCGTTTCGAAGGAGGTGCTGGAGGCGATCGCGGCCGATCCGGTTCCCGTCGTCACCAGCGAGGATATCGCATCGCTGGAGAAAATCATCGCCCTCGATGAACGGCGCAAAACAAATCGGAACTAGAGCAGGATGCCAACGCCATCATGCTCCCTATTTGATTGAGAAGAGGAGATCCGAAATGGCCGATATCACCTATCAGGTCGTCCCGCATGACAATGGCTGGGCCTATAAGCTCGGCGATACGCTTTCGGAAACCTATGCGACGGCTGATGAAGCGATCTTCCATGCCAAGGACGCCGCGTCGCGCCAGAAGATCGGCGATGGCGATGCGCTGCTCGCCTATCCCGCGCCTGACGGCCGCGGCTGGGCATTTCAGGAACTCGAAACCGACAAGAGCGGCAGCCGGCTCTGATTTGCGACGGAGGATGGAATGGCCGCTCGGGCAAGCTGGAAGGGTCATCTGAAGGTGGGCGACCTTGCCTGCGCCGTCGGGCTCTACACCGCCGTTTCCTCCTCCGACCGCGTCTCCTTCAACATCATCAACCGCAGGACCGGCCATCGGGTGGAACGGCAATTCGTCGACAGCGAGACCGGCAAACCGGTCGAGCGGGACGACCAGGTCAAGGGCTACCAGATTGAGAGCGGCGACTACATCGTCATCGAGGGCGACGAGATTGCCGAGATCATGCCGGAGAGCGACAAGGTGCTGAATATCAAGGCTTTCATCGCCCTCGACGGGATCGACAAGCTTTATTTCGACCGCCCTTACTATCTCGCCCCCGTGGACGAGCATGACGAGGAGGCGTTGTCGCTGATCGCCAGGGGCATGCGCGACGGCAAGGTCGCAGCACTCGCCGAAGCCGTGCTTTTCCGGCGCAACCGGACGCTGCTGATCCGCCCTCATGACGACTACATCGTCGCGACGATGCTGAACTTCGATTACGAGGTGCGCTCGGCCGATACGGTCTTCAAAGACATTCCCGACATCAAATTCGACAAGGAGATGATCGAGCTTGCCGGCCATATCATCGGCACCAAGCAGGGCAGCTTCGAACCAAGCGAATATGAGGATCGTTACGAGGCTGCCCTCGTCGAACTGGTGAAGGCGAAGATCGAGGGCCGGGCACCGCCGAAGAAGAAGAAGCAGCCGGAGCGCAAGGTCGTCGACCTGATGGAGGCGCTGCGCCAGAGCGCGAAGATGAGCGGCAAGGCCCCAGCAACGAAGGATCCGGCAAAGAAGAAGGCGCCGGCCCGCAGCGACAGCCACAGCAAGAAGGCAAGCTGAGATGGCTCTCGAAACCTATCAGGCGAAACGCAATTTCAAGCTCACCCCCGAGCCACGCGGACAAAAGGGCCGCAGCAGCGGCAACAGCTTCGTCATTCAGAAGCACGATGCGACCCGGCTGCACTATGATTTCCGGCTGGAGATGGATGGGGTGCTGAAGAGCTGGGCGGTGACGAAAGGACCAAGCCTCAACCCGGAGGATAAGCGGCTCGCCGTGCATGTCGAAGATCACCCGCTCTCCTATGGCGATTTCGAGGGCATTATCCCGAAGGGGCAATATGGCGGCGGCACCGTCATCGTCTGGGATCGCGGCACCTGGACGCCGCATGGCGATGCGCACAAGGCCTACCGCAAAGGCCATATGGAATTCGAACTCGACGGCGAGAAGCTGAAAGGCCGCTGGCATCTCGTGCGCATGCACGGCCGGCCCGGTGAAAAGCGTGAGAACTGGCTCTTGATCAAGGGCGACGACGCCGAGGCGCGCCATGACGGCGACATCCTCGACGAACGGCCGGAATCAGCCAAAACGGGCCGGCAGCTCGAAGAGGTGGCGGATAATCCCGAAGCGACCTGGAATTCCAAAGCGAAGAACGGCAAAGGGATTGCCGTCAAAAGACCGGCTCCGAAGGCAAAAGCCGCCGCACCCCGGGAACGCGACTGGCCGAAGGGCGCGCGCAAGACCGCGATGCCGGATTTCATCGAACCGGCCCTCGCCAAGCTGAAGCCGAAGCCGCCGGCGGACGATCGCTGGATCCATGAGATCAAGTTCGACGGCTATCGCCTGCAGGTCAGGATCCGGGACGGCGAGGTCAGGATGCTGACCCGCAGCGGGCTCGACTGGACACCAAAATTCGGCAAGGACGTGCTCGATGCCTTCGCCGCCCTGCCGGTGCGATCGGCGGTGATCGACGGCGAGATTGTCGTCGAGCGCGATACTGGCGCCTCGGATTTCTCGGCGCTGCAGCAGGATCTGAGCCAAGGCCGCGATGACCGCTTCGTCTTCTATGCCTTCGATCTTCTGTATCTCGACGGCCACAGCCTGCTCAACGCGACGCTCCTCGATCGCAAACATCTGCTCGAAACCCTGATACCCGGCGACGACGACAAGCTGCGCTACAGCGCGCATTTCAACGAAAGCGGCGGACTGGTGCTCGACCATGCCTGCCGGCTCAGCCTCGAAGGCGTGATCTCCAAGCTGCGCGACAGCAAATATACGTCGGGACGGAAGGGCGAGTGGATCAAGTCGAAATGCTCGCATCGGCAGGAATTCGTCATCGGCGGCTACGTTCCGTCGACATCGATGAAGAATGCGATCGGCTCGCTGGCGATGGGGTATTACCAAAACGGCGAACTCAGACATGTCGGCCGTGTCGGCACCGGCTATACGGTGGCAACGGCGCAGATGCTCCATGAGAAGCTGTCGCGGCTGACGCAGAGCGAGAATTCCTTCGACGACAAACTGACATCGGAGGAACGGCGCGGGCTGATCTATGTGAAACCGCAACTGGTCGGCGAAGTGGAATTCCGCGCCTGGTCGGCCGACGGCAATCTGCGCCATGCCGCCTTCCGCGGCCTGCGCGAGGACAAGCCGGCAAAGGACGTGACGCGCGAAACGGAAAAGACCACAGCCCGCGCTTTGCCGAAATCGGCGGTGGCGCTCACCCATCCCGACCGCATCTACTGGCCGGACGAGGGCGTTGCCAAGGAGGGCCTGGCGAATTACTACGCCCAGGTGTGGCGCTTCATGGCGCCCTATGTCGTCAACCGGCCCCTGGCGCTGCTGCGTCTGCCCGACGGGATCGAGGGCCGGCAGCGGTTCTTCCAGAAACATGCCTGGAAGGGCATGAACCCGCATATCGGCGAGATAACCGATCCGAAGGACAAGCAGGGCGAGAAGCTGCTGCGCATTACCGATTTCGATGGCGTCGTGGCGCTGGTGCAATCGGCCGTGCTGGAAATCCACCCCTGGGGTGCGACGACCGACAATTGGGAAAAGCCTGATATGATCACCATGGACCTCGACCCCGGCGAGGAGGTGGCGTGGGAGAATGTGATCGCCGCGGCTTACGAATTGAAGGAACGGCTGGAGGCCGAGGGTCTCGCCGCTTTCGTCAAGACCACAGGCGGCAAGGGACTGCATGTGGTGACGCCGCTTGCACCGAAGGCCGGCTGGCTGGAGGTGAAGGGCTTTGCCAAATGGCTTGCCGACAGCATGTCGGCCGATGATCCCCAGCGCTATCTCGCGACGGCGACCAAAGCCAAGCGCCAGGGAAGGATCTTCATCGACTATCTCCGCAACGGCCGCGGCAATACGGCGGTCGCACCCTATTCGACGCGGGCAAGGCCGGGGGCTGCGGTGTCGATGCCACTGGAATGGGATGAGCTCACCGCCGACATCGGGCCGGCCTATTTCACGGTGGACAACACGCCGACGCGGCTGGACGCCTTGCCGAGAGATCCTTGGGACGGGTTTTTCGCGGCAGCGAAACCGCTGGAAAAGAAGAAGCGATAGCGGATCGGCAATACCCTTTCGCCTAATGCGGTTTGCGCCCGCTCTCAGCAGCCAGGCTCTTTTTCAACGCATCCATGATGTTGATGACGTTGCCGGTCGATTTCACCGGGGCAGGCTTTTTCGCGGGCGCGGTCTTCTTCAGGCTCTTCTGCTTGCCGCGGATCATCGCCTTCAGGCGTTTCTGAATCGGATCCTGCACCATCGTGGGGCTCCAATCCTTGGTCTCTTCCTTCACCAGTTGCTTCATCAGCGTCAGCAGCTTGCTGTCGATCTCGGTGTTGCTATCGAGTTCGGCTATGGGATCACGCACCTCGTCGCCATAACGCAGGGTCCAGAGAACGATGCCTTTGCCTTGCGGCTCCAAGAGCACGGCACGCTCGCGACGATAGAGAACCAGACGGGCGATGCCGACGACATCATTCGCCTTCATCGCCTCGCGGATGACGCAGAAGGCTTCCACCCCGACCTTGTCCTCGGGCGCCAGAAAATGCGGCTTGTCGTACCAGATCCAGTCGATCGAGCCGCGCGGCACGAAACTGTCGATGTCGATGGTGCGGGTGCTTTCGAGCCCGACCTCCTCGATTTCCTCGTCTTCGAGCAGAACATAATCGTCCTCGCCGCGCGGATAACCCTTCACCTGGTCCCGCTCGGCCACAGGTTTGTGAGTGACGCTGTCGACATAACGGCTTTCGACGCGGTTCTTCGTCTGGCGATTGAGGACATGGAAACGAACCTTGTTGCTTTCGGTCGTGGCCGGCGTCAGCGAGACGGCGGCGGTGACGAGCGAGAGCTTGAGATAGCCTTTCCAGAATGTCTGACGTGCCATGTCTGTCCTGCCTCCCGGACATGGTTGGGCATCGTTATCAACGGCCTGTTCGGTCTTTGGTTCCGGGAGCTGATGAGGTTTCGATTGACGACGACAGCCAGCGTCCCGGCGCGCGGCAGCGGGTGGCTCGAACCAGTTGGGCGCGACATATTGGAAGGTTTAGCAAACTGGATTCGAGGAATGATATGGCTTAAAGTGGCGCCACATGGCGGGTTAAAGCAGGAACTGCAGCAATAACTCGTTGGTCTGGCTCATGAATTTCGCGCCAACCATATACTGCAGGAAGAGCGACGTGTCGGCTGTTTTGGATTGTGGGAGTGGTCAACCGATCGAAATCTATCGATTTGTGATGGGTCGTAGACAGAAACCAGTGTCGATGATTTCAATGTCGCATACAGAGTCCAGCAGAGGTAAATTGTAATTTTGGCTCAGTCCTATTTCGAATAGGAACATCCCCGAACATGAGATAGAAGAGCTCTTAATGGCGATACAAGACGCGTCTATAGCACGAGACTATTATCAAGGCAGCCACCGTCGGCGGACTGCTTCCAGATGGCGCGTCAGACGGGACGTGCTGGCGAAGCTGGTGCTTACTGTCGCATTTTACGCCGCACTTTGGCGGGCGACCGGCATGTGGTACGGACTGCCGGCAAATTTCGATGACGGCGCGTCGGTAGACCCGCTTCCGATGAAGCTGATGCTTTACAGCCTTATCCCGTTGTCCGGTTTGTATTTTCTGTTGGAACAACGGCAATTCATACGGACCTTTTCAAGAATTTCGCCCCTCATCGGGGTCGTTGCCATTTCCTGTCTGACATCAATCGTGTTCTCGATTGACAGAGGGGCGTCTTTAAAGGGATTGGCCGCCGTCATTGTTCTTGCGCTCCCGCCGCTGCTTTATCGCGCGCGGTATGGCAACGTGGAAGCGTTTCGCATCCTGGGGCGTTTTGCGATCGCGGCCGCATTTATCAATGTTCTCTATACTGCCGCTTTCCCGCAATTTGCCATCATGCGTGGCAGCTATGCCGGCATGGTAAAGGGGGCGTTTTACCACAAGAATACGTTGGGACAATTTTGCTCGGTCAGCTTTGTGTGTCTGTTGTCAACGCAGAAGCTAGGCCGACTTCGTTACAGCACGCTTGTACGGTGGGCTGCGATGCTTTGCCTCCTCGCTTTGATTGTAGCGACAAAGTCGTCGACCGCGGTTGTATTGACGATGTTCGGCAGTGTCATGCTGTATGCGATCCGGATTATCCACGTCTATCCAAATCGCCTTTTTCGCTCATTTGTCGTCGCCCTGCTGTTTCTTCTGGTGGGTTTTGCCGCCAGTTTCATTTATTTGGGTGTGGCCTCTGCCGTTGCTGAAGCTTTCGGCAAAGACCTTACTTTCTCGGGGCGCACCAACATCTGGGAACAGCTGTTTCCGCTGATATGGGATAGGCCTTTAACCGGCTATGGCTTTGCGATGTTCCGTCAGCCTGATGTCATGGAGGAATACGTCAAGGTGACGTTCGACGCGCGGTCGACGCACAACACCTATCTCGAACTTGCCCTCAATATCGGCATTCCCGGTATAGGCGCATGGGTCTTGTTTTTGGTGACTCGTCTGTTCCGAAAGATGACAATCGTCGAAGCCGATCAAGAGCGATCGGGCGCCAGACGGAAGGAGATCGTGATTATCATCCTGATCATGCTTGGATCCATGACAGAGGCAGGGATGATGCTCGCACCTTTTATTCTCTGGCCACACACTGTGATTGCACTCTCCGAGCTGCGTCCGAGGCTGTTGGCAAACCGGAGACCGCGTGAGGCTTGAGACACGGAGGCTTCACGGGGGCTCCGCTCCGCCTGGTCTCCGTGTGGCGATTAAAGCGAGAGATAGCGCTTCTGCCAAGGCAGCATGTTTTCTTGCCATGCACGCGGCGTGAAATCGTCATAGGCCGTCTCGGCAATCGCCAACATCCAATTCTGCCCCTTGCGGGCCAGCAAGACGCATGACAATTCCATGCCAGGCTCGATCGCAATGGAGGGCCGGTTGGCGCCTGATATATCGATCCCCTTGTCCCGCCACTGGATGCGGATTTCGTCGGGCTCGGATGTCCATTCGCCGGAGGAAACGGAAGCCTTTCCGTCCGGCTTGACGCGAAGCGGCGGCGGCGTGACGTTCAGAAAGCTGCCGTCGTTGAGATAGTTGCCTTCGACTTCCCCTGCAGTCGCTTTGCCGTTTCCTTTCAGAAAGATGTCCTGCTTGCACCGCAAGAATATGTTGCGTCGAAAACTTCCAGACCACGGCCGATTGGCGAAAAACCCGATCTCACATTCGCTGATCACGTTATCGTGGATATTCATGTCTTTGCGAAATGCCAGGCTCTGGTCCGAGTAACCGCTCAAACTCACGCCACGATTGCTGTTCTCGATCCTGTTGTCATAAACATGGTGGCCAGCATGGTCGACTTGATCGCCAACCCCATACCCGAAGGAATAATCATTCATCTTACCGTCACGCATGACGTTACTGCGCACGACGGCATCGTCACCGATCGATGAAAAGGAGAAATTCTTCCCCCCGATGAAATTGTATTCAACATGGTATTGTCGCGTTCTGCCGCAAACCAGCGCCCCCTTGTTGGATGTGCTGGTCGGCGACTGAAGAAAAAGGTTGCCCCGAACCACCACATTGGAGCTCACATTGCGGTCGTCGTTTTCGTAGGCGAATTGGCAGCAATCCGCTCCCTGGCCGGGCGCCGGGCCGACGCGGTTGTTCTCCAGCAACACGTCCGACGTCATTGTAAGGTAAATCCCGTCGCCCTTCACATTCTCGGTCTCACAGCGCCGTATGACGAGATTCCTGCCATTGTGAAATTTGAAGCCGCGGGGAGAATTCTTGACGACAACGTCTTCGACCACCGTATCGGAAAACACCTGATAGGCGACGCCGATGTCCGGAGCGCCGTCGATGACCTGTCCCCGTGTGGATGCACCGTGAATTTTCTTTCGCAAGATGGCGGGCATCGGATCTCCATTCGATACGGTTACAGCTCGTAATAATGAGGGGTCGTGTGGCGGATGTTTGAATATCTGGAAATTATCTTGACCTGAACGACCGCTGAGAAATCCATGTAAATTGACCCCTGACGTCCCGGCCACATGGGCTGAAACTGTGTCTGGCCAGTTGCGTGCTCTGCGCTGGGATCGCCGTCCGGCACTCTGTTGGTCACACGTTCGCCCAATTTGGCCTGCAAGCCATCCTGGCAATGCCGCGCTGCGTTCCAGCAGTCAATGTTAAATCGCCCGTCAGTCTTATGGCCTGAGTTGTGGAACCGTTGAAAGGCAGCTGTAAAATGTGCCCTTTAGTTGAATCACCGTCGAAATGAGAAGCGGATGGACATCGCTCTCCTTCTCGCCGGCTTCATCGGACGAATGGTAAAATAAGCAACAACCCTAAAACACCCGATGAACCTTGCGGCCCCTCCGCTGCTCTTCAGGTCATCTCTCGCTGTGGACAGAAGCCCGTCTAAGGCGAGTAGTTTTCATTTCACCCTGATGCTGGTTGCATATTGACCGGTCTCACGGTACGAAATCCTGGGAGGCCAAATATCGAGGCCCAAATGATTACGCATCGTCAAGATATCGACGGCCTGCGTGCCGTAGCCGTAATTTTTGTGATTCTTTATCACTGCGGATTTGACCGCATTCTCCCCGGTGGATTTATCGGGGTGGACATTTTTTTCGTGATCTCGGGCTACCTGATTACCAAAATCATTCTTGCTGACGTTGGGGATGGCCGATTCTCGATTGGCAACTTTTATAGTCGCCGCGCAAAACGAATTCTTCCCGCTGTCGTGGTCATGTATGCCGTTGTGATGGCGGCTTCTTATTTTACGATGCTGCCCGACGAAAGCTTGCGGGTCTTTAAGTCCGTCACTTCCTCAGCGCTTTTTGCCTCAAATGCTTATTTCTATTTTACAACTGGATATTTCGATGATTCCTCGGAATTCAATCCAGTCCTGCACACATGGTCGTTGTCGGTCGAAGAGCAGTTCTACGTCTTTTTTCCCCTGATCGTCATGCTGGCAAGCCGATATGGGCGCAGGGCAACCGGGATGGCCATAGCCGGGCTTTTTGCGGTCAGTATCATTGCTTCCATTATCACTGTTCCAATCAACCGCTCCGCAGCCTTTTATCTTGTACAGTATCGCGCCTGGGAACTGCTCGTCGGCGCTCTCATCGCAGGACCGGCACTGCCGAAATTCGCTGATGCGCGGATCAACGATGTGCTTTCGGCAATCGGTGCTTTGCTCATCGGCCTCAGCGCATTGCTGCTGTCGAAGACGTCCGAGTTTCCCGGATTGACGGCGTTGCCCGCGACCGCAGGCACGGCGCTGATCATCTGGATCGGCCCAGGCACACTTGTCAGCAAGCTACTCTCATTGAGGGTCGCCACTGCCATAGGCTTGATCTCATACTCCCTCTATCTGTGGCATTGGCCGATTTGGGTGTTTTCGAACCAGTACGGGGCATGGGAGCATGGCTGGCAATTGGTGCCGATCGCTTTGAGTCTCGTCGTCGCATATGTTTCGTGGCGATTTGTCGAAACGCCGTTCCGAACAATGAGATACCGACCTGCCGTGTCCGTAGCCGCCGGGGCTGCTTCAATCGCATCGGTAGCAATGCTGGCATTTGTCGGGCAACTCGCGGCCGATCAAATGAAAGAGGACAACACGGCCGTTGAACGGGTGGCGGAATTTGCTGACTACGACCCTTCGAAGGCCTTTCGCAGTGGACAATGCTTCCTCACGTCAAACGACGGCATCGAAAAATATGATCGTGATGCCTGCCTGGCGCTATCAGACAATCAGCAAAACATAGCGCTTGTCGGTGATAGTCACGCCGCTCATCTATATCCCGGACTAAGGGCGCTTTCGGGGGCCAATGTCATTCAAGCGAACGCATCAGGATGTCGTCCCACTCTCGACGCCGAAGGCGAAGAACGCTGCATCGAACTCATGAACTACATGTTCAAGGATTTCTTGCCGAGCCATAAAGTCGATGTTCTCGTATTGGCTGGACGCTGGACAAAAGACGACGCGAAACTCATCAGGAAGACGGTGGATTACCTATCACCGTTTGCCAAAAAGATCGTCGTCTTCGGACCAGTGGCAGAGTATAAATCATCCCTGCCGCGGTTGCTCGCACACAGTCTCTACGACAAGCAACCATTTAAAGCCGCCGATCATCTGGTGCCTCGACAACACATCGGTCTGGACATTCAAGACGCGTTGGCCGGAAGCGGGGCAACATACATCTCTACCTATAAGACGATGTGCAACCCAGATTGTGTGGTGTGGACAAAAAGCGGAGACCCAGTCCAATTCGACTATGGGCACTTCACCGCCGACGGCTCCCGCATTCTGATTTCAAGAGTTAAGCAGGCCCTCGTCGTTCAGCGATAAGCGCATGCCCATCATCGCGCTTTTTGTTGAACTTATCCTTCGATAGCGGTGCAGCAGGGATTAAGGCGAGGGCATGTGCGGATGTTTGAATATTCGGACATTCAGATTGTAAAACGCCCATCTTTCAGAAACGACAGGGTTTGGCGCCACATCGTCCTGTTGACGGGTAGGAAAGTGTGGTTGGCGGGAATGACGATATGCGCCACGGCGCCGTCGAGACGTGTGCTCTCCACCGAAACCTTTCCATCATTCGGAACCCTGAGGCCGATGACAAGGGAAGAGACCGGGTCAATGGTCCGATTGCCGGCGATGATGCCAAGTTCGTAATCGACCGTGCCGAACAGCTTCGCCATTGCGGTCTGATCGGTAATCAGCTGCTGGCCTGCCGGTCCATAGACCTTCCTGTATAAGGACCAGCCCTTGCCTATCCTGTAGCGTGCAAGCGTGAAGCTTGTCGATCGATGCCGGAGAGTTTCGTCGTGCCGTGCGCCTTCTCCAACGCCGGAGCATGGAGGGCGGAAGCGATCAAGCAGATGATCGAGCGGGGGGCGCTTATTCTCACGCCCCCCACAAGCATCTTTGTTCTTACTTCGAGATGGCTACCGCTGCCTCATCGATCAAGGCTGCGACCTCCAGAGGCTTTGAATGCGGCAAGGCATGACTTGCCTCCAAGGTCACGACTTTCCGAGCATTGAGACGAGTCGACATTGCTGCCTGGTTTTCAGGAGCAATCATTCTGTCTTCGCTTGCTATTTGATACCAGGACGGCTTCTTCCTCCAGGCTGGAGCGGTGATGACGTCGCCAAAGGTGCCTGCAAGCGGCGCTTTTTGGGTGGCCGCCAAAACGAAAGCATCTTCGAGGGATATATCCTGGCAGAAGCTTTCGTGAAATTTGTCGGCCTTGAGCCATAGGTAGCTGTCGCTGTCCGGCTCGATATTGGCCATTGCCGCAGGCGGATGCCGTTGCGTGATAGCGCCTGGACTTTCACCTTCGTCGGGAGCGAATGCGGCGATATAGACAAGCCCCGCGACATTCGGTTGATCTCCCGCTTCGGTGATGACCGCGCCACCGTAGGAATGACCGACGAGCAGAACCGGTCCTTTCTGCTGGGCCACCATCTTGCGTGTCCGTTCAGCGTCCTCAGCAAGCGACGTCAACGGCAGTTCGACGGCGCGAACGGATTGATAACCCCTCCGCGCCAGTTCGAGTATGACCTTGCCCCAATGTGTGGCTCCACCCCAAAAGCCATGCACCAGAATGATCGTAGGTTTATAACTCATAGTTTTCTCCTGTTTCGTGGAAAGAGCGACACGCCTGATCGGCGACAACGGAATCCGAGCATCTTTTTCGCCTCCTTCCTCCACCGTCGACGGAGTTGGCGGCTTATTCCGCTACCAACGAGCGGCCCTATATATACATCCAAATGCATTAATTGATTGCATTCAATATAGCTAGGCCGTTCCGATTGATGCGATAAGGCATCTTGACGCAGACCTCCCTCGGAAGCGAGCCGCGCCCATTACCAGGCGCTGCCAGCACCAGAAGGCGGGTGTGAGTGTGAGCGCCCATCCCAAAACCCCGGCGTAAACGGGTTGCCGGGGCTCACGCCAAAAGTATTATGCTTCCTCATGCTGATTGACGCGCAATTGAATGCATCTGTTTTGAACTTTCGTGCATTCGATTTTTGCACTCGGCCGCCTATAAAATCAGCTCTAAAACTTTCTCCTTCAAAATTGATAGCATAATTGAATGTATTATCCGTCAATTTGATTGCTATTTATGCATAATCAATCTGGCATGTGGCTTGCAATTGGATGGATGCTCCCCGGATGGGGATCGGATTTCAAACCAAGGAGCCATCCATGCCCGCAGTGACCAAGCCCGCCAATCAAAAAGGCGACTTTCTTGTCAATTACGAGGAAAAGGTTTTTGAGGACGTACAGGCCGGCGAAGGGGAAAAAGCCCTCGTCACCTTCCATACCGTGGCGTTCGAAGGATCGATCGGATTCGTCAACCTGCTGCAGGCGACGCGCCTGAAGCGGAAGGGGTTCGAGACCTCGGTCCTTCTCTACGGCCCGGGCGTCACGCTCGGCGTCCAGCGCGGTTTTCCGACGCTCGGCGCGGAGGCCTTTCCCGGCCATCTGAATTTCAACAACCAGATCGTCAAGTTCATGGAAGAAGGTGGCAAGGTCTATGCATGCCGTTTTGCCCTTCAGGCGCTTTACGGCCATGGCGAAGGCGCATTGATCCCCGGCATCACGCCGATCAGTCCGCTCGACGTTCTCGACTTGATCCTGATCCATCGCCGCGACGGCGCCTTCATCCTCGACACCTGGACGCTCTGAGCAGCAACCGCCCCAAAGAATAGGGGCGGAGTCCTGGCGCTCCGCCTCCCCGCCCGTCAATCGAGGATTTCGTCATGGAGAAAAAAATGAGCGTCCGGGTTGCCGCCGCGCAGATCGCGCCGGATCTGACCTCGCGCGAGAAAACCTTGGCCCGCGTGCTGGATGCAATTCGTGAAGCGGCGACCAAAGGCGCCGAGCTGATCGTCTTTCCCGAAACCTTCGTCCCCTGGTACCCCTATTTTTCTTTCGTGCTGCCGCCCGTTCTCTCCGGCAAGGAGCATGTGCGACTTTACGAGGAAGCCGTCACGGTGCCGAGTGCCGCCACCGATGCCGTCTCGGCAGCCGCCCGCGAACATGGCATCGTCGTAGCGCTTGGCGTCAACGAGCGCGACCACGGATCGCTCTATAATGCCCAGCTGCTGTTTGATGCCGATGGCACACTCCTCCTCAAGCGTCGCAAGATCACCCCGACTTTTCACGAGCGGATGATCTGGGGCCAGGGCGACGCCTCCGGTCTGAAGGTGGTCGACAGCGCCGTCGGACGCCTTGGCGCGCTGGCCTGCTGGGAGCACTACAACCCTCTGGCCCGCTACGCCCTGATGGCGCAGCACGAGGACATCCATATCGCCCAGTTTCCGGGCTCGATGGTCGGGCCGATTTTTGCCGACCAGATGGAAGTCACCATCCGCCACCACGCGCTGGAAAGCGGCTGCTTCGTGGTCAATGCCACGGGCTGGCTGACCGACGAGCAGATCGCTTCCATTGCTCCCGACGCGGGCCTGCAGAAGGCCCTGCGCGGCGGCTGCATGACTGCAATCATCTCGCCCGAAGGCAAACACGTCGTGCCGCCGCTGACGGAAGGCGAAGGCATCCTGATCGCCGATCTCGACATGAGCCTGATCGTGAAGCGCAAGCGGATGATGGATTCGGTCGGCCATTATGCCCGGCCCGAGCTGCTGCATCTTGTCATGGATGGCCGCGCCACGGCGCCGATGGTCACCACCACCCAGCCGTCCCTCCCCACAGCCGAAGCAAGGACCCTTTCCGATGGAGAATACGACACATCTGCCGACCGAGATTCTGATCAACGAATTGCAGTCCTACGGAGCCCGGCTCGTTGACCCCAAGGCCGGACATGAAAGCCGCCGCGGTGGTGCCGGACCTTCCGACCACAAGGCGCTGACCATTGACGGCATGACGGTGATGGTGCCGGTTCACACCGCACCTGCATTCGAGAGTCCCTATCTGGTGGAAAAGCCGGATGATATGGGCCGCAGCCGTATCAGCCGGGATGGCAGGGTGCTGGGTGAGGTTTCCTTTCCCTTGCGCCCACGCTTCTACGAGCGCTCGACCGCCGACGGCATTCCCTATTCGCAGATCGCGGTTCTGCACGGCAAGGACGTGCTCGCCACGACCGTGCTGCAGACCTGCATCCGCTATCAGAGCCGCAGCAAGACCTGTCAGTTCTGCGCCATCGGCCAATCGCTGGCAGCCGGCCGCACCATCGCCCACAAGACGCCGGAGCAGCTCGCGGAAGTCGCCAAGGCCGCCGTCGAACTGGACGGCGTCAAACATATGGTGATGACCACCGGCACGCCGAAGGGCGACGACCGCGGCGCTGCGATCCTCGCCGACAGCGCCCGCGCCATCAAGGCGGCCGTCGATATTCCCATCCAGGCGCAATGCGAGCCGCCGGAGGACGATATCTGGTTCACCCGCATGAAGGAGGCCGGCGTCGATGCCCTCGGGATGCATCTGGAAGCCGTGACGCCGGAGGTCCGTGCCCGCATCATGCCGGGCAAGGCGCAGGTCTCGATCGCCAAATACATGGCCTCGTTCAGGGCCGCGGTGGAGGTCTTCGGGCGCGGCCAGGTCTCGACCTATATCCTGGCGGGGCTCGGCGACAGCCGTGAGGCCATTCTGGATATCTGCGAAAAGCTGGTTGCGCTTGGCGTCTATCCCTTCGTCGTGCCCTTCGTGCCGATTTCCGGCACGCCGCTCGAAAGCCACCCGGCGCCCAGGCCTGACTTCATGCACTCGATCCTCGGCCCCTTGTCCAGGATGCTGGTCGACAGCGGCTTGAAGGCCGTCGACATCAAGGCCGGCTGCGGCAAATGCGGCGCCTGCTCTGCCCTTTCCACCTATGAAAGGATGCTCACCAAATGATGCTCGAAGCCTTTGCTCCCTATCGCTCGAGCGAATTCCAGGTGAAATTCGCGACCTCTGCCTGGGAGCGCAGCCAGGCGCATGCGCTGCGCCGTGCCGTCTTCTGCGAGGAACAGCGGATCTTCGAAAGCGATGACCGCGACGCGATCGACGATCACGCCATCCCGATCGTGGCTCTCTCCATGCTGGGCATTGCCGCCGACCAACTTGTGGGAACGGTGCGCATCCATCAGGCCGAACCCGGCATCTGGTGGGGATCAAGACTGGCGGTCCATCCGGATTTTCGCAAGATCGGCGCCTTGGGGGCGACGCTGATCAAGCTCGCCGTGTCCTCCGCCAATGCGATCGGATGCCACACGTTCCTCGCCAATGTGCAGGTTCAGAACGGCCTGCTGTTTCGCAGGCTGCACTGGGATGTCATCGAGGAGTTCGAGGTCTATGGCAAGCCGCATCTCAGGATGAAGGCCGACCTTGCCTATTATCCGCCTTGCGTCACACCCGAGGCCGGCTTCACCGCCCTTTCCAGAAAGGCGGCGTGAAGATGGTCGCGATCGACATCAAGGCCCTGGCGGCCAAACTCTCGACGAGCGGCGGCATCGCCGCCAAGCAGGATATCGGCACGATCGCCGCAAGGCTCGGCCTGCAGGGGCAGCAGATTGCCGTCGGCGACGATTGCGCCGCGCTGCCCGATGGCGACGGTCATCTGCTTTTTGCCATCGAAGGGTTCATGAACGAGTTCGTCGCCGCCGACCCCTGGTTTGCCGGCTGGTGCGGCGTCATGGTCAATATCTCCGACGTCGTTGCCATGGGCGGCCGGCCGATCGCCGTGGTTGATGCCGTCTGGGCCGATGGCGAGGCTGGCGCGACACTCGTTCTGGATGGCATGAGGGCGGCATCCAGCGCCTTTGGCGTGCCGATCGTCGGCGGCCACACCAATATCCGCACCGAACGCGGCCAATTGTCGGTCGCCATTCTCGGTCGCGCCAAGACACTGCTGACGAGCTTCGATGCAAGGCCAGGCGATGTGCTGGTTGCGGCGATCGACCATCGCGGCCGTTACCGCGAACCCTTCAACAACTGGGAGGCCGCCACCGATGCCGCGCCGGCGCGCCTGCGCGGCGACCTCGAGCTGCTGCCCGAGATCGCCGAGGCGGGGCTCGCGCTGTCTGCGAAGGATATCAGCCAGGGCGGCATCATCGGCACCGCCATCATGCTGGCCGAATGTTCGCATGTCGGAATCGATATCGACGTCGCCGCCATTCCTTTGCCGGCCGGTGTCGCCCTCGATCGCTGGCTCGTCACCTTTCCGAGCTTCGGCTACCTGCTCGCCGTCGCGCCGGAACATGTGGCCGATGTCGTCACCCGCTTCACCGCACGTGGCATCAGCGCCGCGGTCATCGGCGCGGTCGTGGCCGGTGCCGAGGTCGCACTGGTCGATGGCGAGAGCCGCGCAGTGGTGCGCAATCATGCCGAGACACCGCTGCTGCAGCTCGGTCGACAGGATGCCGCCGCATGAACCTTCCGTCGCACCGAACCTTGCGCATTGCGATGCTGACCCATTCCACCAACCCGCGTGGCGGCGTGGTTCATGCCATGCAGCTTTCGGAAGCGCTGACCTCGCTTGGCCATGAGGTGGTCCTGCATGCGCCCGATGCCAAGGGGGCGGGCTTTTTTCGTCAGCCCTCCTGCGGCACCGCCTGCATTGCCGCGGCGCCGGCATCCCCGAACATGACGGAAATGGTCGAGCAGCGGATCGCCGATTATGTCGGCTATTTCCGGAAAACCGGAGCCAATGGCTTCGACCTGTTCCACGCCCATGACGGCATTTCCGGCAATGCGCTGGCGACCCTCAAGCTGGAGGGCCTGATCCCGAGTTTTGCCCGCACCGTCCACCACATCGACCAGTTCGCCGATCCGCGCCTGATGGCTCTGCAGGATCGCGCGATCGATGTGGCCGATATCTTCTTCGCCGTCAGCCGCCTCTGGCGAGACAAGCTCAGAGAGGATCGCGGCATCGAGGCGACAATAGTCGGCAATGGCGTCGATACCAACCGCTTCTCGCCTGCCTGGAACGGCGAGCAGGTCGCTCTGCGCGACAGGCTGCAGCTCGGAAGCGGGCCGATCTTCCTCAGTGTCGGCGGCATCGAGGCGCGAAAGAACACCCTCGGCATTCTCGAAGCCTTTCGTCAGGTCCGCGCCATCCGGCCGGATGCCCAGCTTGTCATTGCCGGCGGCGCCTCTCTCCTGGACCATGGCGACTATCAGGAGGAGTTCCGTTCTCACCTCGCCTGCCTCGGTCGGGACGCAGCAGCTGTGCATATCACCGGTGCGATCGCGGATGCCGACATGCCGAGCCTCTACCGGTTGGCGGATGCGCTGGTGTTCCCCTCGCTCAAAGAGGGCTTCGGCCTCGTCGTTCTGGAAGCCATGGCCAGCGGTATTCCGGTCGTGACATCCTCGATTGCACCCTTCACCGAATATCTGGGTCCCGGCGATGCGATCTGGTGCGATCCGCATCATCCGGTCTCCATTGCCGAAGGCATGGCGCTGGCGCTGGTCGCACCGATCCGCGAGCAGATCATCCCCCGTGGTCTCGAGGTTGCCGCCCGCCATGGCTGGCACCAAACAGCAACAGCCCATCTTGCCCGCTATCACACGCTGCTGGAGGCCGACCATGCCTGAAATGCGGTTCGTCATTGCCTGGCCGGATGGCCGCAAGGAGACCTGTTACTCGCCCTCCCTGGTGATCAAGGACTATTTCGCCGAGGGCCAAAACTATCCGCTGGCCGACTTTCTCGATCGCAGCCGCACGGCACTGACCATCGCCAGCGACAGGGTCAAGGCGAAATACGGCTATCCCTGCGCGTTGGCGCTCGGCCAGCTGTCGCGCATCGAACAGGCCGCCACTCCCTATCTCACCGACGCAGAGGCCGAAGTCCGCTGCGAAAGCTTCATCCTTTGAAAGGACCCACCATGACCACACCATCCCTCACGAGCCATTACAGCGCGGTTGTCATCGGCGGCGGCCAGGCCGGGCTCTCGGCCTCTCACTATCTGAAGAGGCACGGCATTGATCACGTGGTTTTCGAGAAGAAGACCGTTGCGCATAAATGGAAGAACGAACGCTGGGACGCCTTCTGCCTGGTGACGCCGAACTGGCAATGCCAGCTTCCGGACCATTCCTATGACGGCACGGATCCGCACGGTTTTATGGTCAAGGACGAGATACTCGCCTATGTTGATCGCTTCGTGAAGAAGGTCGAGGCGCCGGTCTTCGAGCAAACCAGCGTGACGTCGCTCGAAAAGCATGGCGGCCTCTTCCGGCTCGAGACCTCGGCTGGCGCGGTGACAGCCGATGCCGTGGTGATCGCCACCAGCCTCTATGCCGATCCGGCCATTCCGCGTGCGGCCGAGCGCCTGCCGGAGGACATCATGCAGCTCCACACCGCCGCCTACCGCAATGCCGACCAACTGCCGGAGGGCGGCGTCATCGTGGTCGGCTCCGGCCAGTCCGGCTGCCAGATCGCCGAGGATCTGTATCTTGCCGGCCGCAAGGTGCATCTCGTCACCGGCAACGCGCCGCGTTGCGCCCGGTTCTATCGCGGTCGCGATGTGGTCGACTGGCTTTCCGATATCGGCCAGTACGACATCACGGTCGAACATGATGGCATGACGAAGAAGAAGCACGACACCAACCATTACCTGACCGGACGCGACGGCGGACGCGATATCGATCTGCGCAAATTCGCGCTGGAGGGTATGATGCTTTATGGCCGCATGTCCGGCGTCGCCGCCGGCCGGATGCTGTTCGAGCCGAACCTGAAGGCCAATCTCGACAGTGCCGACCGTGTCTATAACGGTATCAATGCCCTGATTGACCGGCATATCGCCGAAAAAGGCATCGAGGCTCCGGCCGGATCCCCCTATGTCCCCGTCTGGGAGCCTGGGGCGGAGATTGTCGAACTCGATCTGAAGGCGGAGGGGATCACCTCGGTCATCTGGGCCACGGGTTTCAGTCCGGATTGGTCCTTCGTCGGCCTGCCGATCTTCGACGGCAACGCCTACCCCGTTCACCGCCGCGGCGTTACCGTCGTCGATGGCGTCTACGTGCTCGGACTTCCCTGGCTCTGGACCTGGGGTTCCGGGCGGTTCCTCGGCGTCGGCAGGGATGCCGAACATGTGGTCGGGCATCTCGCAGCTCGGCTTTCGGCACAGGCATCCTCTCTCAAGCAAGCGGTCAGCGCCTGATGATGAGCGCAGCCCTTCTCGATTTTCCGCCCGCAGGACCTTCGGCACGCGACTTGATGGAACGTGCCCTTGATCCGCATGTGCTTCTCGGCATGCCGCATTTGAATGGAAACGGGCTGTCGGAGACCTGGCTGATGAAGGAACTCGGCCATCGTCACTGGCTGATGCTCGCCCGTCACCTCGGGCTCGACAATGCGGATTTCAGAACGGCCGATGGAGAGGAAGCCTATGCCGCGATCTGTGCAACGTCCCTGACGGATGCCCATTTCGCCATCGTGCAGGCAAATGACATTTTGACGATCCACTCGAAGCTGTCCGCAGTCTCGCGAACCCGGACGTCGACCCGACACGAGTTGTCTCTGCACGGACGAAGCGTCGGCGCGGTGGAACTGATCTCGACCTTCGTTCACAGAACGATCAAAGACAACAATCACTCGATCGCGCGTGTGACGTTGCCTGAGCGGCAGGGACGGCGCTTCCAGCCCAGTCCTCTGGCCCAGAACGCTGTGGACATCCGGAATGGACGGTTAGGCACGCATTTCGGGTTTTCCGTCCTCGCTCACAGGGCGCTCCGAACCTTTAAGTTTGATCCCAGCGCTTCGCAGGAGTTCAACGGCGCAGGATTGTTTTATTTTGCCGAGTATCAGGCACTCGCCGACCGCGCCCTGGAAAACTGGTTTCCCGGCAAGGGACCGGTCGTCCGTAAGGACGTTTTCTTCCTTGGAAATATCGAACGAAATGAAAGTGTTTTCTTCGACCTTATCGATTTTTCCGACGAGCAAAAAACTGTCCATGGGCAGCTACGACGCGAGAATGGGAAAGTGATCGCCAAAATATTCGCGCGTGGACATATCTTCGCTGAGTCATCGTCCCGCAATGCCTGCTTTGTGTCGTTTGAAACGGAGAAGGACAATGGGATGGCGAGCGGAGCGCGCTTGATGCGGCGTGCCGCTAGTGATCTAGTGGATGACAAATGGAGGTGAACTTCAGCAGTTCGGTTCATTCGACCGCCGCTAGAAAAAGAAAAACGAGCACGTGACGACCAGCATCAGACATATCGCCAAACTTGCAGGAACGTCGGTCTCTTCGGTTTCGCGCGTGCTCAACAACAGCGGTTATGCCTCGCCTGAGCTCCGAGACCGCGTCGAGGCGGCGATCCGTGCACTGAACTACACGCCCAGCAAGGGCGCACGCATGTTGCGCGGTGCGCCAAGCCGGATGATCGGACTGATGCTGCCGTCGATCGAGGTGCCCTTCTTCGGCATCCTGGCTCATGCCATCGAACAGGAATTGTTTCAGCACGGCTATCAGACGCTGATCTGCAGCACGGCGGAAAATATGGAGCACGAGGCGCGTTATATCTCGATGCTGCTCGCCCAGCGCGTCGACGGCGTCATCGTCGCCAGCGCCTTCGGCAGCATCGAGCACTTCGGGGTGCTGCGGGACGCTCGCATTCCGATCATCGCCATTGACCGCGAGCTGAACGGCATCGCAGACGACGCTGTCATGGCCGATCACGAGGAAGGCGGGCGGCTGATGGCGCGCCATCTGATCGGCCTCGGCCACCGGGCGATCGCCATCGTCGGCGCGCCGGCGCACAGCCAGCCCATCCAGCTTCGCCTTCAGGGCATCACCGCGGAAATGGCGAAAAACGGCATCGCGCCTGCCGTCGTGGCAATGGCGGAAGAGCACAGCTTTGCCGAGACCTACCGGCTGGCGCGAGAATTGCTGGCGTCTCGGCCTGATATCACCGCCATCATCGGCACGACCGACGTTTCAGCGATTGCCGCCATCCATGCTATCCAGGATCGCGGATTTTCGGTTCCGAACGACTATTCGGTTGTCGGCTTCGACGACCTGCCGGAAGCAGCCTACGTCTTTCCGCGGCTGACAACGGTTGCACAGCCGATCCGCGATGTTGGGCAGCAGGCAGCACGGCTGCTGGAAGCGCTGATCGACGAGCACCAGACCGGGGACGAATCCCGACAGGGTACGATCGTAAAGGTGCCGGTCACGCTGATCGAGCGCGATTCCACCGGCCCCGTCCGCAGTTGAGCAGGTGGGTCTCGAGGCTAAGGCCGGACGATGACCTTGATCTCGCCGGGCAATGGCGCGTTGCCCACCACCTCGGCGACCTGCTCGAGGCCGATGGTTCTGGTGACCAATGCATCCAGCTCCAACACTCCGCTGGCGACCATTGCCGCAGCGCGCGAATGGGTGAAGGGATTGAGGTAGGCCGGCCTGATATCGACTTCGTTTATCAGCAGATCGAAGGGCAGAACCGGCACCTCGACACCCGCCGGCGTCACCCCGAAAAGCACGAAGGCGCCACCGCGCCGCGCCATTTTCAGACCGCTTTGAAGCGTGTCGCTGACGCCGGCGCATTCGATGACCACGTCGGCGCCGCCTTTGGTGACCTCTCGAACGGACGCGATCGTGTCCGAAGAGGCCGGGTCGAAGGCGTGCGTCGCCCCCAGGCGCAGAGCCGTTTGGCGTCTTGATTGCTGCCGCGTGATCAAAATGATCTCGCTCGCCCCCGCCAGGCGGGCCAGCTGCACCATGAGCAGGCCGATCACGCCGCCGCCGAGGATGGCGACGCTGTCGCCAGGACGGATCCCTGCCTTGTCGATGGCGTGGATACAACAGGCCAGCGGTTCGCTGAAGGCGCCGTGAACGGGATCGAGGTCGGTCGGCAACACGAAGGCCTGCGCGTGCGGCACCGCCACATATTCGGCGAAGCCGCCATCCCGTGTCACACCGATGGCGGTCAGGCGCTCGCACAGGTTCGGCCGCGCCCGCGTGCAAGCCGGACAGGTGCCGCAGGCGATATTCGGGTCGACCGTCACCAACTCGCCGCCGGTAAACCGTGTCACACCATCGCCGATCTCTTCGACGATGCCGCAGAATTCGTGGCCCAGCGTGACGGGGATCGCCGTCGGATATTCGCCCTTGTACATGTGGCGATCGGAACCGCAGATGCCGGCGGCCACCACCCGCACAAGCAGCTCGCCCGGCCCGGCGACCGGTTTTTCGACACTGCGCATGGTCAAAGACCCGATCGACTCCAAGCGTACAGCCTTCATTCCACTCCTCCAGACCTCAATTTCGATTGCCTATCGTGCTGATAAAGCCGCCTTCGGGATGATGCGCCCGCAACGCGGCTCAAGCGCTCAGCTCATGACATTGCCGCCATCGACATTGTAGCACTGCGCCACGATGTATGCTGCATCAGGCCCGGCCAGGAAGGCTGCCATGGCAGCTTGTTCCTGGGGGGCGCCAAATCGTCCGGCGGGAACGGCGGCAGCCACGCGGCGCTTGACGTCACCGGGTTTCAAACCTTCACGGCTGCCGAGTTTTGCATCGACGACATCCCACATCGGCGTATCGACGACGCCGGGAGCGATGGCATTGACGTTGATCCCGTATCGGATCAGCTCCAGGGCGCAGCTTTGCGTGATGCTGATGACCGCCGCCTTGGACGCGCAGTAAGCCACGGCAGGTCCTTCGCCCCGACGCCCCGCCTGGGACGAGAAGTTGATGATGCGTCCACCTCCCCCTCTCTCCACCATGTGCTGGGCGACGGCCTGCGTCATGAAGATCAGGCCTTCGATATTGACCTGAAAGACCCGAGCGGTCCGTTCCCGGGATATATCCAGAATGGACTCGACGTCGTAAATGCCGGCGGCGTTGACCAGGATGTCGATCTGACCGGCGGTTGATATAGTGAAGCGAACGGCTTCTTCGATGCTGTCCTGGCTGGTCACGTCAAGCGCCACACCCCAGGCATGCGGGCCGATCGCTTCCGCCACCCGTGCGCAGCGTTCGCCGTCGAGATCCGCCACGACAACCCTGGCACCTTCGGCGGCGAAACGTTCGCAGACCGCTTTGCCGATGCCGCTCGCGCCTCCCGTGACCAATGCCACCTTGCCGGAGAGCCGTCCCGTTTCCGTATAGCTCATCGCCCTGCCTCCCTGGTCGCGCCCAAATCGGCAAAGGTGCCGTGCACGGCTGCCATATCGAATAGCTTCATCTCTGCTCCTCCATTCTGACTGGATGGTGATCGGCGCCGCGCTCTCGTGAGCCGACGCCGATGGGCTAAGCGGATTGCGGGTGCGTCTCCTTCGCCTCGCGAAGGAGGACAGACATGTCGGGGATGCCATCGGTGGCCGTCGCACCCGCGAGGCAACGCGCAGCCGCAGCATGGGCGACGGCGCAGATATGCTCGACAGGCCAGTTCTCATGCAGGCCGTAGAGCACGGCGGCACAGAAGGCGTCTCCCGCGCCGACCGTGCTGACGATATCATGGGGATCAACGGGTCGTGACCGCGTCATGACCGGGGAAGCGCCCGGCGCAAACCAGAAGCAGATTTCCGGCGCATGGATGATCGCACCCTTCGCGACGCCCGCGGCAAGCAGGCGCTCGCCCGCTGTCAAAAGCCCCGCCTCGACCAAGTCTCCCTTTGCATCGCGAACGACAACGCCGGTTGCCCGGGCCGCCTCCATCTCGTTGATGATCAGGTAATCGCAGAAGGGCAGAGCGACGCCGACCTTGGCTGCAAATTCCGGGTCCTCGCTCGATACGAAGTCCACGCAGGTCGTCAGCCCGGCGCGGCGCGCGGCCTCCAGCAGGCGCGATGCTCCCGAACGGCCATCGGGGCCGATGCGGTCGAGACCCGGCAACAGCAGGAGATAACCGAGATAGAACAGCCGATAGCCGGCCTCAGCGAAGGTCGCGGGTGAGACATGTTTGTCGGTGACCGCATCGTTGGCGCCACCATGATAGAAGAAGGTGCGGTTTTGACCGGGCACATTCATGACATGCGTATGCGCCGTGACGCGGTCGGCCAGCGCCGTCAACCCACCGACATCGACGCCGGCGGCCGTAAGGCGGGCCTTGACGATCTCCCCGTCCTGATCAGCGCCGATGCATCCGGCCGCTGCCAGCTGTCCGGGAAATCCGAGCGAGGCCAGATCGGTGACGACATTAGCCGCCCCGCCCCCCACACCCAGATCCTGGTGCAGGATATGCGCAAGATTGCCCTGTTCGGGCCAATAGGACAGGGTGTGGACGCGATCGACGATGAAGTTTCCCGCGCAGACGATGCCGCCCTGCTTCCGACTGTCGCGATGTTGAACCTCCTCCCGGCTTCGCATCAGCTGGCTCCCTCGTTCCACAAGGGTCTGAGCGGCGGCTCGTCCTCCTCAATCGCGGCAAAGCGCCCGATCGGCTCCAGGAAGACATTATCGCTGTTGTCGTCGTTGACCTGGCTGACCTCGCCGACAAGGACGGGTCCGCCGCCTTTCCTGCCGTAGAAGCGGTGGTAAAGCCCGGTGCGGATCGTCACGCTCTGGCCGGGCTGGAGAACCAGCGGCTCCCATGCGGCGAGCCGGTGCGGCAGCCCGTCGACCGGAACCGTCACATCCTCCTTCAGCACATTGCCATCGGTATCGGTTGCGGCGAATTCGATGACGAGATCGCCGCCGGCGCGATTGATGATGTCTTCCATCTTCGCCGCATGGCGGTGCGTCGGCGTGAGTTGCCCTTCCCCAACGAAGAGCAGCTTTTCGGCATAGGTCCGCTCCCCCTCGACATCAACGATGCCATTGCGCAGGCAAAACAGCACGAGGCCGCATTCGGCAAACCGGTTCGAGCCGAAATCGGTGACATCCCAACCCAGCTGATGGGCGCGCAAATAGGCCGATGCCTCCGGATGAGCGGCAAAATCCGCCGCCGTCCAATAGCCCCATGCCGGCAGGGACCAATGCCAGCGCTCGAGAGTTTCAGTTGCCCGCCGCAACGCGGCGTTGATCTCGGAGCGCTGCATCAGACGGACGCCCCGTCATAGGCGACCGGCACCACGACGTCCTCGCGGCCGGATTTGAGGGCTGCCGTCAGGACGGCATGATGCGCCTGCGCCTCCGCCGGCGTCGCGCAGCCGAAACCGTTGGCATTGCCGCCGGCAAGCTCGTCGACGAAGGCCGCCCACATCTGCTGTATGGCGTCGGCAAAACCGAATTCGAAGATCTTGCCTGTTATGGCTGGAAACAGCGAGCCATAGCCGAGATCCTCGGTGCTCCAGGCCTGCGCACCGCCATTATAATCCATCCACTGCCACTGGCGCGGAGACTTCGTGCTGAAGAATGCGCTCTTCTTCATGCCGAGAACGCGGATGTACCAGCTGTTGGATTCGCCGGGCGCGATGCGCCAGGTTTTCAGCACCATCGGGAAATCCTGATCTGCAGTGCGCACGCGGCTGCTGATCGTGGCATTGTCCCAGGTGGTGCAGGGCAGCATGCCGCCCTTGCCGTCGGGACGTTCGGTGACCTTTTTCACCAATTGCGCATGCAAAGTGGTCGGGCGCCAGCCGAGACGCAGCGGCACGTGCAGCACATGCATGCCGAGATCACCCATGCAGCCATAATCGCCGTTGATCTCGGCCATCCGCTTCCAGTTGATCGGCTTCTGCCGGTCGATATCCGAAGAATGCAGGAACCCCGCCTCGACTTCGAGGATATCTCCCATCTCGCCGCTTTTTGCGAGCGCGATGACCTTCTGTGCACCGGGGAAGAACGGCATTTCCGACGAGCAGCGGACCAGGAGGTCGGGATGCTCGGCTAGAACCGCCATGATCTCCCGGTTCTGAGCGGCGTCCATGCCGAAGGGCTTTTCACCGAGAAGATGTTTTCCGGCCTTCAGAACGTCGATATAGAATTGCTGGTGCAGCACATGCGGGACGGCGCAATAGACCGCATCAACCTCGGGATTGGCCAGAAGCTCCTTATAGTCGGCGGTGAACTGGCGAACAGTCGGCACATGATCCCTGAACCAGTCGAGCAGCGTCGTGTTGGTGTCGCAGACGGCGACGATTTCCGGTCGCGCTTTCACGTCGGCCAGATGCAGCCAGCGCGCCGCGGCACTGGCGAATTCGCGTCCCATCAGACCGCAGCCGATGACGCCGAAGCGGAATGTTTTCGTCATGACATCTCCTCCCAGACGCGCGTCAGCCGATATGCAGCGAGGCTTGCTCGACCGAAGCCTTGTCATGGACGATCGCCATCAAGGCCCGCGTCATGCCGCCAGGATTGTTGTGTTGAATGACGTTGCGGCCATAGACGATGCCACGGGCGCCCTGCTCCATCAACTGCTTGGTACGGATCAGGATTTCCTGATCCGAAACCCGCCCGCCGCCGCGCACCAGCACCGGCAGCCCCTGGGCGATCTCGACCACGCGGTGATATTCCTCGACATTGTCGCAGGGGTCGGCCTTGATGATGTCGGCGCCGAGTTCGGCCGCCTGGCGCACAAGCGGCAGGATCTTGTCGATCGCGCCGTCGACCATATAGGCGCCTTTGGAATTGTCCTGCATGACCAGCGGCTCGACCATCAGCGGCATGCCGTAGATCTCGCATTCGCGCTTCAGGCTGTTCACATTGCGCACACAGGCGCGGTAGACCTCCGGCTGGTCCGGCAGTATCAAAAGATTGACGACGACACAGGCCGCATCCAAGGCAACGCCCTGTTCCACCGCCCTGTCGATCATTTCGGAAAACAGCTGGGACGGCAGCGGATTGCCGTAGATGTTGGCGATATCGGTGCGCAGCACCAGTGCCGGGCGATGTTTGCCGGGGATCGCCTGCAGAATGGGTGCCGTTCCCGGCGGAAGCTGGATGGCGTCGGGTGCGGCTTGCGCGATCACCTCGATGGCCGTCTTCATGTTCTCGATGCCGGCGAGGAACGTCCGTTCATTGAACATGCCGTGATCGATGGCAACGTCAAAACAATTTCCAGACACGCCGAAAAGTCGGTTCAACCGTGCGGACTTCATGAAGCTCCTCCCAGATATGGCAACGTTTCCACATTCGAATAAATGGAGCGGAATTGCGAGTCAAGAAAATGTGGTAACGTTTCCACATTGGTTGATTTGTCGGCTGCCGACCTTCCAGTGCGGACGAGGCGCCCCTCGCGCCTGTCCCGCAAGGATTACCAGCAGGTGAAACCTGCATCGACATTGACGATCGCCCCGGTCATCAGGCTGGCGGCGCCCGATGCGAGGAAGAGGACAGCACTTGCAACCTCCTCCGGCGTTCCCATCCTCCCCATCGGCGTGTCGGCGAGCCAGAGCGGAATCCGCTCGCGATTGGCTTCGACGGCGACCACCATCGGTGTCTCGATATAGGTGGGCGCGACGGCATTGACCCTGATGCCGTGATGCGCCCACTCGGCCGCCAACGAGCGCGTGAGGTGATGGACCGCCGCCTTGGAGACGTTATAGGCCGTCTGAGGCTGAGGCCGGTTGCAGATGTGCCCCGACATTGAGCCGAGGTTCACGATGGCGCCGCGTTTCAGCGAAATCATGGGACGACCGAAGGCGCGCGAGCACCAGAAGACGCCGTTGAGATTGACGTCCATCATGCGCAACCAATCGGCGTCGGTGAGATCCTCCGCCGGGATGCCGCTCTGGCCGATGCCGGCATTGTTGACGAGGATCGTCGCCGGCCGGCCTGCATCGGCAAGCTCGGTCGCGATCGCTTCCATGCGGGCCGCGTCGGTGACGTCGCCGACCCGGACTTCGATGTCGTAGCCTTTGTCGCGCAACGCAAGCGCTTGCTCAGCGTCGGCCTCGCTGCGTTCGATGACGACGACGGCAGCACCCGCCTCCGCCAGCGCCTCGGTGCAGCAAAGGCCGATCGCGCGCCCTCCGCCGGTGACCACCGCGCGTTCGCCGGCAAGGCGAAATTTCTCCTGGTAGCTCATGTTCGGCTCCTTCAGATGTCGAATGCGCTTGGAAGCACCACGATATCGCGGATGGTGACGTTGCGCGGCCGGGTCAGCATGAAGATGATCGCGTCGGCGACTTCCTTGGGCTCGATCAAAGCGCCGGCCTCCTTGGCCTTACGAAGGTTTTCTTCCGGCCAATCCGCCAGCAGAGCGCTGATCACCGGCCCTGGTGAAACCGACCCCACGCGAATGCCATTTTTCAGAAGCTGGCGTCGCATCGTCTGGACGAAGCACGTCATCGCCCACTTCGATGACGAATAGACCGGTTCCCACGGAATCGCCGAATGTCCGGCGACCGAGCTGGTGACGACAATGTCGCCAGTGCCGCGTTCGATCATGTGAGGAATGACATTTCGAACGTTCTTGATGACGACGTTCACGTTGAGATTGAGCATCCGATCGATGGTATCGAGGTCGGTTTCCATCAGGTCGCCGCCGATATAGGTGCCCGCATTGGCATGCAGAATGTCGAGTTTGCCCGTCTTCGACAGGACGCCCTCGAGCAGTCCCGCGCACTGGTCCGGATCCAGCAAGTTGATCACCAGCGGAATGGCGCGCTCGCCAAGCCGTTGGCAAACCGTCTCAAGCGCCTTCTGATCGCGGTCCACCAGCACGACCGTCGCGCCTGCGGCGAGCATCGCCTCCGTCGAAGCAAGGCCAATACCGGATGCTGCACCCGTGACCGCTGCGATCTTCCCATTCAGTTCCGTCATCGATTTCTCCTCCTATCTTGATGCTGATTGCTCATTCTTTCCGACGCCGCAGGCGGCGTGATAGTCCGAAAGACTCCTTGTCACTCTCCAGACCAAAACCTGTTCCGGATCGAGCGGCGCATCCGCGAAGTGCTGCGCGGCCGGCATATGCTGCCAAAGCAATGGCAGCGGTACGGATTGACCTCGAAGGGCCCCGCACAGGCGCCGGACGGCATGTTGCGCTTCAGCCGACGCCCAGTAGTAGCGGATACGGTCGGAGAGCGAATAGTGCCGCAGCCACCGCTTCTCGCCGTCGGTTCCGTGGTAGTGGCGGCTCCAATTGCCGGGCTGATCGAGCATCAGCGTTTCCATCGCCGCATGAAGCGGGCGCTCGCCGTAGTCGGGCAACAGATCGGACGCGATCGCATCCAGCGCATAGAGCGCCTCGCGCAGGACGAAGGTCAGCTCCGGACCGACTTTCAGAATGGGAAACCCGTCCTCCACCAGCGCGGCCAACGGCCGGGTGCCCTGATAATCCGTCGAGTGAGCCTCGAACACGAATTGCGGCTCCTCGGTGAGCACCGATTGCAGCGCCTCGATCTTGCTGCGGTTATAAAGGATGACATTGTGATTGCCGAACTCGACACCCGGCTGAACGACCAGCCCGATAGCGCGTCCGAACGCCTCCGTTAGGCCCTCCTCGGCAAAGACCCGGCGGTGGACATCGATCGTCTTCAGCGCCGCCGCTGCGGCCGTCGGCTCGATCGTCGTGAGGGCATGGTCGGCTCCACCCGGCGGCGGCACTTCGGTGCCGATGACGTAAACCGGCATCGCGCCGCCGGCCTTCTTCGCCGAGGCCTCGGCGACAACAGCCAGCCGGGCGGCGCGACGGGCGGTGGTTTCGTCGTCGAGCGCCACCGGCTCGCCCTTGCAGCCCATCGAGGCGTCGAGGTGGATCTTGCGGAAACCGGCCTCGACATAGGCGGCAACCATCTTCTCCGCTTCGGCCATGGCCTCTTCCGCCGGGCGGTCGCGCCAGGGATTGGGGCCGAGGTGATCGCCGCCGAGAACGATCAGTTCTTCGGGGCACGCCTCTTCGGCCGCGGTCTTCATGACGAGAGACGCGAAGTCGCTTGGCGTCATTCCGGTGTAGCCGCCGAGGTGATTGACCTGGTTACAGGTCGCTTCGATCAGGATGGTGCTTTCCTGTTGCCGCCCGTGCCGGAGTGCTGCCCGAAGCACGATCGGATGGGCGGAGCATACGGAGGTCACGCCTTTCGGGCGGCCTTCGATCCTCAGTCTGGCCAGTTCGTCGAGGTGCACCTGCATCACGGCCGCCTTTCCGTTGAAGCAATAAATGCATCGAGTTCCTGCCGAGTGCCGGCGCCTTCCATCGGACCCAGCACCGTCACATTGCGGGCGCCGGCGGCGGAGGCATAGGTCAGCGCTTGCTTCTGAGACATTCCGAGCCGCCGGGAGGTGAGATAGGCTCCGCCGAAGCAGTCGCCGGCGCCGGTCGGATCGACCTCACGAACGACGAATGCCGGAGCCTCGATGCGGTCTCCTTGCCTGCCGAAATAGGTCGCGCCGTCGGCGCCGCGCTTCAGCACGATTTCCTTGACGCCCATCTCGAATAAGCGGCGGATTGCTTCCGCCTCGCCTTCGACACCTGCGGCACGTTCAAGCTCCTCTCCGGACGGCAGAAGCAGATCAGCCATGGCAACAAGCTTGGAAAACCGGCGCTCGGTGTCCTCGTCCAGCTTCAACTCCTTGCGAATGTTCGGATCCACCGAGAGCGTTCCCCCGCGCGCCTTGACGATATCGACCGCCTTGTCGATCACCTCGCGCGCACTGGGGACCGACAGAGCCGAGCCCATCACGTGAAGATGCCCGCTCCGATCGATGAGATCGCCGACCGTTTGAGACCAGCCGAAGCGCGCGGCTGCCGATGTGGCGATGTTGTAGACGAAATCTCTGGAGCCATCCTTGCGGTAGCGGACAAACGCGCTTCCCGTCGGATAGTCCGGATCGATCGAGATCGCCGAAACGTCGACGCCGTCGCGTTTGAGGCGATCGGTATTCACCCGGCCGAAATCGTCATCGCCGACAGCGCCGACCATGGCCGACTTGCCGCCGAGCCGGCCGCATTGCGAGATGAAGATCGCCGGCGCGCCGCTCGCAAACGGACCGACCAGCGGCTGGGCTTCGAGAAATCCGTCTCCAACCGTCGTGGCGACGATCTCCACGAGGATCTCGCCTACGCAAACCGTGGGACCAAGCGCGTCCGGAGACAGTATTGAAGCCATTTGCAACCCTGCTTTCGATAGTTCTTGTCGTCAACTCGTCGCCGATTGGACCGGCCCACCATCCTCGCTGCCGAACTCCTCGCTCTCCAGTGACAGAAAGCGCTGGTGCAACATGCATGCCGCCCCGAAGGCGGAACCGAACTCCGCATCACTGTCGACGACGATCTCAGGCGTGGGGAAAGGGATGTTCTGGCTCTCCGACATGTGGACCGCCACGCGGGCAGCGACCATCGGATAGAGGGATGCCACGGAGCCGCCCAGCACGATCCTGTCCGGGTCGAGCAGGCGACAGGCTTGCAGCAATGCGTAGGCGAGATGGCGCGACCAGGTTTCGGCGATGTTGACGGCAGCCGGGACACGGTCACGAACGTCGCCGAGGAAATCCTGCAGATCGGCGTCCTCGCGGCCGACAGCCTCGCGATACTGCCTGATGAGTACCTCGCGACCGATCAGCTGTTCAAACTTCTGACCACCGCTTCCCGGCACGAGGGTGTGGCCGATTTCTCCCGCCAGACCGTGGCCGCCACGAAACAGTTTGCCATCGATCATGATGCCGCCGCCGACGCCGGTTTCCATGAGCAGGAACAGGGTCACTCCCGCGGCGCCGTGGCGATAGCTGTCACCGATCGCGAAGGCGTTGGCGTCGTTTTCGACCGTGATCGGGACGGCGGCCGGGACAACGGCCAGGAAAGCGGATCGGCCAATCTCCTTCAACGGCACGTCCCGCCAGCCGATGATCGGTGCCAGGGTGACAAATCCATCCGGCCGGATATGGGCCGGCGTCGATATGCCGAGACCCTTGCACCTGCCGATCATCCTCTTCGCCATCACGCCGACAATGAGCTCGACACCCTGCGCCACCGCCTCTTCCACCGTCGAAGACGGTGTATCGAACGCCATTTTTCGACATGCCCGGACTTCTGCGGAGAGATCGATGACGGCTGCCGATATATGCTCGACGCCGATCTCGATTCCGACGAAGAACGCGGCATCGGGAACCAGTTCGAGCATGATGCCCGGCCGCCCGGCACGGGAGGGCTCCGAGCGCTGCTTGCCGCTCTCGTCCGATTCCTGAACGAACCCGCCTTCCGTCAGTTCGGCGACGATCTCTCCCGAGGATGAACGGTTCATCCCGAGCTTGCGGGCGAGATCCGCCCTGCTGAGGCTTCGGTGAGCGTAGATCGTCTGCAAGGCGGCGACGATATTGTTCTGTCGGATCCTGCGCGGCGAACTTCCGATGGAGACGGTGTCGTTCATATTTCAATTCCCTTCAAGTCGCCCAACCCTTACACGACTGGAACAGGCTGTCAGAAGGATAATTAGGGCCGCGCGTTTGTGGCGCGGCGGCGCTTCGCCTCGTCATATTTCAGCTCGATGTAGCGCTTCGCGTGTGCTGCAAGCGGATCATTATCCTCCCAGGTGTCGCGCCAGATCGCGCAGGCGAGCGACAGGCCCTCGTCGACGACCGTCGTCGAGAAACTTTCGAATACGATGTCGCGCCTATAGTCGATGTCGAGCAGCGCGTCGAAGATCAGATCGAAGTTGATGACGCCGTCGCCGAGGTAGCCGCGATTGCTCTCGCCGATGTGGAAATAACCGATCTTGTCGCCGGCGAGACGGATTGCCGCGGCCGGATTGGCTTCCTCGATGTTCATATGGAACGTGTCGAGATGGAGACGGACATGCTCCGATCCCGTCTCGGCGATGAACTTCAGCCCCTGCGCCGTGGTATTCAGCAGGTTCGTCTCGAACCGGTTGACGACCTCCAGGACGAGGTCGACGTTTGCCTGCCTGGCGACCTCGCCGGTCGCGGCGATCGCGGCGACGCTGTTGTCCCAGCCCTTCCTCGTCGGCTGGCGATTGTATTTGGTGTGGGCGGAATAGAGAATCCCGCCGAGCTTGTTGCCGCCGATATCGCGGACCGCCCGAACGGCGTCGGCCAGCGTCTGCTTGCCGGCGGAGACAGCAGACATGTCCTCGCTCGATACGTCCTTGTCGAGCGGCAGACCCATCGTCACGCCAATCTCGACGTCAAGGGATTGGGCAAGCTTCGCCAGTCGATCGAGGTTGAATTTCTCGGGGCGCAGATAGGCAAATTCGATGGTGCGATATCCGTGTTCGGCCGTCTTGTTGAGGGCCATCTCCAGCCCCTCCTGCGTTTGGCCACCTGTCCATACAAATGAATGGATACCCAATCGACGCATAGCCTTTTCCTCCGCGAGATGCTCTTGATCGCGGACAGTGCTATGCCATTTAGTTTGGTGAGGCAACAAATAATTTCAGCGGCTAACTTTTTGCTGCTTCGCAAAATTTCTTTGCAATGCAATATATTATGCCGTTTTCGCGCTTACCCTGCCTTCCAGCAGAAATTAGTTTCTGCAGAAATCAATGGGATAGGCTCATGATTTGCATGTTTAGACAACAAATGTTGCGCTGCCGGTTTTTTTGGCCTACACAAAGCACCGGCGAAATGATCTCGCTGCACTCTGGGAGGATTGGAAATGAACTATGCTTTGAAGGCTAGCGCGCTTGCGCTGACGCTCGGCCTCGCCGCCACCGCTTCACCGGCCTGGGCCGACTTCTGGTCCGACGCCGGGGCTAAATTCAAGGGCGTGACCCTGCACGGCGTCACCGAAAGCACCCCGCCGTCGAACTACATCAAGAACGTGCTTGCTCCGGAATTCGAAAAGAAGACCGGCATCAAGGTCGACATCGAGACGACGTCCTGGGATCAGATGTACGACAAGGCCATCAAGGACATGGAAGCCAAGACCGGCATCTATGACATGGTCTACATCGAGCAGGACATCATCTACTCCTATCTCGCCAGGAATTTCCTCGTCGACATCACGAAGACGCTGAAAGACCAGCCGGATCTGAAAGCGCCGACCTACGACGATGCGAACTTCACCAGCTTTGCCGACTACTTCAAGGACACGAGCGGCGATCTCTTCGGCGTTCCGATGGAAGCCTTCCTGAAGACCTATCTCTATCGCAAGGACCTCTTCGACGATGCGAAGATCAAGGAAGCCTTCAAGAAGGAAACCGGCAAGGACCTGAAGCCGGCGACGACCCACGAGGAGTACACCCAGATTGCCGAATTCTTCACGAAATACGGCAAGGACAACGGTCTGGAGCTCTGGGGCACGACCGCTCAGGCCCATACCGGCCATCCGGCCTCCTGGTATGAATTCTTCGAGTCCATCGTGCCGACCTTCGGCGTCTACAATTGGGGCATCGACGCCAAGAACAATTATGCGGCGACGGTCGAACACGGCGGCTCGATGAACGGTGACAAGGCGAAGGCCGCGCTGAAATATTGGCTGCACCTGCGCGACATCGCTCCTCCGGAATCGACCCAGTCAACCTGGACGGAAACCGCAACGACGTTTGCCGCGGGCCGTGTCGCCCAGGGGCTGATCTATGGTGAGAATGCCGCGTGGATCGCCAGCGATCCGGCGCAGTCGAAGGTGGTCGGCCAGGTCGGCTTCGCTCTGCCGCCGCTCGAGCCGGGCGTATTGGATGATGCGAAAGCCGGAAAGGGCTATATCGGCTACTACGATGGCGGCGCCTTCGGCGTGCCGGTCACGTCCAAGAACAAGGAAGCGTCGCTGCTCTTCCTCGAATTCATCGGTCAGAACGAAGTTCAGCCCGATTGGGCCATCGCCGCACCGCGCATCACCAACACGGCGACGTTCGACGATCCGAAGGTGAAGGAGATGGACGCCAAGCTCGGCGGCTTCTACACAATGCTGAAGGACGAGGGCAAGCTCTTCGCCGGCGCTCCTCCCTACCCCTTCCATGCGCAGGTACGTGAAGCGACCGCTCCGATCTTCTACGACATCCTGACCGGCAAGATCGGCCCCGATGAAGGCCTCGACCAGATGGCGGCCAAGGCCGAAGAGGAGCTCACCTCGCTCGGCTATCGCAAATAAAACATCCTCCCCAACTGACGGGTCGTTCCGACGACCCGTCATCTTTGCGCTCCAGGTGGAGCGGACGTCCACATAACGTTCAATGGGGGATAGGCGATGCATTCGCAGAAGCTCGGGTGGCTGTTGCTGTCACCGACCATAGTGATCCTCGGACTGTTCGGGATCTTTCCTTTCGTCTACGTCCTCTGGGTCTCTTTCCATTCATGGAACCCGTTCGCGGCCAATCCGGGCATGATCTTCAACTGGGCTGAGAACTATCGGCGGCTGGTCTTCGACCAGCAGTTCCTGGCATCGCTCGGCATAACCCTGGCATTCGTCTTCTTCGCGGTCGTGTCGGAGCTGGTCCTCGGCTACATCCTCGCCCAGGCGCTGCTCAAGGACTTTCCCGGAAAAGCGGTGTTTCGCACGATCCATACCCTGCCGCTGATCATGGCGCCGATCATCGTCGGCTCCGTCTGGAAGCTGATGACCACGCCGTCGATCGGCATCATTCCCTATCTCCTCCGAAGCTGGTTCGGCTACGATCTGAATATCGGCCAGAGTGCCGTCGCGGCCTTCACCGTGACGGTCATCATGGACATCTGGCACTGGACGCCGCTCGTCACCCTCTCGCTGATCGCCGCCCTCGTCTCGCTTCCGTCAGACCCCTTCGAGCAGGCGCAGATCGACGGCGCCGGCAAGAGCCAGATCTTCTGGCACATAACACTCCCTTTGATTCGCCCGGCCCTGCTCGCCACGGTGTTCATCCGGCTGATGGATGCGCTGCGCACCGTCGACGAAGTGCTGATGCTGACCGGCGGCGGTCCGGGTTCATCGACGCGCTACATCGGCGTCCATATTTTCCGGGAAGTCTTTCCCAAGACGAATTACGGCTACGGTTCGGCGATCTCCGTCATCGTCCTTTACCTCACCATCGTCGTCTGCTGGCTGCTCTATGTCGGCTTGATTGCGCCCCGCGTGAAGAGAGGTTGACGCGATGAAGAACCAGACCCCCTGGCTTCCGGTCGTCCTGTGGACGCTGATAAGCCTCGCGACGCTTTTCCCGATTTACTGGCTGTTCGTCATATCGGTGAAACAGCCCTTCGACCTGTTCTCGACACCCGACGTCATTCTCCGGAGCTTCTTCTGGAAGAACTATCAGGACGTGCTGACCAATCCGACATTGCGCGGCTACATGCTCAATTCGCTGATCATCTCGTCAGGCAACGCGCTGCTCGTGACGACGCTCGGCTTTTTTGCCTGCTACGCCCTGACGCGCTTCGAGCTTGCCGGCAAGGAAAGTATCTTCTTCTGGACGATCACCAACCGCATGGCGCCGCCGGCGGTCTTCCTGCTGCCGCTCTTCCTGCTGCTGACGCAGGTCTACAGGATCGGCGACTTCTCGCTCGCCGATTCCCGGCTCGGCATGATCCTGGTCTACTGCTCCTTCAACCTTCCCTTCGCAATCTGGACGCTGCGACCGACCGTGGAAGCCATTCCGAAGGAGTTGGACGAGGCGGCCTATATGGATGGCGCCAGCCCATGGGTCGTCCTCTACGACATCGTCTTCCCCCTGGCACGGCCCGGACTTGCGGTGACGCTGATCTTGACGTGGGTGTTTGCGTGGAACGAATATCTGCTGGCGGCGACGCTCACCAATTTCAATGCGCGGACGCTGACCACCGGCCTGTCGGAATATGTGACGACCACGGGAACGGCCTGGGGCATCATGGCCGCGATCTCAATGCTGACATTGGTTCCGGCGCTCATCGTGTTTTCGGTGGTCCAGCGTCACATCGTTGCCGGCCTGACCTTCGGCGCCGTGAAAGGATGAAGCCATGACATCTCCGTCAGGAAATGGTGAACGCAAGCCGGGCTTTCTGCCGATCGAAACGAACTGGTTCGACCGGCTGTTCATCTCGATTGTGATCTGGGTCGCGCTCTCGCTGTTCTGGATGCGGTTCATCGAGCCGTTCGGGCTTTCGGTATGGTTTGCGGCAGCAATCTCGGCAGTCCTCGGCGCCTATCTCGTCTGGAAGGGATGAGCCGATGAATTTCCGTCAACACCATCAAGACACGACAGCGCCGCGCGTCTCATCAGACGCGCAAAGCTGCAGCACTTTAAATTGCTGCTTTAGGGAGGAACGACATTGGCAAATGTACAGGTGAGCGACGTCACCAAGAGGTATGGCGCACTTCAGGTCATGCACGGCGTCAGCGTCGACATCGAGGACGGTGAATTCGTCGTGCTGGTCGGCCCATCCGGATGCGGCAAGTCCACCCTGCTGCGGATGATCGCCGGTCTTGAGACCGTCAGCGGCGGCGACATCCGGATCGGCGGCCGTGTCGTCACCAACGCGCCGCCGAAGGAGCGCGACATCGCGATGGTCTTCCAGAGCTATGCGCTCTATCCGCACAAGACGGTCGCCGAGAACATGGGCTTTCCGCTGAAGATGGCCAAGCGCCCCAAGGCGGAGATCGACGAGAAGGTCGGCAGAGCGGCCGAGATCCTCGACCTGACGCGTTATCTCGACCGCTATCCGAAGCAATTGTCAGGCGGACAGCGTCAGCGTGTGGCGATGGGCCGCGCGATCGTGCGCGATCCGAAGGTCTTCCTGTTCGACGAGCCGTTGTCGAACCTCGACGCCAAGCTTCGCGTCACCATGCGCGTCGAGATTAAGGAGCTTCACCAGCGGCTGAAGACCACCACCGTCTACGTCACGCATGATCAGATCGAGGCCATGACAATGGCCAATAAGATCGTGGTGATGCGTGACGGCAGGGTCGAGCAGATCGGCAAGCCTCTCGATCTCTACGACTTCCCGGTCAACCTCTTCGTCGCAGGCTTCATCGGCAGCCCATCGATGAACTTCCTGCAGGGCCGCATCGCGACCCGCGACGGCAGGAAGGTCGTCGTCACCGACCAGGGTATCGCCCTTCCCATGGGAAGTACAAATGCGGACGAAGGAAGAGCCGTTACCTACGGCATCCGGCCGGAGCATATCACCATCGGCGATGAAGGCGTTCCGGTCGAGGTCTCCGTGTTCGAGCCCACGGGTTCGGAGACATTGATCTTCGGCCGCACGGGAGGCGTGCCGATCGACGCCCTGATCCGCGAGCGCATCGAAGTCGATCCCGGACGGACGATGTACTTCCATATCGATCCCCGGCGTGCGCATATCTTCGATCGGGAAACAGGCCAGAGACTGTAAGGGAGGCGATCCATGGAGTTCAAAGGAAAGACGGTCATCGTGACCGGCGCCGGAAAAGGCATCGGACGCGAACTTGTGAGGATGCTCATCGAACGGGGTGCTCAGGTCGTCGCGCTGACCCGGAGTGCTGCCGATGTCGAAGCGCTGCAACAGGAATCCGGCTGCCGGGCCATACAGGTCGATCTCGCCGATGCCGATGCGACCAGGGAGGCTGTCATCGCTGCCCTTCCCGCCGATTTCCTCGTCAACTGCGCCGGCACGACCGAGCTCCAGCCGTTCCTGGATACGACAGTCGAAGCATTCGACCGACTTGTTGCGGTCAACACCCGTGCTCCGATGATCGTGGCCCAGGAATATGCCCGTTCGCTGATCAAGGTGGGCCGCAAGGGCGCCATCGTCAACGTCTCGTCGGTCGCGTCCTTCGTCGGCATCCCCGACCACGCTGCCTATTGTGCGTCGAAGGGCGGGTTGGATGGCTTGACGCGGGTCATGGCAAAGGAGCTTGCACCGCACGGCATCCGCGCCAACGGCGTCCACCCAACGGTGACGCTGACCCCGATGGCGGTGAAGGCATGGAGCGATCCCGAGAAAGCCGCGGGAATGATGAAGCGAATCCCCGTCGGTCGCTTCGCCGAACCGGCAGACATCGCCGAGGTCGTTCTTTTCCTGCTCTCCGATCAGGCTGCCATGGTGAACGGGATATCGATGCCGGTGGACGGCGGCTACATGATTGCCTGAAGTTCAGGACGAACGCGTCGTACGAGCCTGCGATTGCAATGGGGGAAGCGGCGACGTTGACCGCCGCACCAAGCGGCGCAGTTCATCCTGATCAACAAAATGATCCGTTACGCCGGCCTCTTTATCTGGATGACTGAAAACAAGACCGTCGGAATCCTCAAGCTTGAGAGCTTGCTCCGTATTCATGATCCCCAGTGCCTGGCGCTCGTACCCGGACTCGAGCGCCGCCTCGACGATGGCTTTTTTCTTGGGCATGTCCATGTCCTCCGTTCCTCAAAGGGTAACGGACGGCCGGAGTCGCGGTTCCGATCAGGGCATCACGATATGAGACCCGTTGAAACGAAAGCCTCGCCGATACACGGCCCGCCATCGCGCGGGCCGCGCTGTTTTTGGCTCTCGCTACCACGTTTGGCGCTGCCACCAACGTTGAGACAGCTCCCCAATACTGGCGCCGCCCAACTCGGCGAGGCGTCTTAAGCACCTGACTTATGACGGCCTTCAACCAAGGACCCAGGTTGCGGCACGCCGCCGCAATAACCTCGGTCCAATCCTCCTCGGCAGAAGGTTCCGCTGGGGAAGTCCGAGCGAAGGTCACGCAAACTGGAAATCCGTCGACTCCAGGCTCGATACGGCGACATTCTTCAACGTTATGGTGTTGTTGATATCCGCGGTAACGATTGTATCGCTGCCAGACTGACTGGATGCGGCAAGAAGCGACGCCCAATCGGCAAAAACGCTGTGATCGATCCTGATCGTGTCATGCGCTGTGCCGGTCGCCACGAAATTCGTGATCGTATCGTGGCCCCAGTTCGGCGAATAGATGAAAAAGTCCGCTGCCGCCCCACCGATGAGAATATCGTCGCCGGCACCACCGGTAAGCGTGTTGCCCCCGTTACCGCCGGTGATCGTGTTGGCGGATGCATTGCCGGTGCCGGTGAAGGCCGCCGTTCCATTATAGGTGAGGTTCTCGACATTGGCGCCAAGCGTATAGCTTGCCAGGTTCGTGCGGACCGTGTCGGTCCCCTCGCTGGCGTTCTCGGCGACGCTGTCGCCGGCATTGTCGACGGCATAGATGTCGTCCCCCGCCCCGCCGATCAGCGTGTCGGCGCCGGCGCTGCCATTCAGCGTGTCATTGCCGGCGCCGCCGGAAAGCGTATCGCTGGCAGCGCCCCCGATGATAAGGTTGTCCAGCGAGTTGCCCGTTCCGGCAAAGGCCGCCGTTCCGTTATAGGTGAGGTTCTCGATATTGGCGCCAAGCGTATAGCTTGCCAAGTTCGTGCGGACCGTGTCGGTCCCCTCGCTGGCGTTCTCGGTGAGGCTGTCGCCGGCATTGTCGACGATGTAGGTGTCGTCCCCCGCACCGCCGAGCAGCGTGTCGGCGCCGGCGCCACCGTCCAGCGTATCGTTGCCGGCGCCGCCTAAGAGCGTATCGGTGGAGGCGCCCCCCGTGATCGTGTTGGCGAGCCCGTTTCCGATACCGCTGAAGGCCCCGGTGCCGATAAAGGTTAGGTTTTCGACATTGGCGCCAAGCGTGTAGCTTGCCGTGGCGCGAACCGTGTCGGTCCCCTCACTGGCGTTTTCGGTGACGACGTCGGCGGCATTGTCGACGAAATAGGTGTCGTTGCCAGTGCCGCCGATCAATGTGTCGACGCCAGTACCACCGGACAGCGAATCATTTCCGGCATTTCCCCAAAGCGTATTGTTCGCTTCGTTACCGACAATCGTATCGTCGCCGGAGCCGGCCTGAACATTCTCGATCAAGGAGGCAACGTTGTTGTGATAAAGAAGCGCGTTGAAAATGTTGCCGCGGGCGTAACCATTGTTCGGACCACCCCCCAGATCGGCCAACTGGCCCTGGGAAAAGACCGAGTACCCCCCTGCTCGCAAATCGATCGTGAGGTTGGTGGTATAAGCGCTCAAATCATAGGTATCGATTCCGCCGCCGTCCCAGATTGTCGCGAAGATGCGGTTGGCATCGGGCGTGATGGCCGCGACGCCGTTGACATAGGTGATGCCTTGGTTCGGATTCCACTTGTAAACGGTATTGCCACTGTTGGTCGTGTAGTCCGCACCATACATTTCCTGCAGGGCGGCGATGTCGAGCATCATGAAGCTTTGAGGCGCGCCGTCATGCTCGTATTTGTAGCCGCTTGTTGTATCGTCTCCAACAAACGTGCGGTAAGTCATGACCGTGTATTCGAGCGAATCGTAGGCACTCGGAACGACCGTTGAATTGTCGAAGTATATGGGCTCATGAGCATGTTTCAATCCCAGCGCGTGACCCAGTTCATGCACCAAGGTATGCCCTGCATAGTTGCCGAACTCCGGAAAGCGAAGATCTACCTCAGTGCCGGCATATGACGTTCCGAACCAGACGTCGCCGCCTGCCTCCGGAGTGTCTGGATAATAGGCCCATGCCGTCGGGGGCATCCATGACTGAGCGAACCGCACCGATGCGGTCTCCGCACTACCGGCCTGAAAGTTGGCGTTCGTAAATCCCTCAACGGAGAAACCGTCATTTGCCGTATTTCCGTAGGATTGCTCCATGAAGAACAAGGCAAAAGACTGCTGCTGAGAGGAAATCGCAGAGAAACCCCAATCTTTCTCGCCGGCATAGGAATACGATGTCGAGAAGGTGGGAAACGCATAGGTTATCGTTCCGTCCCAGGCTGTGCCGCTGAACAGCCCGTCAACTTTCTGATCCCCAGTCAAGCTGACGTTCTTCGTCGAAGTAATAAGGTTCGTCATAAAATCCCCGTTTGCCTAATCCACTCTGCCGTGCCAAATGCCGGTTCCCTCTGCTCCGCATGAGGGTGAAACTTCAACTACAAGTCTTATCTCGCTTCAGTAAGGTTTTGACCTAAGTAACTAACGCTCATGAAGGGCTTCCTCCGCGACCTCGATCAAAGGCGAGAAGACATATTCCAGGATCCTGCGCTCGCCTGTTCGAACCTCCGCAACTGCTGCCATGCCCGCACTTAACTGGACGTTACGGCCATCTGCTAGAATTTGATCGGCCTCCAAACTCAAGGTCACCGGAAAAACCAGGTTCTGCATCCTTTCGGCGCCGCCGAACGTTGTCTCCGACTGTCGTGCCGCAGGGTCGCCTTCACGACGCGCGGCATCGGGTTCCGGAATCGCATCGGCCGCAATCTTGATGACGCGGGCCGGGATCGTTCCGTAGCGTGTAAAGGGAAAGGCTTCGAGCTTGACGACAGCATCCTGGCCGACCTTGATGAAGCCGATGTCCTTGTTCAAAGCGTAAGCTTCGAGTTCCAGTGTGCTTCCCTCAGGTACGACACGCATCACGTCCTCGCCGACGGTCACCACTTGGCCCACACTGGTAATCGAGGATGCTTGCACCGTGCCGTCTATTGGACTGCGCAAAGTCATCTGCTCGCGAACATTTATGGCTTTCGCCAGTCGCTGCTCCAGCTCTTCGACCCGACGTTCCGCATTACCCAGCCGCTCGAGCTGATCGCCTAGGAATGCTCGTTTTAGCTTGTCCTTTTCCCGCGCAAGGACCTCGATACCAGCGGCGGCATCAGCGAGCTGACCTTCCTGCATAGCCAGTTGCGTCGCCTGCTCCTTCAATGTTTGCGTCGCATCGATCACGCTTGCCATGGTGCCGGCTTCCTTCGAAGCCAGCATATTGCGCATCGCCACACGCTCTTTCAGCGTTTCAACCAGCGAGTTCTGAGCCGCAACCGTCACCGTCAGACGATCGCGCTCGACTTCCTTCTGGTGCTTCTGAGCATCAAGCGACGCAACTGCGGCCTGGTATTGTTCGAGGTCGCCCCGCAGGATGCCTTCTTCACGACGACGCAATTCATCGGACGCGTCCGCATCCCATGAGATCGTTGGCGGCAGCCTGCCGCTCTCCTGAGAACGAACATAGTTTACCGCAGCTGTTCGGCGCCGGACCTCGGCGCTCACAGACGCCAGGCCTTTTGCCGCATCCGTCTCATCGGCAATAGCATCCGTCGGATCAAGCTCGAGGAGGATATCACCGGTCTTGACCTGTGCGCCATTTGATGGCGGAAGCGCCTTCACCTTACCCGTCAACAGCGGCTGAACAACCTTAACGCGGCCGGCCGGCTGAATCTTGCCCTGTGCGGCTGCGATGATGTCGATGTGGCCGATATAGGACCAGATCAATGCCGTTGTGACGAAGGCGCAAATGATCAAGATCAGCGCCAGGCGCACCGGCGAGGGTGGGGTCTCGAGGATTTCGATCGCCGGTGCCAGAAACTCATGATCGGATCGCTTGGCCGGGCGCGGCGCAGGACCGGCATATCGAACAGCTTGGACAGGTCCACTTTTCATGCGGCGCCTCTGTCATTCTGCAAGGCCCAAAGCCGCGCATAGAGCCCGTCCGGGCGCTTAAGCAGCTCGTCATGGCTGCCAATTTCCGCTATGCGCCCGTCTGCCATACCGATGATCCGATTGCAGGGCCGCACAGCTGCGAGCCGGTGCGCGATGATGATAACCGTTCGGCCGGCGGCGATCTGGCGCATATTGGTCTGTACGACCCGTTCGCTTTCATAGTCGAGGGCGCTGGTCGCCTCATCGAAAATCAAGATCGGCGGGGCTGTGGCAAGCGCACGGGCAATGGCGATCCTCTGACGCTGGCCGCCGGACAGGTTCGCGCCACGTTCTTCGATCATCGTGTCGTAGCCTTGCGGCAACCGCAAAATGAATTCATCCGCCCCGGCGAGCTTGGCAACCGCAATAACCTGAGCGCGGTGCATCGCCGGGTTTGAGAAAGCGATATTGTCGTGGATCGTGCGGTTGAACAGCAGATTCTCTTGGAGAACGACTCCTATGTGGCTTCGAAGCCAAGCGGGGTCGAGTTGTGATAGATCCATGCCATCCAGCAGGACCTGACCCTCTTCGGGGACGTAGAGACGCTGCACCAGTTTGGCAAGCGTGGACTTTCCGGAACCCGATGCGCCGACGATACCGATGATTTCTCCGGGTTTGATGTCCAGCGATACGTTTTTCAAGACTTCCGGAGAGCCGGGCCGATAACGGAAGGTGACATTTCGAAGTTCAATGTTCCCCCGTGGGGCAGGCAACGACAAACGGGAGCTTGGCTGACGCTCCATCGGCGTGTTCAGAATGTCGCCGAGCCGATCGACCGAGATCTGCACCTGCTGGAAATCTTGCCAGAGTTGGGACAACCTCAAAACCGGCTGGGTGACCTGCCCTGCGATCATGTTGAAGGCAACAAGCGAACCAACGGAAAGCTCCCCGTTCATCACGGCCCTCGCACCGAAAAGAAGAAGGACCGCCGTCGAAAGCTTGCTCACATATTGAATGGCATTTTGTCCGCCAGCGCTCAGCAGTGTCGTATCGAAGGCTGTTCGCACGTAAGCTGCGAGCTTTTCCTCCCACTGCGCCTGCATCACCGGCTCCACCGCGGCGGATTTAACCGTGTGGACACCGACGATCGCTTCGACCAGGAACTGCTGGCTTGCCGCTCCCCGATTGAACTTCTCTTTGACGAATTCGCGCAGCGGCGGTCGAACCACGATTCCGATCAGGAGGTAGATCGGGATCGCCGCAACGACAATCAGGGTCAAGCTCCAGGAGTAGGCGAAAAGAACCGCGATGAAGACAAAAGTGAAAATGACGTCGAGCGCCGAAAACAACCCCTGCCCGGTCAGAAATGCGCGGATCGTTTCAAGTTCTCGAACGCGGGCGACGGTCTGGCCGGCTGATCGCGTCTCGAAGTACTCCAGCGGTAGCCGCAGGAGATGATGGAACAATCGTTGGCCGAGCTCGACATCGATCCGGTTCGTCGTGTGAGCCAGCGCATAGGCCCTCAGATATTGAAGCATGACATCGAAGAGACCAATGATCGCGATGCCTGCAACAAGCACGAACAACGTCGAATAGGCTTTGTGCGTCAGGACCTTGTCGACCACGACCTGGAAGAACAAAGGTGTGATGAGCGCGAAGATCTGCACAAACAGCGAGGCAAGCAATACATGGGCAAGCGGCTTTCGATAACGCCAGATCGATGGCAGAAACCACTTGAAGCCGAATTCTCGCGGGTCGGACCCTTCGCCTCTTATGCGCCGCCCCACAAGAATAACGCGCGCGTCGATTTCGGCTAGTATATCCGCAGAAGCGATTTCACGATCGACGCGTGTTATCGGATCGACGAGTCTGTACTTTCCCGATGGGTTCAAGCCGCCGAGCACCTGAAAGGAGCCGCTGCGCACCTGGACAATGGCGGGGACAGGCATGGCTCGAAGACGTTGCTCCGTGACCTTCTCCACGACACGCGCCTTAAGCCCGATGATCTTGGCTGCTCGCTGAATGTCGATGGCCTGGGACGTGCGCCCCTTCAAGGCCAGATCGTGCTGCAGCTGAACCGGGTCGGCAGCAATGCGATAGAATGCAGCGATGCCGCAGAGCGCACGAAGACCGGAGTCCAGATGCTGCGAAAGGCTGCCATCCATGCGCGGAACTATTCCCCTGAAGCTACAGATTACCGCGCTCCACCGGCCCAACCGCCTGCTGCGGCTGCTTGCTGATGATGTAACTCACTCGGAAATACTGCGCCACGGGGGGATATTGGAGCTCGCCTGATTTCGAGCCGGTTGTGGCGAAGAAGCAACAACGCACCGACGGTAGCACAGTCTAGCTTCGCCGGGGGTGGCAACGGCTCGAGTCAGGGAGCAATCTTCGGCGCCTATAATGGGATCAAACCGCGCTCCGACACCCACTCAAACGTTGAGACAGCGCCCCGGTACCGGCCGACACCGCCTAACTCGGCGAGGCGTCAGGCCCACCGGCGGCTCTTTGAATTAAGCGGGCAACCACTTCAGTGCGGTTCTGCGCCTGCAACTTGCGCATAATGTGTTGCAAATGCATCTTGACCGTATGCCCCGACAAATTGAGTTTTCCTGCAATTACCTTATTCGAACAGCCGGATTGCAGCTCTGCGAGGACATCCGCTTCCCGGGGAGTGAAATCAGCAATCGCCAAGTACTGCGTCCTATCATCCAGGCATTTTTCGGCCTCATTTCTGGCCGGGCTATGCTCGCTTGAGCCGTTTGCAACAGCTCCCAATAGCTGCGGGAAAAATGTTCCTCCTGCCAGAACGAGGCGAAGACCGGCAAGGGCAATATCAACGGGAAGTGACGTCGAGAAAAAGCCGCGGATGCCTATCTCGAGCGCCTGACGGACTATGATGACGTCATCCGTACTTGAGAGCAACGTGATAGGAGCCTCAGGAAAACGTGCAGCAATTGCCGCGAGATCTTCCCGCAGGCTGGCGCTCTCGACATCTCTGCCAGCCAGATCCAATGCAATCAAACGCACCTCGGCTCCAAGAGCCCGATCGAGACTCTCGGTCGAGATCAAATCTATAAAGTTCCACCCGGCGAGTTCACGCTCAAGAAGCTTCACCACGGTGGTGCGCGCCAAAGTAGAATGCTCAATGATGATCACAGTTGGTGCATTGCGCCCCATACGGCGCTTGGTTTTAGCAATGTCGGACACTTGCGCGCTCCCCAGATATTTGCAACGCAACAGCTGTTCATATTATTCCTGTTCTCATTACATGTCATGATAAAAAGTGAGTGTATTTCAGATATCAATAGTCTGATCTCTCACGATAATTCTTATAGTCTATAAGATTTGAGTGAGAGATGACTAGGCCCGCAGGGCGTATTTAAGAGATTGTTCATGAGGGTCTGCTGGTTCGACTTGTCGCTACAGACTTTCCATCCCTTCGCCGAATTCACGTACGGCAAGCGGGTCAACAAAGCTTTCAAAGGCACTGAAAAAGCAACCGATCTGCTACAGACCCATTTCGGAAGGAACCAGTGGAGATAACCAGCTGCCGATCGGCTCGGCTTTGTTTCCATATGTCGGTTCAAAACAGCCGCAGACCCAGACAGCAAAACGACAACCGAAAAAAGCGACAAAACCACAAGATCGCTGATTACCCATTATGATTAGTGAAACTACACCCTGATGAGGCGTGAATACCCGTTGTTTCACGCAGGCAGCACTGCGCCGACGCTCCCAGATGCCGGGCGGCGGTCACGGCCTCTGGCGGCCGAAATCGGTGACAATACGGATGAGGTCGTGGTGAAATGTTCGGCATTGCGCGAGCCCGTCGGCACGAAAGCGGTTTCGTGCAGTCGAGCCTCCGCAATGCAAGCGCGGAGTCTATCCGCTAGCTATGCATGAAGCTCAGAATGTCGTCGACGAGAGCCGAATGGGCGTCCGTGAGATTACCCTCTCCGCCGTGGCCCGCGATGCCCGCCAACTGAAGCGCTTGCTGATCATAGAGAACATGATCGATCTGTTGGGCGTCCGCCGTCCCGCCAGCGGGAACGGCAATGTTGATGGGATGGAAATAGGCGAAATTGACGTCTACCATGCTGCCGGTTGACGATCCGGTCCCGCCACCGCCCCCCGCATGGTTGCCGGTGAAAATCGTATCCGACGACATGTTGAAGCCACCGCCATTGCCGCCGATGCCGGCGATCTGCACAGTGCCCTGATCGAAAATTGCATTGTTTGTCTGATGAGCGACCGCCGAGCCGCCCGCGGCGCCGACGGCGATGTTGATCGGTGAGAATATGGCCACGCTTACGTCGACCATGCTGCCGATAAAATATCCATCGCCGCCGTGGCCCGCATAATTGTCGCCGGTCAATGTGAGCGACGTTCCCGGGCTCAGCGACGGACCATGGCCCGCGGCGTTGTGGTCTCCGCCCGAGCCGCCGATGCCGCCCATCTGGGTTGCGCCCTGCAGAAACAATGCATTGTTCGATTGCTCAGCGTGAGCCTCCGCGCCGGGGCCAGCAGCCACGGCCGTATTCACCGGCGCAAACACTGCGACTTCGGTGCTGACCAGTCCACCGTAGAAGAGGCCATTGCCGCCGGTGCCGGCATGATTGCCGCCGTCGCCGCTGCCGATGGCAACATTGCCGCTTCCGCCATTCCCGCCGATCCCGGCCATTTCGGTAGGATGCTGATTGATAAGCGCATCATTGCCCTGGAAAGCGTCGGCGCCCGAATGAGGCCCGGCCATCGCGGCATTCGACGGCATGAAGACGGCCAAGGCGTTGCTGCTGATCACGCCTTCGCTTATCCCGTCACCACCGCTGCCGGCAGAATTATAGCTCGGATTGGAAGCGACCTCCAATGGAAGCCAGGTCGGCACCAGTGCCAGATGCCCCGCGGCCACATTAGGGGCGAGGTTTTGATCGGTGCCCGCCTTGGGCAAGTCTTCCGATAAGGAACGAGTTTCCGCCATTACCGTCTCCATTTCCGGTCAACCGCACGGCCACCGAGCGTGCGACGCTATGCAGCCTGAATTGTTCAGGCATTGTGCATCTGAACGCAACAAAAGCAGAGCCTGCAATTCGTCTACATCCCGTCGGCTAGTTCTATAGCCATCTGGCTGTCAGGGCCGCAGTGCTCCTTGTGCGAGTCTGCGAGCACTCAACGCCCGTTTGGGTTAGAGGCCCCCATCTTGCGCCCCCGTTCTCGCGGCGGGTCATGACAGTTTTTAGCTCCAAGCGGGGCCTCCGCCAGGCGCGGCCTGATCAGCCCCGGGGATGCAGCCGGTTCGCTTGGGCGGCCGTTGCTTCGAAAAACGGCATCGCTTCGACGAGGCCGCAGAAATGATCCTGCCCATACCAGCCGGGGTCAAATCACTAGGTACTAATCCAAATAACGCTCCATCACCTTCAAGTATACATCCGAAGGAATGCCGCCGAATATCTGGGTAGTTCGTAGATTAAATCGCAGGCAATATTCGTCCGCGGTTGTATTGGCTAGCGGTGACATGCTGGATACCCACGCCGTAAAAGTAACATGGACGAAACGAAGTAGAAGGAGTGACATCAATGCCTATTCCACAAATATCCGACACGATTCAACTCAATAACCCGGATGCTGGTGACGCGAAAGCCGGCAACGGCGGTGATGGCCACAACGATGGGAACATCAACTACAACCCAGTTGCATATGTAGACCCCGTGCAAAAGGTCTACGGGGCAACGACCGATCTGCACAACGGCGATCACGTTTGGCAGAAGGCAAGTTGGGACGCCGGCCATGGCGGAGACGGTGGCTTTGCTCAGGCCAAGAACGGCTTCCTGGCGGCGGTCACGAACAGCGGCGACGGCGGCGCGGGGGGAGATTCCAACTCCAACGGCAGCCAAGGAAACTCGAGCGGCGGCGACACGGCTGCGGTGGCTGCAGCTACGACCGCGACACAATATACGCAGCTTGTGGCCGATCAGCATGCCACCATCCTCGCAGGCGTCGGCGGCAACGGCGGCAACGGAAACAACGCTCTGGGCGGCGATATCTCGTCAGCTCTGGTGCACACGGATCCCGAGACGACGACGGTGAACAATTCTCTCGATCACTTCATAAACGCCTTCGGCCATATCGACGTCGACCATCTCGGCTCATGAACTCAGACTCTGAGGGTCGCCGGTTTCGGCTGGCGACCCTCCTGAATTGCTGAACCAGCACGCAGTCTTTTCTCGTCAGTATCAAATGCAGCGAGATCTGGTAATGACAACGATTTCCATCAAGCCACCGCGCCCGCCGACACAGCTTGTTGTCGCGCTCAGGGCCTGTGCCGGAGCCTTCGGGTTGGTCTTCCTCTATAGCTGCGGCTACAATCTCTTTCTTCTGGCGCCGTCCATCTATCTCCTGCAGATCTATGACAGGGTCCTGTCGAGCCGAAGCGCTGACACGCTCCTGATGCTGACGATGATCATCGCCGTCGCTGTGCTGGTCGGGTCGACGCTCGATATCGTGCGCAGGGCTGCGCTTTCGCGCCTCGGCAGCTGGCTGGATCACAGGCTACGGCCCATGGTGTTGACCGCATCGTTCGAATATGCCGCTCGCGCCGATACGGGAGCTGCTACGGAATGCTACAGGGACCTGGCCGCCCTACGCCAGTTCCTCGATTCACCGGCCAGCTCGCTGCTTTTTGACGTTCCCTGGGCGCCGTTATTCCTGCTCCTGCTCTTTCTTGTTCATCCGCTGCTTGGGACCATCGGTCTGCTGAGCGCAGTTGCACTTCTGCTGTTTGCGTTCATGACGGAACTGGCAACGCGGGAGCCGCTTGCCCACGCCAATCTTGCCCTTTCGAGGAGTTATCTGCGATTTGCGACCGCCCTCAAAAACATCGAGGTGATCCGGGCAATGGGCATGCAGGATGGCGCGGCGCTGATCGTCTATCGCGATGCAGAAATGGCAAGACGGGCGCAGGACATCGCGATGCATCGCACCGAGATCATTCTTGGTTTCTCCAAATCGATCCGCACACTCGCGCAGATCCTGATGATGGGATCCGCGACATGGCTGGTGCTCGCAAACGACGGCAGTCCCGGGATCATCTTCGTTGCGAGCCTGCTGCTCGGGCGCGGGCTCGCACCAATCGAGGGCGCAATAGGTGCTTGGCGCTCCTTTACGTTTGCGCGCAATGCCTTCAATCGCTTGAACAGAATGCTGATAGCAGTTGCATCGGACCGCGATGCCCGAATGGTGCCGCGACCGGAACCCAATGGCCTCGTTCTCGATAATGTCAGCTATTTCAAGCCATTCGCCAATCGGCCGATACTGACGGATATCACATTGCGGCTGGCGCCAGGCGATTGCATAGCGCTCATCGGTCCGTCGGGATCGGGAAAATCGACACTTGGCCGCATCATGGCAGGCGTTGTGCAAGCAACGAGCGGATGTGCCCTTCTCGGCGGGGTCGATATCTCGGCTCTGCGCCTTTGCGGCGGGACCTGCCATGTCGGATACCTGCCGCAGGACATCGAACTCTTCGGCGGAGCAATCAAGGATGTGATCGGCCGGCTGGACGGAGGAGACCCCGGCAAAGCGATCGACGCCGCAAAGCTCGTTGGGTTGCACGAAGCGATCATGCGACTGCCGCAGGGCTACGAGACCGATATCGGTGAAGGTGGAAACCTGCTCCTTCGGGCTCAGCGCCAACAGCTGGGACTGGCACGGGCTGCCTATGGAAATCCGTCTCTTATCGTTCTCGACGATCCGAATTCGAGCCTGGATTATGACGGCGAACGCATGCTCTTTGCGGCAATCGAGCGCATGAGATCCAGGGGGATGATCGTCGTTATCATAACGCACCGGATGGGGATCCTGCCGGTCACCAACAAGATTGCCATCATGCGCAACGGGACGGTGGCTGCCTTCGGCGACAGTGAGCGGATTTACGAAACCTATCTTCAACCACCGTCTCGAACAGGAACATAGGGAAACGCTGCCATGGCCCTTGTTCAACTGGAGACAACGCCGGCGAGATTTTCAAATTCGTCGAGGACGGGTCGAGAGTTGGTCGAACGACCGACAGCGACAGCCAAGCAACAGTCGGCCTATTGGCCGGTGATCGAGTCGAAACAGCGCGGACCCGCCGCCCCTTCTCCCATGCCGCGGCTCAGAGGCGTTGTCTGGACGGGGAACCTGTTGATCCTGACCTTCATCGTCGGATTGGGAATCTGGTCGGTTCTGGCGCCGCTGAAAAGCGCTGCAATTGCTTCGGGCGTTGTCGAACCGGAATCCAGCCGCAAGACCATTCAGCATCTGGAAGGTGGAATTGTCCGACGGATCCTCGTTAAAAACGGCGATGCGGTCACGGCCGGGCAGATCGTCATAGAACTCGACGATACGAAGTCTCGCTCGGAGCGCGACAGCGTTCAAGGGCAACTTTGGGACGCCGAAGGAAGCCGTGCCCGCCTGCTTGCGGAGCAGACAGGCGGCGACCATGTCGCCTATCCTGAGGATCTCAGGGCAGCAATGGACAAATATCCTTCGGTCAGCGCGATTCTGATCGGGCAACAGAAAATCTTCGACGCCCGTCGCCGGGTCATGCAGGCGGAAATTCAGATCACCAATGAAAAAATCGCGCAGGTGCGGCAGGAAATCGTCGGGCTTGGCGCGCAGAAGGCAGCACTGGCCGACAGAGCCGCAATCTCGAGCCAAGAACTGGATCAGGTTACGGTCCTCACCGCCAAAGGACTGGAAAGACGGAGCAGGCTTCTCAACCTCCAGCGGGAAAAAGCAGACCTTGATGGCCAGCACGGTGCAGTAGAGGCGCAGATCTCTCGCGCCTATCAGGCGATCAGCGGCTCGCAGGCCGATCTCGCAAAACTTGAGAGCGACCGGTTGAGCGAAGTCGCCCAGGGCATGCGCAACACGGAAAGCCAGATCATGCAGCTGCGCGAGCGCTTGCGGGCGATCGACGACCAACTGTCAAGGACCGATATTCGTGCTCCCGACGATGGGACAATCATGAACCTGCGCATCCACACATCAGGTGGCGTGATCGGCGCGGGTGAACCGCTCGTCGATCTTCTGCCACGCACCGATCGCCTTGTCGTGTCTGCCCACGTCAGACCGGAAGACATCAATCTCGTCCGTCCGGGGCTCGAGGCACAGGTCCACCTCCTTCCCTACAATCAGCGGCGCGTTCCACTGCTGAAAGGTCGGGTCGAGTACGTATCAGCGGATCGTCTCACCGACCCGCAGAGCGGCCAGCCCTACTTTGCCGCGACTATCCGTGTAACGGACGAGCGGTTGGCAAAAATGAGTAATGTCGAACTGGTCGCGGGCATGCCCGCACAGACACTGATCGAAACAGGCGAAAGCAGCGTGGCGCTCTATGCCGTCAGACCACTCCTCGACAGTTTCAACAGAGCATTTCGCGAGGACTGAGACCGTGATGGGCAAGAGAAAATTCGACGACGACCAGATTACGGGTATCCTGAAGGAGCACCAAGCCGGGGTGACGGTGGCGGATGTTTGCCACAAGCACGGGATCAGCGAGCCGACCTTCTATCGGTGGCAATCCTTGCAGTACGGAAATGTCGGTCTCTATGCCAAAAGGCTGAGAGCACTGGAGGAGGAAAACCAGAAGCTCAAGAAGCTTTTGGCCGAATCCATGCTCTCGGCGGCAACGCTGAGCGAGATGCTGGCGAAGACCTCGAAGGGGCGAAACTAAGGTCACGATGGACTTGTGGATGTTCAGCCACAGTTCCAGATTGATCTTGAATTGTGGCCGCTACTCACTCCGTCATTGAGCGCAAGTGGCGGCTGTGGATGTGACGATGCGGTCGATGAGGATAAAGTTTGCGGAATGCGGGGTTTTGTCGTGGCCAGCCAGCTGTCTGCCGAAAAATACGCCTTGGTCCTCACCTGCGAACTTGACGTCGCCTTAAGGCCAAGAATGAAATTGAAGCTATTTTCGCTGCCGGCTTCGCGCGTAAAGCTGAGATAGGCGCCGAATTGTTCGTATTCGACATTGCGAAGGCTTTGGATCGACGCAAGCGCATCTTCGAAATCACGCCAGCAAGCCTGCTTCACAATGATCTCGAAAATGCGCAGGACAGCCGGAGCGAGACGCCCCTGGGCATCTGTCTGCGGCCCGACGATCTTGGCGCGGATCTCAACAATATCGCCCCTTTCATTTCCCCGAACCCTAACGAAGGTCGAACTGAGCGGTCGCACCTCGTCCCGTTCGTGGATGCGCTGAAAATAACATTCATAGCTGCGATTGCGCATCGATGCGGCTTTCCATTCGCTCATTTCGATGCCGGCCTCTCGAAGAGCGCCGCAGATATTTGGCCCCGCGAAGCGCCACGTCCGCAGAAACTGACTGGCCAGCTCCAGTTTCGGAACCTCGATCAGCTTCAGCGATACAGAGGTCGGCGGAAGAGGAGCAGGAGCCGCCGTATCAGGGCGGACTGATATGCGTGATGATCGGGCGGCCTTATCGAGCGCTTGATACTCAAAGCGACCAGCTGGATCTTCGACGCGGCGGATTTCATGGTAAAAAACAGCGATGCCGATAAGAAGCAAAACGGGCATCAAAAGCGCCGACCAAAGCAGCCAGCGGCGGTTGCTCCGTAAGAGGAACCTCCAGTGCCGCGGCTGGCTGTCGCGAGGAGGACCAACTGCCGACGACACTTTATCCACGGCGATCCCCCGCAAGCTTACGACCAGCGGCGTCGGTCGGCGCGTGGCCAAACGGCCGCTGCGGCTAGTCTCTTCCGAGGCGAGCAACGACGAAAGCGGGCACGGTCGACTCACCTTCGACGCTGCGATTCTGATGCCGACTGTATAAATCGTCAAGCAGGAACCTCGGGGCCGCGATTTTCGGGGCGATGCGCTAGTAATGCGCGGACCCACATATGTCGAAAACAGGGGTCCGTCGAGCAACCTAGCTTAGCTATATTTGCCGACAATGGTGGCCTCTGTCGCGGCGCGCAAAGCGTCTTCGGCAAAGGTTCACTCCTTGACGTTTCGCCCCTGCCGCTTCTTTACGGGCACGAGGTCGGGATGCCGGCCAGTCTCATCCTCAATCAGCCACGGGACTTTGCGCACTCAAAAAAGGATGCGGGCAAGGCCCGCATCCTGCTTGGCATTCGCCTCAGTTCTTGGTGACGAAGTCCTTGACGTTCTCAGGCGTGACGAGCTGGAAGGGAATATAGACCTTCTTGTCGACCT
>Ga0102591_1000340_pt1 | contig 98373 bp, 95 predicted proteins | sample AraplaCol_mCL_r2_2_FD_76860 | JGI IMG/M metagenome (GOLD analysis project Ga0102591, IMG submission 76860) | Arabidopsis root microbial communities from North Carolina, USA - plate scrape MF_Col_mCL_r2 (SPADES assembly) (version 2) | ecosystem: Host-associated > Plants > Roots > Endosphere...
TCAGCGTTTCCGAACTTGGAAGAAAAGTCGGCCTCTCACAGCCGGCAACATCGGAACGCCTGAAGCGGCTTGAAGAACGCGGCATCATCAGCGGCTACAGGGCTGTCGTCGATCCGGCTTCGGTCGGGCTTGGAATGATGGCGATCATCCGCCTGCGCACCACGCACGAACATATCAAGACCTGCCTGAAGCAGTTTTCCGAAATGCCCGAGGTCATCGAGGTTTTCAGGCTGACGGGCGAGGACTGCTTCCATCTGAAGGTCATCGTGCCGTCGCCGGCCGAGCTCGAAGGCATCGTCGATGCCGTTGCCCGCTATGGCTCGGTCAACACTGCGATCGTGTTACGCAGCGAGCCTCCCAAACGGATCGGGCGCGAGCTCATCATGAAGGGCTGATTTCGCGATCATCGCGACAGGGGTGCCATGGGATTTTCTCCCTGGCTCAAACAGCGGCGTCGTATCGCAGCGCGATACGACCAACTCGCCGTTCGTCTCTTTGTTCTCATCACGCTCGAAAGCATGATGATCCGGCTTGCATGACGAATGCGTCACGACAGCCTAATTGGATCGCACCGTCTTGCTCGCGATCAGCATCACAAGCTCTTCGGAGGCATCGGCAAGGGCCAGTGCCAATTCGGCTGCCGACCATCCGTGTTTCTGCAGATTGCCGAGCATTGCCATCATTGCGATTTCGACTTCCTTGCGGCAGTTCGAAGTCACTTTCAATTCGACGTAGTTCTGGTTTTCCGTAGTGATCATCTTAGCCTCCGTTTGCCCATGACCGGGCAGCTCGCATCAGAATTCTCAAGGTTCGATAGAATGGGGTTGCGCGTCAGCATCAGGCTCATACGCATAGACTCAAGCGCCTGAGCTTGCGCGCAACCCCTCACTTCGCCTCACATGGCCTTGCCAGCGATCGCCTCGATCCTCCCCCAGTCGAGTGATCAAGGAAGACTCCGTAGCCGGTTATAAGTATTCTTTTTGACGGCTGCGGGTTGTGTGACGAAGAGTTTCCGCAATGGCCGAAGCCTATGCAGAACGCGCACGAATATTTCCCGGGCAGTTCATGACTGCCTCTTCATATCCTTGTGTTTTTACTTGGGTTCTTGCCGCTTCACCTGGGGCTGCTCCGTCCCTGTCGGGCGCTTTCAGGTGAAATATTCCGGTCTATTCCGTCTCCATCAGGGAATTGACCGTGCTTATTTAAATACAGCCATGGGGCGCAATTGTCGTTATCCGCCCGTCCTGAAAATTATCGTTGCGTACATTTCTGCTCCAAAGGGATTATGATAAACAACTTAAAGGGGTGAGCGCGCGCCGATTCCCGGCCAAGGCGGTTTCCGGTGGCGATCTTGCTGTAAATAAGCGATTGTTCATTTTCGATTTCAACGGCCCGGTCGGATCGGTTGGCACGCTGGAGGGATTGGATGGCTACGGGTTCTGGATCTGGAGATGACCCCGCTGCGGGGCAGGCGTGGCCGGCCCATCTGGAGCGGCGGCGGTGGCCGCGCGAGCCGGCCGCGGAGAAGGAGCTGCGTGCGGATGTCGCGCCTGCGCTGGTACCCTTGCGTTTCTCGACGAAAGATCTGCCGGCGCAAGACCAGTTCCAGGCCTGGCGCGCGCATATGGCGCCGCTCGTGGATGTGCGTCTGCCGGACGGAAAATCGCCCGAGGACGGGTTTCTTGCCGAACAGACCGGCTGGCATCTCGGCAGCATGCTGATCGTCCAGCAGCATACACAGGCGCATGGCTATAGCCGCGATCAGTCCATGCTGCGTTCGAGCCCGATCGACCATTGGAATGTCGGCTTGCTTCGCAGCGGCCGGATCTGGACCGAGGTCAGCCGCCACGTCACGGAAACGGCTGCCGGCGAGGTGTTTTTCAGGTCTCTCGGTTATCCCTATCGCGGGCGCATGACCGATAGCGTCGCCGTGCTCGTCTTCCTGCCCTATGAACTGCTGGCCGTCGATGCAAGCATCCTCCAGGGCGCCAACAACACGCTTCTGTCCGGCAGCCTGGCTGAATTGCTTGTCAGTTATATCGCCGGCCTGGAAACGAAGCTCAGCAGCCTGACGACCGGGGAGGTGCCGCGCATCATCCAGACGATCGCCGATATGGTCGTTGCATGTGCGGCGGCCTCCATGAGGTCGGATGCGGGGCAGATGCAGACCGGCATGGGAATAATGGAGCGGGCGCATCGCTACATTCACCTCAACCTGCAATCGGAGAATCTGACGCCCGACGCCATCTGCCGCGCCGTGGGCATCTCGCGCACGCGGCTCTACCAGCTGTTCGAAGCGAGCGGCGGGGTGCTGAACTATATCCGCAAGCGGCGGCTGCTGCAGGCCTATGCGGACCTGAGCAACCCGGCCGACGGCAGGCCGATCTCCGAGATTGCGGAGGCCGCAGGTTTTGCCGTCGCTGCCAATTTTACGCGCGCCTTCAGCCACGAATTCGGAGTGAGCCCGCGTGAAATCCGCAAGACCGTGGCAACCGAGCGCCCGGCTGTTCCGGCCCAGCGTTCCACGCGGCATCATGGGACGACGATCGGCGACTGGCTGACGCTTGCAGGCTGATCCCTGACACAAAGCTGCCGCTCAATCGTCAGCAAATTGCCCCGCCACCGCCGCACCGTGCCCTCTTGGCAGTCCATCGTTGCGACCTCGCCGGCCCCCAGCGGCTGAGCGATCGACCGAGGCGGTCCTGCTGCCGATCAAATCATGCACGTGAAAAGGAATGACTATGATCACTCGTTACACACCCGTCGCAACGATGACCGCTGTGGTCTTCAGCCTGCTTGCTCTCAGCCCGGCATCCGCCGAGGAGATGGCCCAGGCGCAACAGCAGCCGTCGGCACAGGGCCAGGCGCCGATGCAGGGGCAGAGCGGCGACAATGGTGCAGCCGCACCCGTCAGCGATCAGAAAATCGAGGCCTTTGCCGTTGCCTATCTGCAGGTCGACAAGGTCAGGAAGGAATATTCGGCCAAGATCGGCGCGACGAAGGACGAGGCTTCGAAGCAGAAGCTGCAGGAAGAAGCCAAGAAGCAGATGGTCGACACCGTCGAAGCCTCCAAGGACATCTCTGTCGAGGAATACTCGTCGATCCTGACGGCCGCACAGAGCGACCCGGCTCTCGCCAAGAAGGTTCTGGAAAAGATCGGCACCCCGCCGCCGGCGCAGCAGCAGCAATAGGGCTGCGCGTTTCTGCATAATCCTTGAATTGCAGAGGATTACGTCGAGGAATACACCTCGATCTGGGGCGAGGTCAGCACCATCCTGGCCTGTCTCCCTCCATCGCCGCTGAGCAAAGGGAGGATCGATATCCTGTCTGGCGGCCCAGCGGCTACAGACTCTCCATGTATTGATCGAGATGGTTCGCCCACAATGCCGGCTTGAACATCAGGGCGTGGCCCGCGGCCGCTGCGATGAATTTCCCCTGTCCGCCCGCCGAGCGGAACCTTTCGAAATTTCCCCGGCAGTGCTCGATCCGATAATACTGGTCATGCGTGCCGTGCAGCCAGAGGGTCGAAATTCCGGCTGAGGCACCGCGTTCGAAGATCGCCGGGTTGACGATCTCATGATTGGCGCAGCCTCTACCGAGCCAGCCGCCGTTGAAATTGACGGCACCCCGGAAGATCGCCGGGCGCATGCCCGCATAGGCGATAGACAGGATGCCGCCGCGCGAGACGCCGGCAATGACAAGCCGGCTCTGATCTACATCGGGCCGCTCGCGCAGATGGCGCACGACAGCATCCATATCCTCGACGGCGCGCTCGAAGCCGGCAATGGCGATTTCGACATTGCAGGAATAGCCGGAACCGTCGGGAGCAAGTCCCTCGCCATAGGCTCCGCCCGATTTGCCTCTGCCCCGGCGCTGCGGAAAGAGGATCATCCAGCCCCGTTCGACGAAATGGTTTGCCACGACAGCCGGGCTAGCGGTTCTCGTGTAGAAGGATTTGTTGTGGCCGCGTCCGGTCGAGCCATGGTTGAAGACGATGGTCGGATATGGTCCTTCGTGCCGGGGCCTTGCCGCAACAATCTCCAGTCGGGCCTCCGGCTCGCCGGAGGGAATGAAATATTTCTCAAGCCTGGTGAGACCTGCCGCCATCTGGATTCGCGCCCGATTTCCACTGACGCAAACTCCCACAAGCCATCCGAAAACTGCAATGAATTTCGCAAGGCATGAGCCATGGCCGACCGGCGCGCATTGACCTAAAGCGCGTCGCGATCCTCCAGATCCGCTTGCCGCGTTTTAGGTCTTTGTTTTTACGCATGTCGTTGCCGCAAAACCGCTGCACAGTTTTGCGCGACATGCTTTAGTCTTCGGAAATCGGTGAGTTCGAAGCGGGAGAATTTCGAATGGAGGACGACGGCTGGACGGTGATCAAATCCACGGCGATCCTGCAGGATCGGTGGCTGAATCTGCGGGCCGACGACTGCCTGACGTCGGGCGGCGTGAGGATTTCTCCCTATTACGTGCTGTCCTATCCCGACTGGATCAATATCGTCGCGATCACCACCGACGATCGCCTCCTGCTCGTTCGCCAGTACCGGCATGCGGCAGGCAGGTTCTTCCTGGAAATACCGGGAGGCGGCCTCGACGAGCAGGATATCGACAGTGAAAAGGCAGCCCGCCGCGAACTGGAGGAGGAGACCGGCTACATTGCCGAGAACTGGCAATTGGTCAGCACGCTTTATCCGAACCCGGCCTCACACACGAACCGTCTTCACACCTTTCTCGCAACCGGCGCCGAGCCCAGATACCAGCAACGGCTCGATGCCGGCGAGGAGGGCCTGACCGTTCATGCCCTTCCGATATCTGAGGTGCTGGACGGATTGCAGTCCGGCCTGATCGGGCAGGCCCTTCACGTTTCGTCGATCCTTCTGGCGCTGCGGGCTGCCGGCCGGCTCGGATAATGAACGGGCAGGCCGGGGCCTGTGCCTTGAAAGGATCGGCAAAGCAGGCCTTTCCGGCTTGTTGACAATTGCGGGGCGGCAGGTAGTAATTTCGCCAAGGCCTTGTGTTGCCCGCCGCTCACGCCAAACCTGGTATGGTGAAAACACTTTTGATACCCCCTTCGACTTCCAGCCCTTCGGCAGTCGGTCAGCAATGTGAGCTCTGACGTTTTGATTGCCCTGGAGGAACTGGAATGCTCAGGACACTTGGTATCAAGGGCATGGCGAAAGCCCTGCGGCAGGCTCTCAGCGATCGCAAGATAGATCTGTCTCACAGCGATTGCCTGGAACTGATTGCAAAGCAATTCGGCGTGAAGGATTGGAACACCCTTTCTGCTGCGGTCGGGCAGGATGCGGGCGACAAGCCGCTGCTCTTCTCGGTCGTCGGCGACGAGATCATGCTGCATCGGACGACGCAAAGGCTCGACGTCAATGACACCGACCTGTCGGGATCACGTTTCAACGACGCCAATCTCACGGGAACATGGTTCAACCAGATCAATTTTTCCGGTGCGAAATTCAACGACAGCAACATGACCGGCTGGTACGTGAACGACGTCAATCTGTCCGGATCACAATTCCAGAACATCAATCTCTCAGGCGTCACCTTTTCCAACTGCCGCATGCCTGGCGCCATGCTCGACGGGGTGCCGCTCGAAGAGATCGTTGCAGCCTACAGAAAATCGCAGGCGTCCTGATCCTGCCATGGGACATTCGAAAAGCGGTTTTCCTCTGCTCCTCACAGACAGGTTGAAGTTGCGCTCGCCCGATATGGGCGACTGCGACGATTTCCACGAGCTTATTCTGATACCGGAGGTTACCCGCTTTTCGAATTGGCCGGATGCCCCGAAAATAGCCCGGACCCGACGCTCGATAAAATGGATGTGCGAGGCCCATGCCAAGGGAAAGGGCTGCGCCTGGATCCTGGAGGATCGCGTCTCGGGCCGGCTTCTCGGCGCCATCAGGTTCAACACTATCGACAAGCATTGGAAATGGGCCGAGCTCGGCTACGAATTGCACCCTTCGGTTTGGGGAATCGGGCTGATGACCGAAGCGGTGAGGGCCGTCACGAGATGCGGATTTGATCACTTCTCCCTGAACCGCATCGAGGCATGGACCTTGCCCGGCAATACGGCATCGGATCGTGTTCTGGAAAAGGCCGGGTTCCACTATGAGGGGACGCTCCGCCAGAAGGCGTGGTTCAAAAACGCGTTCCACGATTTCAGGATGTTCGGCTGCATCGCCGGTCAGGCCATGTGAGACGCCGATTTCAGGAGTGCCCGCATCGATAGTCCCAAGGTCGTGCCCCTGAGGGGGCACGCCCGATATCAACAGGCGATCAGTGGAAACCGCCGGCGGCGACCAATTTTTCGCCGGTCAGCCAGCCGGCATCGTCGGAAGCGAGGAAGGTCGTGATCGTGGCGATGTCGTTGGGCTGGCCGATACGACCGAGCGGGGTCTGGGCGACCGCGTTGCTCTCAAAATCCGAGCCGATGACGCCTGCGGTGTGCGTGCCTTCGGTCTCGACGATGCCCGGGAGGACGGCGTTGACACGGATCTTGCGCGGGCCGAGCTCCTTGGCAAGCACGCCGGTGATGGCGTCCACGGCGCCCTTGGTGCCGGTATAGACGGCCGAGGCGGGCGGGGTGAGGCTTGTTACCACGGAGGAGATGTTGATGACGCTGCCGCCCTCGCCAATGTGCTTGACGGCGGCCTGGGTGGTCAGCAGCAGGCCGAGGACGTTCACGTTGAACTGGCGGTGATAGTGTTCCTCGGTGATCTCTTCGATCGCGCCGAATTCGTAGACGCCGGAATTGTTGACCAGTACGTCGAGACGGCCATATTCCCTGACCGCGGCGTCGATCAATCCCTTTGCCTGTTCCGCCTTGGAAACATCGCCCTGTACCGCGACTGCCTTACCGCCGGCGGCAGCGATCGCCTCGACGACTGCGTCTGCACCCGCCTTGCTCGAGGCGTAATTCACCACCACTTTTGCACCTTCAGCGGCGAGTGCCTTGGCAATCGCAGCGCCGATCCCCTTGGAGGCTCCCGTCACGACGGCGACTTTTCCAGCAAGCTTAGACATATCAGTTCCTTTCGACCTGGATTGCCGCCGGAGTTGACGGCATTGTTCCATAGTTCAGAAATTCGGAACTGTTGATCTCGATTTCAAGTAGCCCTATATCAAATTCATGAGACCGCTCTTTCATCCAGCCATCGAGGACTTGAAGCCGGAAGCGATCCTTTATGCGCTCTCCGATCCGGAGCGTGTGGCGATCTTCGCACAGATCGCGGGGCTCGGCTCCAGCGGCACATGCGCTGCGCTTTCCAAACTCGGCGGGCGCGTCATCCCCAAGTCATCGCTGTCGCAACATATGAAGGTGTTGCGCGAGGCGGGCCTCATCCGCGGCGAACGTCAGGGCGTGGAGATGCGCAACCACTCGCGCTGCCAGGAAGTGGAGGAACGCTTCCCCGGCCTCGTCAGGGCCATCCTGAGCGCCTACGGACAGCCCACCGATGTCGCGAACGTAGGCTGATTTCCCTGGCCGTCGCCGTCTGGCCTTCGCCTAACGAGGTGTGCTGGACGGTTGCCCGGTTGCCAGCTGGCGAGGGCGCCCAAACCCATCGAGATCAGATCCTCTTCATCGAAGGTCGTCACATTAACGTAGGCCGGATAGCATATTAGTGACGTCTGATTTTTCGGTCGACTGATGCCCGCGATCGGGTCAGTATATGCCGGAGGTTGTGCGACGTTGGGGGACGCGCCATGTCCAATTTGCTGCTGAGGGAACTTTCTCTGGTCGGGCACGGCTGCCCTGTCATCACGGCGGACCATCAGGATTACGAACGCTACCGCAAGGTATGGAATGGCGTCGCCGATCGGCGGCCTGCCGCGATCGTCCGCCCGCAGAGCGTTGATGACGTCAGGAAAGCGGTACATGCGGCGGCTGCATCGCGCGCTCTGCTTGCGGTGCGCGGCGGCGGCCACAGTCTTCCGGGATTTTCGACCTGTGATGACGGACTTGTCCTCGATCTATCGGAACTGGCGGCGATCACGATCGATCGGGAGACGCGCACGATCGAGGTCGGCGGCGGGGCACTGCTTGGCGATCTCGATCGAGCCACTGTTCCTGAAGGGTATGTGGTGCCGGCCGGCGTGATTTCGCATACGGGTGTGGCGGGCTTGACCCTCGGCGGCGGCATGGGATGGATGAGCAGGAGATATGGCCTGACCATCGACAGCCTGCTCGGCGCGGAGATCGTGACCGCTTCCGGCGATGTCGTCTGGGCCAGCGAAACGTCCGACCCCGAACTCTTCTGGGGCATTCGCGGCGGCGGCGGCAACTTTGGCGTCGTGACGCGATTCAAATTCAGGATGCATCCGCTTGCTTCCATCGCAGTCGGCCGATGGGATTATCCTGCGGCCAGCATGCGGCAAGCCCTGCTGGCGCTGCGCGAGCGGGCGCATGGCCAGCCGCGCGACTTTACCCTCAGCTTCACCGTCACCGCCACGGGTCTGAACGTGACGACGGTCTGGTCGGGAGACGATGCCCTTGCCCACGCGGCCCTGTCGCCTTTCGGCATGCTGGCCGATGGCGGCGTCGGGAGCATCGACAGGCTGCCCTATCTTACCCTCCAGAGCCGCAACGACGAGCACTTCGCCTGGTCACGGCGATATTATTGCAAGGGCGGCTTCTGGTCCGATGTCAGCGATGAAGCAATCGATACGATGCTGCTCTCGGTCGCCGATGCGCCAACGCCGGATTCCGAGGTCTATGCGATCCAGCTCGGCGGAGCCATCTCAGATATCGCGGACGACGCAACGGCCTATACGGGAAGAGGAGCAGGCTATTACTGGATTGCGGAGCCGGTCTGGGACGACGCTGCCGATGACGAGCGCTGCATTGCCTGGGGGCGGCTCACCGGTAAATCGCTTTCGAAGCTCTCGATGGCCGGCAACTACGTCAACGAGCAGGCCGATGCCGGCACGGTCGTCGCCGTGGATGCCTATGGCCCGGAAAAGTACCAGCGCCTTGCGCGCCTGAAGACGCGGCTCGATCCGCATAACCTGTTTCGCCTCAACCAGAACATCACGCCGCAGGCGTGAGTTTCTGTCCATGACGGCCATGAGCATACGGGCCGGGATCGATACCTAATCGGCCATGGACCGGTTCAGCCAGTCCGCGAGCCTGACGGGACCGACATGGGCGGGCTGGCGCGGCAGCAATGTGTCGTCGTTCAGTTCGACGCCGTAGTAGCGCGCGGTCTCGTCGGTGATCACCTCGCGCATGTCTTCGTTTGCGGCGACAAGGATGCGGGCGATTTCATCGAGCGCGAACCGCTCCGGCCCGGCTATTTCCACCGTATCGTTCACCGGAGGTTTCAAGGCCAGCCGGGTGAGGACGTCAGCGACGTCGTCGGCCGCGATGGGCCGCATGGAGGCGGAGGGAAGGCGGATATCGCTGCCATCAGCGGCCATGTCGATCACGCCGCTGATGAACTCGAAGAACTGCGTCGAATGGACGATCGTATAGGGCCGGCGCGCCGCCCTGATGAGGTTCTCCTGCACCATCTTTGCGCGGAAATAATCGCTCTCGACAAGGTGCGGGGTTCCGACGATCGACAGGGCGAGATAGTGCCCGACCCCTGCATCTGCAGAGGCGGCCAGCAGATTTCGGGTCGATGTCCGGAAGAATTCCAGCGCGGAATCGTCTCCGAAGGATGCCGCGTTCGTCACGTCGATGACAGTGTCCGCGCCGGCGAGCGAGGCCCTCAGGCCTTCCCTCGTCACGCTGTTCACGCCGAACGTCGGGGATGCGAGGACGACTTCGGCCCCTGCCTGCCTGAGGCTTTCCACGAGGCGCGTTCCGATGCGCCCGCTTGCTCCCATGACCGTTACCTTCATCGATCCGCTCCCTGTTTCCAAGTATCTGCAATCCACGCATCATGCTTTCCGGGCTTCCGACCGGTGCCGTCGCGATGTCATTTGACGGGCATCACCACCGGAGCGCCCTTTTTCTTGACCAGCACGACGATGAACTTCGCCGGTTTCGTCTTGCTGGCGTTACGGCTGACCAGGTGGATGTCGGAAGGACTTTCGTAGAACGTATCGCCCGGATGCAGGGTCACTTCCTTTTCCCCTTTGACCTGCATCACGATCGAGCCTTCCAGCACGTAGACGAAGGCGTCCGCCTCGTGCTTGTGAATGGGCGAGGAGCCTCCCGGCCCGTAATCGACCGAGATCATGAGACCCTCCTTGCCCGGATAGTCGGGAAGATCCTTGCTCATGAGCGATTTTACCTTCGCCGTGTCCTCGGCGGCGATAGCCAGAGTGCCGGAGAGGCAGATGCCGGCTGCCACCAGCAATGCGGATAGGGCAGAATTCATCGTCGTAACCCTCTTCGTTGCCGTGCGAAAATGCGTGTCGGGAGCCCCGGGCTAGCGGGGCTGCCCGGACAGGCGAAACCAGTCTGCAAAACCGATCTTGCCGAGCCTCGCGCCCGCGTCCGGCACGAGCGAGCGATCATCCAGCTCCGAGCCGAAATAGCGCGCGTGGACATCCGCCTCGACCGTGCGCGGATCGTTGATCGCCTTCAGGTAACGGCCGATGATCTCGTTCATGCCGAAGCGTTCCGGGCCTGCGATCTCGATCATCCCGTTGATCGGCTTGGCAAGGGCAACGTCCGCCACGATGTCGGCAACGTCGTCAGAGGCTATCGGCTGGAAGGCCGCGGGCGAGAGCCGGGCGACAGTGCCGACGGTCGCTTCATCGGCGATGCCCTTGAGGAACTCCATGAACTGGGTGGAATGAATGATCGTGTAGGGAATGGCGGATGCCTTGATGAGCCTTTCCTGGGCAAGCTTGGCCCTGAAATAGCCGTTCTGCGGCAACCGTTCCGATCCGACGATGGAGAGCGCGATATGGTGCTTTACGCCGGCGTCGCGTTCTGCGGCGAGCAGGTTGCGGCTCGATGTTTCGAAGAAGTCCAGCACCGCCTGATCTTCCCAGGACGGCGAGTTCGAGAGATCGACGACCACGTCTGCCCCGGCCAGCGCGCTTGCCAATCCTTCCCCGGTGATGGTGTTGACCCCGGTTTTCGGGGAAGCGGCCAGCACCTCGTGGCCCTTCTCGCGCAGACGCGCCGCGGTCTTCGATCCGATGAGGCCGGTGCCTCCGATAAGGACGATTTTCATAACAGGTTCTCCTCCCGCGGCCCTCTTGGGCCGGAGTTCCAGGTTAGGATCGCAAGACCGACACAGCCGCGAGAATTTCAATGTCTGGATAGGTGGAACACATCGACTGTCGTCGCCTCGGTCGGCTTCGGCCGAGGGGCAATCTCGCATCGCGGAGGTATATTGTTCCCATATGCGATCGGGGGCAACCATATTTGGCGGAACCCGCCGCTCGCTTGCGGTCCGGGCACGACAGCAGGTCGAAAGCCGTGGAAGGCCATCTCAACCATCGTATAAACTATGCTGTGTAGTGCTTTGCTTCTACTGTCTTTTCGGTGGTTCGAACAATTCGATCGCATTGCCGGCCGGGTCTTCGACGAGGACCTGCTTGCCGCCGATCCCGGCGACGATGTCGTTGCGAAAGCCGGCGCCTGATGCCTTCAGGCGCGCGACCTCGGTCTCGATGTTTTCGACCTCCAACTGGATGCGGTTCCATCCGCCGGGCTCGGGCCGTCGCCCGTCAGGCATTGGCTGGGAGGCGCCGCCGGGGCCCGTCGTGCCGTTCACCAGCAGGCGCAGGTCACCCCTGGTCAGCATGGCGAAGCTCGGAGCCGGGTGCATGGTAAGCGCGAAGCCGAGCGACTGCGTATAGAATGCAATCGCTGCATCGACGTCGTCGACGATATAACGAACGCTGACGGTAGCCATATCAAATCCTCCTTCGGATAGGCTTGGCGGTAGCGGACAAGGCAGGACATGGCATCGGATATAGCGTCCCGGACGGGACCTTGTAGCCGTGTGGCGCGATATCGGGAACCGGGACCGGTGGTCGAAGGTTTGGCCGGCAGAGCCCCAGGAGATTGCCGATGGACAGCAAAGCCGATCGCGATCCGCGACACCATACGCAGAAAATGCAGATGCGCCTTCAGGAAATGATGGACCATCTGCGGCAAGACATCGTCGATGTCGACGAGCCGCAGTTGAAGGCCATGTTCGAGACCGCAGCCGAAGTGCTGGGCGGGCTGAAGAAGGCGTTTGGCGACTACGAGAAGAAGAACGAGCCCGCCTGGAAATAGGGCGCCGGAGATATCAGCTTGCAATGACCGTCCCTGGCGCCAGGCCGAGCGACGGCCTTACTTCACCGAGATGCTCATGCCGCTGATATCGGCGTTGATCTGCAGGCCTACCTGCTTGCCCGTCAGTTCCAGTTGGGCGCCCTTGTCATTGGTCATGACGATCACCTGGGCTCCCTTGCCGAGCGCGCCGCCGCCGCCCGCCGCACCGTACACACCCGTCACATCCTGAGCGCGGCGTATGTGGCTCACGGTACCCTGGAAATAGGTCTTGGAAGCACCGAAGGCGAGGCCGCCCGAGATGCCGCCGATCGAAATTGGATATCGGTGACCATGGAAGGTCAGCGTGCCATCGCCTCCGGAGCCGCCGACGAAGAAGGCGGCCTTGTAGACGGAGAAGCGGATCGTACCGCTATCGGCATGCGCGGTGCCGGCAAAGCCAACTCCCGCGGTGGCGATGACTGCAACGGCGACCGAACGAAATCTGGACGAAATCTTCATGATGACAGGCTCCTCAAAAAGCACCGCTTACCCAGTCAGCCGGGCACGTCAGCGTCGTCTCAACGTCATAGCTTGAACAGTCTCGCAGGTCATTAGTTCCAAGGCAGTTTCAGGGCGCGGGGAGATGACGCACCCGACCGTTTCTGTCGGTGAAGAGCTTTCGAAAGCCAAAGGTCGCGTGTTTCGCAATAGCGGCCGGGAATTGCTGGCATGGATGGAAAACGACAACGACCTGGACAGCCTGCGCCCGCTGCCGCGGTTTTCCGAGATCATGCTCGCGGCGAGGGCGCAGCTTCGGGATCAGGCTTCGCCGATTGCGCAGTGACCGAAGACCTCGCTCATCCTTTGGTTATCGCTTGCCGCATCGCCGACGGGCGCTGCAACGATTTCAGCAGGTCAGTTTTCAGGGCATCTCATCCAATAACGTTTGAAGGCCGCAGGCCCAGTGCCGTAGCTGGAAGCCTGGCTCCATGGGTTCTTCGGGGTTTCAATAAACGTGTCGTCGTCGATCGAAACAAGCGTCACCGGCGATACGAAGGACAATGTCGCCTGACGGTAGCGCGCAATGGCTGCCTGTTGGAGGCGTTTGGCCACCAGGTCGTCTTTCGCAGCGGGTGGAGCGCGAAAACGTTCGGGATCCTGTTTCACCTCGGTAAGCGGATCATGCAGGGCCACCCGCAACAATTCACCGTCACCGGCGAGCCGCAATTCGAATTCATCCTGTAGTGCCGGCACCGGGCGATCCTGCTCGGAAGAAGTGTCGGCGACATGCGCGGTCAGGATCGGCAGAGGCTGATGATCCGGCCGCATCTCGACGCGGCGGATATGACATAGCTCAGCGAGTGTTTTGTTTCTCACCTCGGGGCGGGCGGGTTCATCGACCAATGTCCAGCTGCCCTGCATCTTGCTGACAAAGGGTACGGACCCATCCGGGCCATATGAGAAAAACGCGGCACGTTGCGCCATCGTTTCCGCTATCGTGCTCACGGTCTGGATATTTCGTTCGGTCCTTGCCGTATCCTCGGGCTTACCCGGGCATCGGACGAGAACAGTCGGCGTGGTGGAGGTGGCTGGATTGATAAAGCCGACCACATCATCGTTTACCGGAAAGACCTCGCCTTGCTGAACGCTGTTCTTTATGACCAGGTTGCGCCGCGTGCCGGCCAATTCAGTGGCTTCGGGCTTGTCATAACCCAGCACATGCATCTCATCCTGAACATTGGAGATCCAGTAGATGGCTGCACCGACAGACAGGCGCAATTCAAATCGCCTGGCGATGCCCTCCGGGCCCCTCTGACCGTCAAAGATCGGATAGCGTGGATCGGTTTGCTTGAGATTGATGCTATTGAACTTGCACCACGTCTTCAGTTTGTTTGCCGGCAGGCCGTGATCCGGCGGCAATATCGCCCAGTCGCCAGGCAAGGTCTCGATGAGCGTTTTCGGGCTTAGATCCCCGCCGAAATCGAACATCTGCACCAGCGCCTCTGTCGCGGCCTGCACGCGTTCGCCGACGGTTCCGGCGTTATCAGTGACTGGCGCAGGAGCTGTGCCCTGCGCCGCAAGCGGCGATGATCCGACCGCGAAGAAGGCGAGTCCCGCCAATATGCCAAGCGTCGTGTAAGCCAGCTTTGAGCCCGGAGATTTGCAATCAGTATTTGGCTGCATGCTCTAATCCATCATTGCGATGGTGGCGGGTGTTAACAGCCTGGCATTAACAATTCCCCAGTCGGCCCGTTAAAGTTGCCAATAGTCGCAAAAACACATCCATCGGTCACGGGTTGAGCAAGGCCTTTCGAGGCGGCGGCATTGCTGCCGTTCAATCCACCGGCTGCGGAGCCGGGAATTTCCAGCTTCCGTCCAGTATGGTCTGATGCGGCCGGTAAAGGCGGACCGTGTAGTTCCAGCCGGCCTCGATCGGCAGGCAGTTTGCAAGCTTGCCGTCGCAGCTGCCGAACTGGATGTCGACGGAGCCGTCCGCGCCCTTGGCGGCGGTGATATTGTTGACCGAATAGGCGTTGAACGGGTTCTCGACGAAATAACCTGCCGCGTCGTAGCGGCTGATCGACCAGAAACCGTCCACCGGCACGTCACCGGGAACATGCAGCCTGTAGAGGGTCTTGCCATCGTTCCTCTCGGGCGTGACGCTCAGATAGGTCGCTTCGCTGTCCGGATTGCCGCCCCAGGCGGCGGCCGTTGCGATCAGGTGATGAACCGGATCGACCTCGCTCTTCCTGCCGAAGGCCTTGTTGAAACTTTCCATTGTCGTATTGAGCGCCAGCAGCGCATTGCGCACCGTATCCTGGCTCGTCTTGTCCCAGGCGGGCATGTCCAGCGTACCAGGCCCGCCTGGTTGATCGAGCTTGATTGCATCCTGCAGTCTGTGCACCTCGTCGGCATCGCCTGATTTGGTCGGGTCGATCAGGGTGCGTACGGCAATCAGGACGTAACGCGTGCCCACGCCATCTCTTGTGAATGTGTGGCTGCCGGCCCCGTGAAAGACGTCGGTGACATAGTGGTCTTCATTGACAACCATCAGCGACATGAAGCGCTTTCCCGCATCCGGCATTGATATCGTCACTGGTCCGGCATCGAGATCGAAGACACCGCTGGAATAGAGCGTGTCGCGATTGCCGCGAACGACCGTCTGGTGTTTCACATCGAAGGGTTCGCGGCGGTGGAAGAGCTTTCCGAGACCGGCTTCCCCTGACGATGCCGCCATGTACATGTCGCTCTCGGCGCGCACGAAATTATCCGGTGTGACCTTGATGGGATCGGCGCCGGATGCTGCGCCCGACATGAGGAGCAGAGCCACCGACGCGGCAGTGAGAGTTGTCTTCTTCGCAGCCATAACCTTGCTCTCCTCACATCGGTTCGACATCCGCCAGCGTCCAGGCCTTGTCGAACAGGCGCTGCGTTGGCCCGTAGAGGCGGAACATCAGCTCGAACTGGCGGCCGGGAATGGTCGGCACCCAGTTCGTTTCCATGCCTTCGGGCGCATTCGGCCCGAAATAGATGTCCACCGATCCGTCGGCATTCTTCTTGATCTCGGCGGCATTGGAGGCGCGGCTGGCGCGATCGGCACCCTTCAGAAGCGCGTGCGTCTCACGGTCGTAGACGGTGACGGACCAATATTGCTTTACCGGCACATCGGCCGGCACATGCAGCTTGTAGGCGTGGGCGCCGTCATAGCTCCTGCCGGTCTTGTCCTTGATGTTGATCAGGTAGAACTGGCCGACGCCAAGCCGCTTGATCGCGATATAGGCGTAGCTGTAGCCGATGCCGCGTGCATCCACGGCATATTTGTCCGGTTCGGCATAAGTGGTGGACTGGCCTTGAACGGCATCCGGCAGGGCCGGCATGGTCCAGTGCGTGCCTTCGAAAAAGGCCGGAAAGCCCGCATCATAACGCGCCTCGAGCCAGGCCCTGGCATCGGCAATGCCTTCCTCCTGGGCTTTTCTTGCCGCGGCATCGGGCGCGTAAGGCTTGCCCCTTTCGATGCCGATCGAGCGCAGCTGGTCGATCATCGCCCGGTCGCGCGGCAGCCAGGGCTCGCTCTGGACGACACGGTCAAGCAGCGCAAAGAAGCTCGGGTCGTATTTGATGGTGGAATCGAAGTCGGCGTCCTTTATGTCGCGGTAGACCGTCTGCGGAGGCGCCTTTGCCTCGGACAGGGGGTAGAACCTGACGCGCTTGCCATAGGCGATCGATTTCTCGACATCTGCCTCGCCATGGCTCCTGAGGTTGGAGCGCATCAGGAAATAGCCGGTACTGGTGTCGGCGGCGAGCCGCTGGAGGCCCCTGGGCAGCTTGCCTTCGAAGCCCGGCGGCGTGATCACGAACTTGACACCGGCGCCCTTGTCGATGCCGAGCAGGCCGGCATCTTCGAGCGAGGTCTGCCACAGGGTCACGAAATTGGCGTTGAGCGAGCCGTCGTCGCCGGCCGGCGGAATCTCCACCACGACAGGGCCGCTCTTGCCGAGATCGTAGAAGCCCATGAAATAGAGCGTATCGGGATTGGGCGTCAGCGTCTGATTGTGCCAGTCGAGCGGCCGGCCCCAGTAGATGATCTCGCCGGCCTTGCCGCCGGCCGCGATCATCTGGTCGTACATGAGCATGGTATTGACCGCCGGCATGCCCCAGATCACCGCTTCTGTCGCCCGGCTGCGCGCCAGGCGCTCTTCCACTTCCTGCGCCGCGGAATGGTCCTGTGCGGGAGCCGCACCCGCCGACAGCAGGCCGATCGTCAATGCAAACACCAGGCGCAACATGCGTCACCTCCAGCCCAGAGCTCCGGGGCTGAAGGGTGCCACGGCTGAAACTGCCGGCGGAAGTACGCAACCGTAAATGCCGGTGTAAATCGGGGCGTAAGCGTGGGCCACCCATGCTCGACAAGTGGACGGGCAGGGCCGGCCGCAACAGCTCGCCATTGCAGCCACGGGCGGCAAATGCGATGATCGCCCAGGCAATCGCATGCATCATTTCGGGGGGAGTGGCATGGCTGATTTCAACATTGGTTTCGTGATCTTTCCCGGCATCACCCAGCTCGATTTCACCGGGCCGTTCGAGGTGCTCAGCCGGCTTTCAACACCGCCGTCGCTGACGGCTCCATCGCGCTTTCCTCACGTCAAGACGCATGTCATCGCCAAGAACCTGGAGCCGGTGGCGAGCGACCGGGGTTTGAGCTTCCTTCCGGGGCAGAGTTTCGAGACCTGCCCGGCGCTCGACCTGATCTGCATTCCGGGCGGCGCCGGTGTCGTCGATGCACTCGACGATGCCGAGACGGTGGATTTCATCGGCCATCAGGGGCGGCAGGCGCAATATGCGACATCCGTGTGCGTCGGGGCCTTCCTGCTTGGCGCCGCCGGCCTGCTCCGGGGGCGGCGGGCGACGACGCATTGGGCCTATACCGATCTGCTGCCGCTCGTCGGTGCGACACATGAGAAGGCGCGCACCGTGCGTGATGGCAATATCATCACCTCGGGCGGGGTCACGGCCGGCATCGATTTCGCCTTCACCATCATCGCCGAACTTGCCGGCGGCGATGTCGCCCGGGCAATCCAGCTCGGTATCGAATATGATCCCGCACCACCCTTCGATGGCGGCCATCCCGACAAGGCGAGCGAGGCAGCGAAGGCGCTGATGCTGCAGCGCAATGGTGCCGCGCATGGCGGGATGCGGGCTGCGCTGGAGACGCTGGCTTTGCGGTGACCGGGGCAAGCCGCCCCTTCTTCGCAGCGAGAGAAGGGGCAAGGCAAGCTTCACGCCCCTCTGGCCAGCCCATGCTCCACCAGCTTGTCTATGACCTCGGCATAGGCCACGCCGCTTGCGGCCATCGCCTTGGAATACATGCTGATATCGGTGAAGCCCGGAATGGTGTTCACCTCGTTGACGACGAAGCGCATGTCTTCCATCAGGAAGAAATCGACGCGGGCCATGCCGTCGCAGCCGAGTGCGCGGAAGGCGCGGGCGGCCATGTCGCGGATCTTCGCTTCGACATCGGCGGGAAGCTCGGCCGGCACTTTCAGGGCAGCGCCATTCTCGTCGAGATATTTGGCGGTGTAGCTGTAGAAGCCGTGGCTTTCGGCGGGCGCGATCTCGCCGGGGCGGGAGACGAAGAGGCCGCCTTTCGTATCCTCCAGCACGCTGCATTCGATCTCGCGGCCGGCGATGAATTCCTCGGCGATCAGCTTGCGGTCATGGCTGAAGGCATCAGCAAGGGCAGGGGCGAATTCCTGGCTGCCGGAGACTTTTCGCACGCCGACCGAGGAGCCCTGGCGGGCCGGCTTGATGAAGACCGGCAGGCCGAGCGCGGCTTCGAGGGTTTCGAGGGAAGGCGGGCTGTCCTGATCGAGCGTCACGGAGCGGGCCACCGGCAGGCCTGCCGCCTTCAGGAGCTGCTTGGCGATATCCTTGTCGAGTGCCGTTGCCGAGCCGAGGATGCCGCAGCCGGCGAGCGGCACGCGCGCCACCTGGCAGAGGCCCTGGACCGCGCCATCCTCTCCATGCAGGCCGTGCAGCACCGGAAAGACGATGTCGATCTTGCCGGCCTCGGTCGCCTTTCCGTCGGGACCGATCGCCAGCAGGCGGCCCTGGCCGCCGGGCACGAGGCAGAGTTCGGTGCCGGAAGAGGGCCTGGCGAGTTCGCCATCGGCAAAGCGGCTTTGCAGCCAGCGTCCATCCTTGGTGACGAAGACGGGCAGGGCGTCGTATCTTTCCGGGTCGAGCGCACGCATGACATTGGTGGCCGACATGACGGAGACGTCGTGTTCGCTGGAACGGCCGCCGAAAAGCACGGCGATGCACAGCCTGGATGGGGAAGGGCTCATTGGAATTCTCCTGAAAGTAAGCAATTCCGGCAAGAGTGTGCAGCGGTTCTGCCTCCGGAATTGCGCGAAAACAAAACCTCTAGAAGCTGACCGCGATGCCTCTGTTGGCGAAGAAGCGGTCGAAGGTTGCGAGCGGAAGGGTGACATCGGCCTGGGTGGCGCGCTCGTGGCCGGAAGGGTTGTGGAAGCGCACGCTGTCTTCATCGGCCGCCGTTACCAGCACCAGGTGGCCGCCCTTGCCCGGCGGCTCGCGCTCCGGCCAGCGGATGGAGCTGCTGACCGAGGCGATGAAGAAGCGATGGGTCACGAGGATTTCGGGGATGGTTTGCGTCGGGAGCCCGGTGCGCACCTCGGCGACAAGCCCGAAGCGCTCGCGCACGAAGGTGACGAATGGCGCATAGATCAGCCCCTTGATCGAGGCATCGGCCTCGTTGACGACATAGCCGCCATAGCGGGTGCAGGCCCTCGCCAGCGAGAGGATCGGATGCGCCTCGCCGCGGGCAGCCAGGATCATCTTCAGGCAGGCCATGCCGCAGACATTCACCGCCCAGCGCGCATATTCCTCGATCGTTTCTGCGCCCGAGTTTTTCCAGTTGGCATCGCGGTGCAGCGCAACCGCGCCTTCGGCCAGCACCGGCAGTGTCATCTCGGGCGTTTCCCACTGGCTGAAATAGGGCACGTCGAGTTCTCGATGATACATGTCGTCTCCGTCAGGCACTGCAATGCGAATCCCGTTAGAAAGTGGCTCATACTAGATGCAATTCTGATATGTTTGACAGAGCCACTTTGTCGTGTTCCTGTGGGCCACTTGGATCGCATCAGGCGAGATGAACCACGGGAACAAGTGCATGGCCGCAGGAGAGCCGATGACTGCTGTGAGAAGACGCGAGGGGCCATCGGCAGCATTCAGGCCTGACATCGATCCCTCGTCATCGGCGCCCTTGCCGCGCCAGCTCTACCTTGCGTTACGGAATGCCGTTGCGGAAGGGCGGCTTTCGGGCGGGCAGCGGCTGCCATCGACGCGGCTTGCCGCCACGGAATGGGCGGTCTCGCGCGGCGTGATCGCGGAATCCTACGAGATCCTGATTGCCGAGGGTTTTGCGGTCGCCCGCCACGGCTCCGGCACCTATATCGCCTCGTCCATTCCCGAGGGGGCGGCGCGCATCGAACCGCCGGGCGCAGGCAGCAGCCAGCCGATCCGCCGCGGCGTGTCGGCCGCCGCCACGGCAATTCTGACGCGGGGGCCGAGCCTGGAGCCGCAGAAGGCGCTGCCCTTCGTCACCGGCCGCATCGCCCATGACGAGCGCACGGCACGGCTTTTGAACCGCATCGCGACACGGCATATGAACTATGCCTTCGAAGGCTATGGCGATATCCAGGGCGATTATTCGCTGCGGGCGGCGATCAGCGCCCATCTCGCCGTCTCGCGCGGGGTGCGCTGCAGCCCGGAGCAGATCTTCATCACGGCGGGTACGCAGCAGGCGCTCGACCTTGCCTTTCGCGTGCTGATGACGCCGGGTGACAGGGCCGTGGTCGAAGACCCCTGTTATCCGCCGGCTCGGCAATGCCTGGCTCTGAACGGCATCGAAGTCACCGGCCTGCCGGTCGACGGCGACGGGATCGATATTGCCCGGCTGCTCGACGGCACGGTCACGCCACCCGCCGCCTTCTACGTCACGCCTTCCAACCAGTATCCGGTCGGTTCGGTGCTGTCGCTCTCGCGCCGGCTCGGGCTGCTTTCCTATGCCGAGGAGAACGACTGCTGGATCATCGAGGACGATTACGACAGCGAATTCCGCTACCAGGGCCACCCGATCGCCTCGCTGCACGGGCTCGATAAGGCGAGCCGCGTTCTCTATACCGGCACGTTCAGCAAAGCGCTGCTGCCGAGCCTGCGCATCGGCTATCTCGTCGTCCCCGCCGACCTCGTGCCCGCCTTCCGCGCCGTGCGCCCCGCCGTCGACCGCTGCCCGCCAAGCTTCCAACAGCGGGTGATCGCCGATTTCCTGGAGGAGGGCTATTTCCCGGCGCATCTGCGGCGCCTGCGCGAACGGCTGCGCGCATCACGCGACATGCTGGCGGGGTTTTTGAGGGAACGAGCGGCGGAGCATGTGACGGTGCTGCTGCCGGATCAGGGGATCAATCTGACGGTGAGGAGCACGGGCGGCTGGGATGACGACACCGCCGTCTCTGCTGCGGCGCTGAAAAGGGGCGTGGTGGTGATGCCGCTGTCGCGCATGAATGTGGTTTCGACGGATCGGTCGCGGCTGCTGCTTGGGTTCTCGGGGCTTTCGGAACAAGAGGCGGATATGGGGACGCGGGTGCTTGCGGAGGTTTTCGAGGATGGGGCGCTTTTGGCGGGAGGGTGAGGGGCAGCAGAACCGGCCGTCTATTGGGGTGGTGGCCCCATCGCCTTATCAGGTCAGAATACGAGCAAGGGCGTGCGTCCGCGGCCCCCTCATCCGCCCTTCGGGCACCTTCTCCCCACTGGGTAGAAGGGGGAGCACGCGGCGCGGCTTGCAACGAGAGATGCTTTGAGACGAGCGAGAGGCTTTGCAACGACACCCCTTCGCCCCATCGGGGAGAAGGTGCCCGAAGGGCGGATGAGGGGGCCGCGAGCGCACCGCCTTGTTCGTTTTGTGAGTTGGTGGAGGAGCGGCGCGGGCAGCCGCCAATACCCCGTCCAGGGAGGCGGCGCATCTTCGCTTGCAGCACTCCGATAAACGCTATCGGCTCTTTCCGCGTGGGGTCGTTCACATCAGAATTGCAACTGCCCATTGCGGCCATCGGCCTGCTCTTCTAGTTTGCGCGCCATGTTCCTCTTGCGTGCAAGAATCCCATGAGTTCCCCCCGTACAAAAATCAATCTGAAAGCTCTTGGTCTCCATTGGCGCAACGGCTGTCTTCTGGCGGCCGAGGTCTATGACAAGAAGGGGCGGGTTGCCGGCGTGCGTCCGCTCGGCGGCAGTGTTGAATTCGGCGAGGACTCGGAAGCGGCTTTGAGGCGCGAATTCAGGGAAGAGCTCGGCGTGGAGGTCGAGGTTTTCTCAGGGCCGCTTGTCATGGAAAACATATATGTCTTCGAAGGCGAGAGCGGCCACGAGATCATGTTCATCTTCAAGATCGGCTTCGTCTCGAATGACTATCAGGGTCAGGATGTGATCACCTTCCAGGAAAGCGATGGAACGTTCGGGGTGGCTCGATGGTATGACCCGAAAACGCTCGATCTCGACGGCTCGCCAGGCCTCTATCCAAAAGGCCTGAAAGCGCTACTGACGTCCACTCTGCTGGCCGAATGAGCAGACGCTTTTGCTGCATCTACCACTTCACGCGCAGGCCCGCGGTGCCGCTGAAAGCGTAACTGTCGCCGAAATCCTTCAGCGAGGATTTTGCGGCGACTTCGCCATAGAGCGAGTAGCGCTCGTCGTTCCAGGTGTAGGAGCCGCCAAGCGTCAGGCCGGCCCAGACAGGGTCGTTCCTGCTTTCAAAGCCGGTGCCGGAGACATCGACGGCGGTGCCATCCAGGAACTCGCCGTAGAGATTGGCGATGCCATAGACCTTCGCCAGTGCCGTCTGGCCATCGGTGCGCTGCATTGTCTCCTCGTGATCGAGCGCCACGCCGAGCCGACCGATCAGGCTGTCGCCGTCATCAAGCGATACCCGTGCGCCGAAGCGATCATTGAACGTGTCGAAGTCGACGGAGGAATAGATGAGTTGGGCCTGCGGCGTGACCGACCACGGCCCGGAGGCCGCAAAGCGCCGTCCGGTCTCAAGGCTCAGCGCGTAGCCGAAACCATTGTTGCCGCTTTCCATGGCGCCGTCGAGGAGGTCGGATTTCAGGTCGGTGTCATACCAGGTGGCCTGGCTCTGGGCGTCGACATAAAAGCCGTTATCGCCATACCAGGTCAGCGTCGCGCCAAGCCCGAAGCCTGTCGTGTCGATATCGCCATTACCGTAGAAGGAGTCGATATCGCCTGATATCGTACCGTAGTGGACGGTGAGGCCGCCGATCAACCGGCCGCTCTGATCCTGATAGAGTTCGCCATCCAGGCCACCCTCCAGCTTGAACAGATCGTAGTCGTAGCTGTCGACGGCGGTGCTGCTGTCGGGCTCGATGCTCGCATGCATGCCCTCGGCGCGCAGCCAGACATTGTCGGGCCCTTTGGCCGATGTCGCCTTGTTGCCTTCCGTTCGGTAGCGGTCGCCGAGGCGCTGCTGCAGCGTGGAAAGCCCATTCAGGGCGAGCAGCAGCTGCGGATAGGCCTCGTAAAGCGGAACGCCGGGCTGGTACTGGGGGCCGATTGCCACTCCCGAGGGATCAATGAGTGCCGAGCGAAGATACCAGTCGCCGTCAGCAGGGGTCGCGATACCGTTCTGATAGAGCCGATAGGCGTATGCACCGCCGACAACGGCCTGATCGCCCTGAAAAACATAGTCGCCGAGCAGCGAGAAGCTGCCGGCCGAGGTGCCGCCGACATCGACGATCTTGATGCCTTCGACGGTCTGCGCCCCACCGCCGCCGAGATTAGTGACGCGCACATTGGTGGTGCCCGCCGTATTGCCCGTCACCACGAGCCGGTCGGTCGGCGAGGCATCGCCGCCGAGCACGCTCTCGATCGCAAGCGTGCCGCCATTGCCGGTGTAGTTGCCCGCGATGGTCAAGGTGCCGATGGAATTACCCGGGGCAACCGTGCCGGAACTGGCGACGTCGCCAATGATGGTGCCGCTGCCTCCGAGCGTGCCGGCATTGGTGATGTCGCCGATAACGGAGGTCGGGGTTGTGTGATCGCCAATCAGCAGCGTGCCATCTGAGATGGTCCAGTCTGTTGTCGCCGAGCCGTTGCCGGTCAGAAGCCATGTGCCGGTGCCGGTCTTCTCGAACCTGTCGAAGTTCTGGTATTGGGCTGCTGCGCCGATCTTCGATACGTCGAAGCTGTCGGTGCCCGCGCCGCCGAGGCGGAAGGTATCGACACCCGCGCCGCCAACGACGTTGCCGATAATGTTGGAGCCGGCGTGAAGCTCCAGCGTCGTGGCGCCTGCGACAACGGAGATCGCGTTGCTGCCGCCGGCGCCGGTTTGAATGGTTCCGCTATTGATAAGCAGGGCACTCGGCGTCTGGACGATGATCCCGGCAGCATTGTTCCCGCCAACGATCGTGCCGTTATTTTCGAAGAAGGTCGCGCCGACCCCCAGACGGACGCCTACGCCCCCACCGGCGCCGCCGTTGCCGCCGCGGATCGTCCCGTTGTTGGTCAGGGAGGCCGGGCTGGCGGCCGTGGCCAACTGGCCCAGATTGACACCGGTGCCCCCGCTGCCGGAGACGCTGTTTCCGCCCTGGATTAAGCCGTTGTTGGTGACCGCGAGCGCTCGGAGGGCGTTAATTCCCTCACCGCCAGACCCTGCGCCGCTACTGGAGCCGCCTTTTACCGTTCCGTTGTTTATGAAGATGCCGGGGCCGGCGTAGGCGACGCCTGAACTGGTGGTCGGGCTTCCGTCGGCGCCGCCGGTGATCGAACCGTTGTTGACCAATGTCGAGGTAAGAGTGCCGCTGTTGTACCAAAACCCGCGTTGAGCAATGTTGCCGACGATAGTGCCGGACAAGGTCAGAGTATTGCCGTTGGACGTTATCATCTGCAGGCCGGTCATAGTGAAGCCGTTGGTATTGATGCTGATCGGCTTCGTGGCATTGGGCAGTGCGGCAATGGTTCCTGCGATATTGCCCGTCAGCGTGATCGTCGCGCTGCCATCGGGGTCGCCATTGGCGGCTGTAACCGCGTTGGCGAATTCGGTGGCATTGCTGGCGGTGTAATTACCCGCAACCGCCGACATCGGGGAGAACAGACAGGAGGCGAGTGCCAGCGTCGCAAGACTTGCGCCCGAAAAAAGTTCTGCTTTCCTGGAAACCTTCGTGTCGACAACGCTGCCACGCATGTCTGACCCCTTTAAATTGATGGAAATAAAACGCCGCATGGAATCAGGCGGCAACAAGGATTAGTTGCTTTTCTACGTTTCCGTACCGTACCTGCTGAATGCGGAAAATAGTAATTTCTGGCGGGTTGGAAATGAGAGTAGGCTGATCGCAACTTACGGACAATTCACAAAGCTAATATAAATCAATATGTTAAATTCTTATCCATTGCCGCCGGCAATCGGGCGGATGGCGTGAGGCGGGGACGAAAGCACCGCGTTCAGTGAGGCTGAAAGCATCTACCTAAGCGAGAATAAAACAATCGGGCATGGCGTTTGCCGTCGATAGTCATGCCCCTGTATATCTAGGGTGCAGTTGGTGACCCCTTGCGGGCGTGGTGTCGCGATGCAGCTGGTGTGACCGGCGATCCTGCTGAACGCATCGCTGTGACCGGCAAAGGAAAGGTCCCTCCGCCGGCTTTCTGTCGGCCGGGCGCATTCCGCTGCGCGCTGCCCATCTCCCATCCGGATGGTGCTTTCAGGTTCCGTCATCGCGCTCTCTTCCATCGCGCTGTTGCGGTGACCCCGATCCGGCGATCTGCGGCAGCAGTTTACACGGTCAGGACACTGCCGATCCTCAAGGGCGATCTTGGCCGGCAATGTCCTTTCCGCTCATGAAGTCCGGATAGACGCTTTCGCTCTGGTCATCGGCCGGAAACATCGTTTCGATGCGTATTTCCTCGGCGGTCACCGTCTGCGGCGTACCGACCGTTGATATCATCGAGAAGAGGTTGAGCGTATGGCGTCCGGCCCGGAACCTGAGCGGGATCATGGGCAGGGCATCCGGGGCAGGTCCGGAGTGCGGGTCCTGCGGGACATCGGGATAGGCCATCAGTTCGGCGATAAGCGTCTGCGTGCGTTCGTCGGAGACATGACCGATCGCTTCCCTTCTGACCCGCGACAGAAGACTGCCGGCTGTTTCCTCCCAGCGCATCAGGAAGGGCCGCATGCCCTCGGGATCGAACATCAGGTGCAGGAGATTGCGCGGCCGGGGGTGCCGCGAAAGATCGATGAACCGGTTGAAGAAGGCAGGGGCCGACACGTTCGTCTCGATCACGTTCCAATAGCGATCCATGGCGATTGCCGGAAATGGCTCGTGCTGCCGCAACATTCGCCTGACCGCGCGATGGATGCCCTGCATCGAGGCGGCGTCGAGCGGGTCGTCGCGGTAAACCGGCGCGTATCCGGCGGCAAGGAAGATGGCATTGCGCTCGCGTAAGGGGATCTGCAGAGCGTCGGCAAGGTCGATGATCATCTGCCGGCTCGGCGTCGCTCGTCCGGTTTCGACGAAGCTCACATGCTTTTGCGAGATGCCGGTATCGAGAGCGAGTTCCAGCTGCGGTTTGCCGCGGATTTCCCGCCACTGGCGCAGCAGCATGCCTGCTGACGTGGGGTAGGAGGGCCGTGAGGCGTTGGAAGCTGTGGTCATGGCGTGCGATCGGTCCTTACGGAAGGCCGGCCGCCGGGGCGGCCGAGCGCATTCTATATCAGGGCTTTACCCAGGCGTAGGCATCAAAGGGCGGCTCCAGGGCAGGGCGGGTGACACTGCCGGCATAGTTGGTGATGGCAGAAGCGGCGATGACGGCGATCACCTCGAGCAGTCTGCTCTCGTCGAAGCCGGCCTGAAGAAACGCGCCCACGTCCGCCTCGGTCAATCGTCCGCGGGTCTCGATCAAGGTGCGGGCGAGGTTTGAAAGCGCTGCCGACTTCGGTTCGGCCGGCAATCCGCCGTTTCTGATGGCGTCGACATCGCTGGCCGCAATGCCGTTCTCGATTGCCAGGAACGAATGAAAGCCGACAGCCCATTCGCAGGCATTGATCACGGCGTTGGTCAGCAGCAGCACCTGGATCTGCGGCTCGGTGAAGCTGCCGCCATGCACATTCTGGAAAAGCGCTGCCAGGCAGTTGATGAGAACGGGCGATGTCGACAGGGCGCCCGCGATATTTGGGATGAAGCCGAATGCATCCTCTAGGCCGCGCAGGGCGGCTTGCGATGCGGCAGGCGCCGTTTCGAGGCTATGGATCGGAAAACGAGTCATTGCATGACCTTTCAGATATCAGGTTGGGGCTTACGGCTCCCATGGCCGCGCCTGACCGAACATCTGAAAAACCCGGTATTGCAGCAATTAACAGGGAGGTAATAGCCGCCGGCAAGATGCGTTCAAACCTTGCCGGTCATGACGCCGAGGCCGGCCGGCGGGATAGCGCGCCTTGACGAATACCCTATATTTGAGGTACGTACGTCATATAAGGGCGAGCGATCGTCCGACAAGAGGATGCTGTGGGAGGCAGATGCGATGACGGAGTTCAGTGTCGATCCAAAGTTTGTCGTGGGGGACGAGGAGGCGCTTCGGAAGCTGTTTCAGCCGACGCATGCGCTGGCGGCGCAGAAATGCATGGGTGCGCTCGACAAGCATGCCCAGGAGTTCATCCGGCGATCGCCGTTCATCTGTATCGGTACCCAGAACCGGGATGGCAAGGCCGATGTCAGCCCGCGCGGCGACCCGGTCGGCTTCGTGAAGATCCTCGATCCGCACACGCTGGCGATCCCGGACCGGCCGGGCAACAATAGGCTGGATACGCTGGCCAATATTCTCACCAATCCGAGCGTCGGTCTGCTCTTCATCATCCCCGGATTTGACGACACGCTTCGCGTTAACGGCGAGGCGAGGCTGGTGACCGACCCTGACATCCTCGCGGATATGGGCGTCGGCGAACGCGTGCCGAAGCTTGCGATCCTGGTCAGGGTGGGCGAGGTGTTCCTGCATTGCGCCAAGGCATTCCGGCGCTCGCATCTGTGGGACCCGGAGCACTTCCAGGATCGCAACGAGATGCCCTCGCTTTCAAAGATCATCCTGGACCAGACGTCCGGGGCTCCGGCCGATGACGGCGAAATGCGCAAGATAGATGACGCGCTCGAAGAGGCCTACAGGACGTCGCTCTATTGACGGCTGAGGCCTTGGCTGGAGCCCATCTCAGGCAAACTCCGAGTGTCCTCATTTTACAACATCGATAAGATCCCATTTTTCGTCTAGTCCGGACGATATTCGCTGTGCGATTGGATGGCGCCGGCCTCAAATGTAGTACCTGAACGGCAACCAAGACTGGCCGCCATCCGGCCCCGCCGTTAGGATCTCCCCCACCAGATCTGCGAACCTCAACGTCACCGGAAGCCCATCCGCGAACCCAGCGCTGTTGAAGTTGAGTTTGGTCAGCGCCATCAGATCCTCTAGCACCGTCTCGATTTCGGCAACGCCTCGCCTGACCTTGACGGTCAACGGGTTGGGCACCTCACGGCCAGGATAGGTTTCAAGACGTGGGGTATAGCCCGTCGTCCAGAGATAGGCGGCATGATCGTCCACGATGATGGCCGTACCCCGTAACACAGGGTTCTGGCCAAAGCGGAACAGCTTGATCTCGCTCTGGCGCTTGATCTGCACTCCAACCAAGTTTGTCTCTGCCGGCACGGTGCTGGTGAACCCCGCCCATTCATTGTCGCCAAACTCGGTCTTACCGTGGATGAAAAGTTCTTTTGGATAACGGCCGTGCATCTCCTTGTAACCTTCGACTATCATGCTCATCAGGTTTGCTGCCTGCTCGCGATTAAGCTTGAAGCTCTTGTTATTCTCGGAATACCAGGGTCCGACAGCACCCTTGAATACGATGCCTTCACCGGTGTTGAGGAACATCTGCGCGCCGCAGCAGGCGTTGTCCGTCCCTTTTCTCGCTTCCAGCTTCTTAAAAACGAGTCCGACGTAGCAGACGCCTTCGCGGACATTGGCGAGGCGCCATGGCGTGCCACTTGACTTGTAGAATGACGTTGAGGCCAGGTTCCAAGCTACCGATGCGGGGTCTTGCAAGGACCGCCTGCGTACTTCTGGATCGCGTGAGGTTTCGAGCGTTGTTTCGCGCACTACCTGAATGACTTGTTTAGTGTCGAGGAGACGGGCCTTCAACTGATTGTGGAAGTTGGCTTCAAATTCGAATGGTTTTGCTTCGTCATTGATTTCATCGAACATCGAAGGTTGCTTGAATAAACGAATGGCAGCAGCCTTCTTGATGCCGAGTGGCGACGCTATGCGCTCATTTCTTGGGACGATCGATTGTGGCCGGCCATATTTGTAGACGTCCTCTGGTACAATCGCGAACCAAACACGCGGCGAGGCCTCTTCTTCCCTGATATGCTTTCTCAACGCCCGCTCATAGATGTCGACTGTCTTGAAGATCCGCTCATGCGGCATGCCGGTCCGAATGGCCTTGGCGATTTCGTCTGCGTCGACTTTGCAAGAGGCGTATGGCAGTTCCGCCCAAGAGGCGTTGAATGCCGCCTCGAAGCCTGGCCACATGTATTTGTTTGCCTCTTTGCCTTTATCCGGCGCGTCAATGACGCCGTTGATGCTCTTCACCCACACGGAGTAGAGCTTGAGCCCTTCGTCAGTCGCGATGACGCCAACTTCCATCCGCTTGGGATTTAGATTCACCGAGGGTGGTCCGTAGAGAAAAAGGCCGTCCTTAGGATAGGCCGCGGTCTGCCCATGGGCGAAGCCGAGCTGAGGCTCCTCGATGTGCACTACACGCCATTGCTTCATGCCGCGTTGTCCTCGTCATCATCAAAACCCGGCAGGTCGATCTCGTCATCGAGATCGTCGTCCTCCTCCGGCTCTTCTGGCTGGTCGTCGAGCTCGATGTCGCCGACGAGCCGCCGTACGCCTTGAAGGTGAAGCAGGTTTCCTTCGAGCTTCAGTTGCTCTGGGCCGTCCAGATCTACGATTATCTCTCCGGTATCTTCGTTCAGGAAGGCGATGAATGCCTGCTGCAACTGCCGCCATTGCCGATTCCACCAAGTTTTGCAGATTCGGCGACGGAGAGCGGTCGTGCGATTGGGCTCAGCAATGAGCGTTGAGCCGTCCTCTGAGAAGCAGATATATGGCTTGAACCTCACGAAACCCGGCGGACCTAGATCGATATTGACCATCATTGAGAGGTGCCAGTGCACCTTGTACTTCTCACTCTTGCCAACGATGGCCTTCCAGGTCTTCTTTCCGTCCGGAGTGCTGTATCGGATCTTGCCGTCCGCGATCAGACCCAACGGAAAATATAGGGCGTCGCCGCGAGAGTTCTCGAAGACCTTGAGTCCCTTCGACAGCAAAAATCGTTCCACATGTCGCCGCATAAGGTTGCTTAGGATATTTCTGGCCTCTCGCCATTCCGGAGCCGTCTCGCCGCCCTTAGGTCCCTCCAGGAACTTGGCAAGGTCCACTCTCCGGCCCAAAGACAGGGTGAATTGAGGCGGCATACGCGACTGCAATTCTGCAATATCGGCAAAAGAGATAACCAGACGTAGGAACTGGACGTAGGGGATGCGTGTGCCGTCGAGGGCGGTTTTGATCTCCGTGTTCGGTCCATTGAATTCATAGAAACTGATCTGATTTGGAAGCGCCGCAATCGGAAGGAGATTGGTTAGCAGGCGCTCAGCACCCACCTCGACCATCGGGGCGTCCCTCGTGGTGCGTTCTTTCCAGAACGCCATGCGCTCATCGATCTTGGCTGGGTCGGTGGGGACATCGGCCTTGTCAAGGGTCTCGATCAGCTTCGGCAGCATCGCGCCCCATCCAGAGGAGAAATCCAACGCGTTCAACTGCACAATCTGGATCGGGAAAATGCCGAAATCGACCTTGTCCACTCTGATTGGGATTATGTACTCGGGATCTTTGAGCTTTCCGCCCATGATGGAAGCAGCCGCGAGTTCGTCTCTAACGCCCTTCCGGTTAGGGTCGACGCTGGCCGTCGACGCAACATAGATTACCTTCAGCGCGCGTGTCCGGATTGCCTCTTCGATATTTTTCCAGAACGGCGTGCCTCCCTTAAGGTCGAAGACGTCCGCCCAGACATTGTAGCCCAGGCCAATAAGGCGTGCACCCAACCACTTGACGAACTCGTTGTCCTCAGGCGTTGCGTGAGAAATGAATACTACATCGCGGATCGGATCACTCATCCGTCTTGCCTCATAGAACTAAGGTCTGCCTCGCATCGAGATTATTTGGTGCCCTCAGCAAGTTCGCCTGATCAAAACCTCCACAACTAGAAATCTGTGAGCGATTCGCTATCGCTACTATAACCGTAGAAGTTCACGCCGCTATTATGCTGGATTTCAAGCGCCGGGCTGAGCACAGCATGATGCCCTCGCTTTCGAAGATCATCCTGGACCAGACGTCCGGCGCTCCGGCCGATGACGGCGAAATGCGCAAGATAGATGACGCGCTCGAAGAGGCTTACAGGACGTCGCTCTATTGACGGGGAAGCGTTCGGCGTGGCGAAGGTGAAAGGAATGCCGGGGAGCGCCTAGCGATGAGCCGTCGCGAGCTTTGCGGCGAGCCCGACGAAGACGAGGCCGGCAATGCGATTGAGAATGACCTGACTTCTGTCGGAGCGCTTCAGCCAGGCGCTGATCGAGCCTGCAAGCAGCGAGATGACGGCGAAAGAGGTAAAGGCGCAGAGGATGAATATGCCGCCGAGCTGGAGCATCTGGAAAACGATGCTGCCATTGGCGCTGGAGGTAAACTGGGGCAGAAATGCCAGGAAGAAGATTGCGACTTTCGGGTTCGTGACATTCATGACGACACCGCGCGCCATCATCTGCCACATGGGCTTGGCTTTCGCGGTCCCGGCTTCGAGTGCGTCCGGCACAGCCCGGAAAGCCTTGTAGGCGAGGTAGACCAGATAGCCGGCGCCGATGAACTTCAGTGCATCGAAGGCCAGTTGCGAGGTCTGGAAAATTGCCGCGACACCGAGCGACACGGCGACGGTGTGAAAGATGAGGCCGACGCACAGGCCCGCAGTCACCGACAGTCCGACACCCCGGCCGTAGATCGCCGACTGCATCAGCACAAACAGATTATCGGGGCCGGGTACCCAGCACAGAACAGTGGCTGCGGCGGCAAACGTGATGACGGTCTCAAGCGAAAGCAATGTCGGGAACTCCTGCGGCTGACGCCCAATAGCACGCGAGCGTGGGCAAAACCATCGGCGCCGGTGTGGACACAGCGTTATCAAGAACAGGTCCGCGCCGGTGAGGGCTATCCGCCTGTCGATCTGCCGAAACGGCTCAGACCGCGCGAACCTCGGCAAGCCGCCTGACTGCGTACTCGTCCCGCCAGCAGACGGCGGCCTCCCATGCGGCTGATGCCTGCGCGGCAATGTCATGCGCGCCGTCGTCGAGACCGGCGGCATTGCCGGGCAGTACCAGGTCGAGGTCGGGCACGTCGACGTGAGACTCGTCCCAGTCGATCAAGGCGACCCGATCGGCGGTCATGCGGATGTTGCCAGGATTGTTCGGGTTGCCGTGGACGACGCAAGTCCGGCGCCCGACGAGGCGCGCCCATGCGGCCCGGCATCGGATGACGGCCTCGGGCGGCATTGCGGAGAGGTTGATCCTCGTTCCGGTTTCGGCATGCAGGAGATCGGTCGACGACAGCCACCCCGGGCGCTGCGGCCAGCCCTGCGTTAACCGATGCAACTCGCGGAGCGTGTCGGCGACGCGACGCCAGTCGGACTGCGACTGCGGAGGTCCGCCCTCCATGTATTTCATCACCACCAGACCATTTGCGAAGAGCCGTCCATCACTCGTCGGGATCGGCACCGGGACGGCCATGCCTTCCCGGTCGAGATGTTGGAGCAGCGCGGTTTCCCATGCGAGATCGGCGTCACTCCTGGAGCCGAGACGGCCGACAGCGATCTCACCGCGGATGCGGACCCTCCACACGTCGTTGGCAACTCCACCCGTAAGCGGTTCGATGCGAACGGCGTCTTCCCCCCATTTCCCGAGCACTTCCCATCCCATTGGCGCTGTTCCTGGCGGTCATGATTGAATGACCTGAGACATGGCGAAAGTTTACGACGTCACGATGTACTCGCGAGCGGCCTTCAATCGTGGCCCTTGAGCGGGATCAGCGAAAGCAGCGCAAGCATCGAGATTGCCGCACCGGCCATCGCCAGCGGCCAGAGGCCGACGGAAATGTAGGGCGCGACGGCAGTCGTTCCGAGCGCCGCTATGCCGAGGATCGCGGCGATGACGATTGCGGCTGCGCGCGAATGATCGCCGCGGGCGGCCGATATTGCCCGATGAAAGCCGATCGGCCCGCGGATGCCGAAGCCGAAATTCAAGGCGGCCCAAAGCGGGACCAGAACGAAAAGGCTGGACGCGCCGGTCAGAGCATAGGCGAAGATGGCCAGAAAGGCGCAGGGCATGATCGCCGTCCCGATGCGGATCGTTCTCAGCGTTCCGAATTTCGCGCCGAGCCAGGCGGAGGAATTGGCGGCCAGGATGAACATGGTTATGCCGCAGACCTGCAGGACGACGAAATCCCCGATTCCCCTGTCGAGGGGGCCGGTCAGCACAGCCGGCAGGCCGAAGACGAAGACCAGGAGCGCGCCGAGGGACAGGGCCTGGCTGGCGGCATAGAGGAGGAATTCGCCATTCTTCAATATGGCGAGATAGCTGTGATGCTCTTCCATCTGCTGCGGGTGCGGGAAGGCGGCGCGCTGCCAGAAGACGGCTGCCGCTATCAGCGCCGCGGATGCCGCCAGAAGCACGAAGGAAATCTCCCAGCCTCCGAACTCCAGCAGCCAGGCGCCCGCAATCGGGGCCAGCGCCGGCGCGAGGGACTCGACCGAGCCGAGCCGCCCCATGGCGGCGGCCGCCTTGTCATGCGGATAGAGGCCGTGGATGAAACCGGGCGCAAAGACGGCGGGGCCGGAGCCGAAGGCCCCCTGGGCAAAGCGCAGGGCAATCAGCCATTCGATCGAGGGAGATTCCGCGGCCGCCAGCGACGCGATGCCGAAGAGTGCAAGCGACCAGATCAGCAGCTTGCGCGGATCGAAGCGTGCGCCGAGCTCGCCGAAGGCGATGAGCCCGACCAGCGTGCCGAAGGCATAGGCGGCCAGCACGAGCTGGGCAATCTCGATGCTTCCGCCGAGCTGCCCCGGCAGGCTCGGGACGGCCGGAAGCACCAGATCGGTGCCGGCGATACCGAGCACGGTTCCGCTGGCGATCAGGGCGAACAGGAATGAGGTCTTCGGGCGTGCGGTCATCCGCTCCCTGGTATCAGAGCCCGATCCGGCGACCAATCGTCTCCGATCGATGTGTGCCATTCAATCATTTGATCTTTTGAGCTGTTTCAGGCGGCGGCACAGGTGCGGACAGGATCGATGGAAGCCGGCGACGCGGCGTACTGATGGCCGCCGCGTCGCCGCATCGATCAATGCGTTGCGGGTTCGAGATAGCGGCGCAGATTGTCGCTGATCTGTTCGATCGCGGCTTGCGTCGAAGGCACGTTGCGGATCGCGTTCAACAGGACGAAGTCATGGATCGTGCCGTTGTAGCGGGCGGCAGCCACTGTCACGCCGGCTTCCTTCAGTTTGCGGGCATAGGCCTCGCCCTCGTCGCGCAGCGGATCGTTCTCGGCAGTGATGACGAGTGCCGGCGGCAGGCCCTTCAGCTGATCGATGCTGGCGCGCAGCGGCGATACATAAGGGTTGTCGCGGGTCTTGGCGTCGGGCGCGTAGAGATCCCAGCCGTATTTCATGAAGGCGCGCGCCAGGAAACGCTGTTCTCCATATTCGTGATAGGAGCCGGTATCGACGCTGGCATCGGTCGCCGGGATCATCAGAACCTGCAAGCTGATCTTCGGTCCGTTGCGGTCCTTGGCCATGATCGACAGGGCGGCGGCCATGTTACCGCCGACAGAATTGCCGGCGACCGCGATGCGGCTGCCATCGGCGCCGAATTCATCGGCATGGGCCGCGACCCATTTCAGCGCGGCATAGGATTGATCGAGCTGCGTGGGGAACCGTGCTTCCGGCAGGGACGTATATTCGACGAAGACGCCGACCTGGCCGGAGCCGACGACGAGATCGCGCAGCAGGCGCTGATGATTTTCATAATTGCCGACGATCCAGACGCCGCCGTGAATGAAGAGCAGCACGCCGGGTTTGCCGGTGATGTGCTCGGGCTTCATGATGTAGATCTTCACGCTCTGACCATCCTGGGTGATGGTCTGCTCGGTCGTGGTCACGCCCGACATGTCGACCGGCGTCATGTTCTGAAGCCCGGTCAGGATCTCCTGGGGCTTGGGCTGCGGCAGTTCCCAGAACGGGCTTGGATCCTTGTTGATCTCGGCAAGGAAGGCGCGGACCTGGGGGTCGATCCGCGGGTCGGTGGCAGCGTCCGGCGCCGCTTGAGCGGGCTGAATCATGAGATTTACTCCAAGGCTGAGGGTTGCGAGTAGGGGCAAGAGTTTCACGGTCTTTCTCTCCGGGAAGGTTGCACGCAGCCGCATTGGTAGCCCCCGGCCAGGAGCTTTCGCTTCTGTCAAATGACCAGTCCGGTGACAGGTCGGTGGTCAGCTTTCAGGCGTGATGGCGTCGGTCAGAATGGGACGCAGCGCCGAGCGCGACGTGACGCCGGTCTTCGCAAAGATGCGATGAAGGTGGTAGCCGACCGTGCGATGCGACAGATAGAGCCTGGCGCCGATTTCCTTGTTCGACAGGCCTTCGGCGGCAAGCTGGGCAATGTGCAGCTCCTGTGGGGTCAGCATTTCCCAGACATATTCGGTCCGCTTGCGGCTCGCTTCTCCCGAAGCGCGCAGTTCCTCGCGCGCACGCTCGCTCCAGGGCAGGGCGCTCAGCGCATCGAAGATGTCGCGGGCCTCGCGCAAAGGCGCTCTCGCATCGGCGGACCGGCGCTGGCGGCGCAGCCATATGCCATAGGCCAGCAGAAGACGTCCTCTCAGGAAAGGCCATTTGCCTGCGCCCGGCCCGAGACCCTGCAGATAGAACCGCTCGGCCTCCTCGGGTGTTGCGAGCAGCGCCCTGCCGTAGGACAGCATCGTTTCGACCCAGGGCACTGGCGACGGACCGGCGACACGCTGCATCTGCTCGATTACCTCCTCGGCCGTTTCGGCATGCCCGGAGAAGACCGCGGCCTCCACGAAATCGGCGAGACCGAAGAATTGCAGACCGGAATTGAAGGCCGGATCGGCAGGGATGAAAAGACGCCGCAGATGCTCATAGGCCTCCCAATGCCGGCCCGCGCCGATGGCGGCCGTGCCGCGCGCGATCTGCAGCATTGCCAGCAGGAAGCTCGCGCCGACAGAGACGACCAGGCGCTCGGCCTGGGCCGCAAACGCTTGCGACTGGTCCAGATTGCCCATCATGCCCGCAAGCCTCGCCTTGACGATCGTGGCCGCGGCAATCCAGAGCGTGCCTCCCGTTTCTTCGGCGAAGCGAACGGATTCTTCGGCCTCCCGCATCGCGCCCGTCCAGTCGCCGACTTCCATTTCTGCCCAGGCCTGAGCAAAGAGCACACGCGCGAGGTCGCTGAGCCGCCCCTGATCGCGCAAGGCGGCAGCCGAATAGGTCAGCAAACCGACGCCGAGGTCGAAGGCGCCGATGACATTGGCCGTACTGCCGAGAATGCGCGCCGCGACCGGATTGCCGCTGCTCGTGCCTGCAAGCTGCTTGAGCCTGCCCGATATCTCGCCGCCGAGGTGAAGCGGCTCGACGTAAGCGGATATGGCGATCAGGCGTGGATCGGTGTCGGGCAAGTCGAGCCTGTTTGCGGCCATCAGGATGCTTTTGCGAAGATCCGCCTGCGCATTGCTCCACCAGCAGCGCTGGGCAGCGCGCCAGAGCAGGTTGCTTGCCAGATCCGTGGCGCCGGCAGCATGGGCCTCGGCGGCGAGGCCAACCAGACTGGGGATTTTCGTGGGGTCGTTGACCATCGGAGGCTGGCCCATCTCGCGGCACCAGCCGATCCGTGCCGATGCGACAGGATCAGCCTCGCTGACATTGGCCTGGCGCAGCAGACGCTCCAGCAGGTCCGGCTGGCCGAGATCGGCGGCAAGCTCGGCGGCGCGCAGGAAACGGTCGCTCCTGGCTTTCGGCGTGCCGCTCAGCGCCGCCGCCCTTTCGAGAACCTCGATTGCCATGGCGACGGCACCTTTGCGCAAGGCGCGGCCGGCCATCGTATCATATTCGCCCGCCAGTTCTTCATCCGGTCCGATCGTCGCCGCCGCTCGATGCCATAAATGCCGGTCCAGCTCCTGATGAACGATCGCGGCAAGGGCGGCATGGATCCTGTGCCGCGTCGCCAGATCTGCCGCCTGGTGCATTGCCGAGCGCACCAGCGGATGCCGGAACCGCACCTCCGTTTCGTCAAGGTCGATCAGCCTGGCGGCAATGGCAGGCGTCAGGGCACTGACATCCACTTCCGCGCCCAATACGGCTTTACCGGCGCGCAGGATTTCGTGGAGCGATGTCCCGTCGTTTTCCGCCGCCACGAACAGCAGCATCCGGGTTGCGGCGGGAAGATCTGCCAGACGGGACGAGAAGGCGCGTTCCAGGCGTTCCGTCAGCGGAAGCCATGTCGTATCCCTGATATCAGCCGCTCGCCTGTCGCGCGGCAGTTCCAGGAGGGCGAGGGGATTGCCCGCGGCCTCCTGGAGGAAGCGGCTGCGCAGATCGGCCGAAAGATCAGGCGCATGGGCGTCCAGCAGGTGTTCGGCGTCGGCTTCGCCGAGCCCCGAAAGCCGAAGCCGCAGGTGGGAGGGATCGTCGAACAGGCGGTCGAAGCCGTCGCGCATGGCCACGAACAGAACGATAGGATCCGAACTCAGCCTGCGGGAGATGAAGGCCAGCACCTCATAGGTCGCCTCGTCCAGCCACTGGGCGTCATCGGCAATGAGCAGGATGGGGCTTCGCGCCGCACTTTCCGTCAGAAGGGACAGTGCCGCGAGCGCCACAAGGAAGATGTCGGGTGGGCCTGTGTCATCATGCATGCCGAAAGCGGAGAACAGGGCAGATCGCTGACGGGGGACCAGGTTGACGGCCTCCTTCATCAGCGGGCGGAGCGCCTGCTCGAGCGCTGCGAAGGGCAGATGAACCTCGGCCAGAACGCCGGTCATGCTCAGGACCGTCAGATCGCGCTCGCGGGCCTGATGCCTGGCCTGCTCGAGGAGGGCGGATTTTCCGATCCCGGGCTCGCCGCTGATCACCAGCGTCGACCCGCCCTGGTCGATCCGCGCAATCATCCTGTCGATCAGGGCTATGTCGCGATCCCGGCCCTGCAGGAATTCGGGGCCGGCGACGCGTGCAGACCGGGCGGGCGCGCCCTTGCCTTGTCTGCGCCGCGGCGCCGCGATCTTTTCCGACTGCTTGGCCATCAATCTAACGCTGCCTGCTCTGATCCGCGCGCAGGAATGCAAGCGAATCGAATCCCGGACCATGGTTCAGCAACTGCCGAAGCGTCGCCTTGTCATGGAGCGTGCCATTCGCGGGCATGTCCGTAAAGCAGCTTCGATACGGGCAAGGGAACCCGGATTGCACGAGGAGGAAAGAGCGCTGCCGCCGCGATCAAATAGTGCCGACGCGCAGTGACGTTCGCAAATTTGTCATATCCGCTGGTTAGAAGCGGCGGCCTGCGCGCAGCCTGTCGAGGGACTCAGCTGCTGCGCCTTCCTTTTCCTGGAACGAGAGCCATGCAGCAAAACAATCCGGCAGTGATCATCGAGGGTGCAACCGTGGTTTTCGGCGACCGTCTGGAGAGCGCCTCCGTGCGTATCGAAGACGGGCGGATCACCGGTATCGACGGCGCGCGCGACGGCGCTGATGTCATCGACGGACGCGGTCATCTGCTCGGCCCCGCCTTCGTTGACATTCACGGCGATGCCTTCGAGCGGCAGGTCATGCCGCGGCCCGGCACCATGCTGCCGGTGGCGGCCGCGCTGCTCGAGACCGATCGCCAGCTTGCCGCCAACGGTATCGCCACGGCCTATCACGCGCTGACGCTCAGCTGGGAGCCCGGGCTGCGCTCGGTCGAAACCGGTTACGCGATCGTGCGTGCGCTCGACACGCTCACGCCGCGGCTGACGGTGGACAATCGCGTGCAGCTGCGCTGGGAAACCTTCTGCTTCGAGGCGATCGATCTCATTCGCGAGGCGCTTGCCGGTCCGCGCCTGCCGTCGATCGCCTTCAACGACCATACGTCGATGGTGATGCTGCATCCGTCGATCCCGCTGCAGGAGCGGCCATTCGACCTCGATCCGGCCTTCCCGACCGTGGATCCCGAAACGCCCAGCTTCACCGAGAAGATGGCCGAACGCGCCAAGCGGGCAAAAATTCCGGTGGCCGACATGGTGGCGCTCGTGCGCAGCATGTGGGAACGCCGTCCTGAGGTGCCCGGTGCGATCGAGGAAGTCGCGGCCCTCGGCAAGGCTGCGGGCGCACCGATGCTGTCGCATGACGACAGCCAGATCGAAACGCGCGATTTCTTCCGCCTGCGCGGCGCGCGGATCTGCGAATTCCCGATGAACCGCAGGGTGGCGCGGGCGGCCCGCGATGCCGGCGACTTCATCGTCTTCGGCGCGCCGAATGCGACGCGCGGCGGCAGCCATCTCGCCTCGATCGGCGCGGCCGACATGATCCGCGAGGGGCTCTGCGACATTCTCGCCTCGGATTATTACTATCCGGCGATGCTGCTCGGCCTCGCAAGGCTGAAGGCCGACGGCGTGGCACCGCTCCATGCGCTCTGGCCGCTCGTGTCAGGCAACCCGGCACAGGCCTCCGGCCTTGCCGATCGTGGTCTCATCGAAATCGGCAAGCGGGCGGATCTCGTGCTGGTCGACTGGCCCGAGGGCGGAGCACCGGCAGTTCGCCGCACCTGGGTCGGCGGCCGCGAAGCCTATCGCGCGGCGCCCGCCGGTGAATTCGCAATGGCCTGAGACCGGCGGAATATCGCCCGGAACTGTCCGATCCATATCTGCGCGCTACATCGCAGATATGGAAACGCTCTATGTCCTGCTCATATTCGCCGTAGCCGTTGCCGCCATCTATCTGGCCGGCAAGTGGAACACATCCGACGCCGACCACTATATGGGCTTCGACAACCTGCGTTCGCGCGGCAAGCCCAAGGCCTCTGATGGCGACAGGGATGCGGAGAAGGAATGAAGCCCTCATGGGGATGCGACAGGCGGGCCCGATCGGGAAGGCGCGCTGTTTTAGCGGAACATTCTCGCCTTTAAACCCGCGATGACTTCGTCCGACACCTGGCGCAATTCCTCTCGCGAAGCACCATCATAGGCCTGGACGGACAGGCCCTGCAGGACAGCGACAAGATAACGGGCCAGCGAGAGAGCGTGGTCCCGGTCCAGCCAGTGCCCGAGCGTTGCTGCGATCATGTCGCGCATCGTGTCGCGGCGTTCCGCCAGCTCGCGCGCGAGTTCCGCATGGTCGGGGCCGCACTGGATCATGCCGCTCGAGATCATGCAGCCCCGCTCTCCGGCCGGGTCGATGACGGCGTCGATTGCCTTGTGGAGCAGGGTTTCGACCGTCTCCTGAAGGGTCTTGGTGGGTTTGATATCCCAGACCGGCCCGCGCAAACCGAAATAGCGTTCGAGCGCCTCGCGGTAGAGGCCGGCTTTGCTGCCGAAGGCCGAATAGAGGCTCGGGGGCGCGACGCCGATTGCCGCCGTCAGGTCGTTCAGCGAGACGCCCTCGTATCCATGCCGCCAGAAGAGCCGCATGGCGATGTCGATCGCCTCGTCCCGGTCGAAGGTTCGCGGGCCGCCGCGGCGTGTTTTCACAACCTTATCCATAGTGATCACTAAAGACTGCTTGACAGCAAAAGGCAAGCGATTAGTTTGTAGTGATCGCTAAACATAAGGATTTTGGCATGTTGAGAATAATGCGCGGTTTCTTGGTGGTGGTCCTGCTGGCGGGACTGTCTTCCGTGGCGGTGGCCGCGGAGAAGAATTACACGGTGAAGGCGCCTGATGGCGTCGAGATCGCGGTTCAGGAAGCGGGCGATCCCGCCGGGCCGGCGATCGTTTTCGTCCACGGCCTGCTCGGCAGCCATCTCAACTGGGATATGCAGGTCGGCAGTCCGGAGCTGCAGAAGTTTCGGCTGATCAGCTACGACATGCGCGGCCACGGCCTGTCGGGCAAGCCTGACGATGCCGAGGCCTATCGCGACGGGCGCCGCTGGGCCGACGATCTCTCGGCGGTCCTGAAGGAGACCGGGGTTAGCAAGCCTGTCCTCGTCGGCTGGTCGCTCGGCGGTGTCGTCATCTCGAACTATCTTGCCGCCTATGGCGACGGCGCCATTGCCGGCGTCGTCTATGTCGACGGCGTGATCGAACTCAATGCTGCGCTTATCACCGCGCATCCCGATGTCTATGCCGGCATGGCCTCGGATGAGCTCAAGGTGCATCTCGATGCGGTCAAAACCTTCCTGGCCCTGTGTTTTGCAACGCAGCCGGATACGGCAACCTTCGAGCGCCTGCTCTCCAATGCCGCGATGGCCTCATGGATCATGACGCGGACAGTGCCGTCGATGACCGTTTCGGCTGCCGAGGGTCTGGGCAAAGCGCACGTTCCGGTTCTCCTGCTCTATGGCGGCAAGGACGATCTGGTGAATGTCGAGCCGAGCATCGCGCGCGCCCGCGCGCTCAATCCGGCCGTTCGGGAAAAGATCTATGCGGAGTCTGGCCACGCGCCATTCCTGGAGGAGGCACCGCGCTTCAACCGCGACCTGGCGGAGTTCCGGGACTCGGTTTCCGGCAAGTGAAGCACGGGAAGGGGGCGGGCAGTGTGCTCGCTCCCTTTCTGCTTCTGTCGCGACATCTTCTCTCGGCGCAAGCACGCCTCAATTTATGGCCCCACGCCCGAGTGCCGCCGATTGCTCCAACGTGATGGCATGGCCGAGCGGATCGGCGTGGCGATGAGAAAGCCGCCACTCTCCGTCCTCACGCCGATAGACGAGCGTCACCCGCAACGCCCAGTCCTGTGCGGGCAGGCCACCGACTTCGACGTGGGCGCGCTCGATGACGGCGAGCACGATCATGTCGGCGCTGGCATAGGTTTGGACGACTTCCTGTTTCAGCGTGCCGTTCCTGAAGAACTGCCGCATGCCATCCCAGGTCTTTTCGGTGAAGCCGGCCTCGTGGGACGGCGTGCCGCCGAAGGGCGACATCAGCGTGAAATCCTGCGTGCGCGGCACAAGCGTCCGGTAGGTGTCGACATCGCCACGCATCAGCGCGGCATTGGCCTCTTCCGATATCCGGGCGAGATCGGCTGCCGGCATATCGGCCTTGATGTCGCGGACATTGCCGGCAAGGGAGGCAAGACCGGCGGTGCCGGCAACGAGAAGGGATCGTCTTGAAGGTGACATGAGATTTCCTTTGCTAGCCTGGTCCTTTGCTAGTCTGGTCCTTTGCCGGCCTGGGGTTCAGAAGCGCGGCTGCGGAGCCTGCATGTCCAAACAATGCCGGTTTTCGAATGCTGAAGCCAATGATATGATTTCAGCAATATGCTGAATGAAACTGATCTCTCGCGCGCCGATCTCAATCTCCTCGTGCTTTTCGAAGCCGTCATCGAGGAGGGCCATGTCGGCCGCGCCGCCGACCGGCTGAACATCTCACCGTCAGCGGTCAGCCACGGGCTTCAGCGCCTGCGGCGGATGCTCAACGATCCGCTGTTCGTGAGGACGCCGAGAGGCGTGGTGGCGACGGCGCGCGCGATGGAGCTTGCAGCACCTGTTGCCGAGATTCTCGCCAGGGTGCGAAGCGTGATAGCGACGGCCGAGCCCTTCGATCCGGCGAGGTCGAGCCGCCGGTTCACGCTGGGGGCGCCGGATGGTGTTTCCGCGGTCTTCCTGTCCGCGCTGCTCTCGGGATTGGAAAGGACGGCGCCTGAGATCGATATCAGCATACGCCAGCTGCTGCCGGAGCAGGGCGAAAGCGCGCCTGCGCGGGCCTGGCGCAATGCGTTTGGCGAGCTGGAAGCGCGCGCCATGGACATTGCGATCGTGCCTTCCGATGACATTCCGGCGCGCTTCCATAGCCTGACGCTCTATGAGGAGGACTTCGTCATTGCCATGCGCGCCGGTCATCCTTTCGCTGAGGAACCGACGCTCGAGCGCTATGTCGGGATGCGCCACCTCGTCGTTTCACTTGGTGGCGATCCGCACGGTTTCGTCGACACGGCCCTCGAACAGATGGGCTTGAGCAGGCGGATGGCGCTGACGGTGCCAAACTTCATGTTCGCGCTCGCCATCGCCGGCGAGAGCGACATGCTCGTTGCCGTCCCCCGGCGCTTTGCGGCACTCTACGCCCCGCGCTTCGGCCTCACGACGGTGGATGCGCCTTTGCCGCTGCCGCGTTTCCGGCTGAGCGCCGTCGCCCCGCGCGCCGCGATGATGGATGCGGGCCTCAGCTGGCTGTTCGGGATGCTGCAGTCGGCATGCGAGGGTTCTGCGGGATCGGCCTGACCGGGAACGAACGAATGCTCTCGGCCCTGGCGAACAGAATGCTCATCGACTGCTAGCTCCAGATTGTCCCGCCAGTTCGTAGCGGGCGCGGCTCAGGCTGACCAGGCTGGCAATTGCCGCGCAGGCAGCCGACACGACGACCGCAGATTCGAGCGCGGCAGAGAGCGGCAATGTCGCGAAGATGAGCGACATGGAGATCCCGCCCAGGGTCTGGCCGAGAAGCCGTGCAGTGCCCTGCATGGCGCCTGCCGCGCCGCTTCGGGCTTTCGGAGCCGAGAGCAGCAGGATGCGGTTGTTCGGCGTCTGGAACAGGCCGAAACCCAGGCCGGCGATGACAGTGCCGACCAGAAACGCGATGCCTCTCGGATCGGGCGGGCAGAGAACTGCCACAAGGAGGCCGACAGCCAGCAGCGCGCCGCCTGTCGCGCAAAGCCATGCGGTCTTGACGCGGTTTGCCAGACGTCCCGACAATGGCGCGATGATCGCCGTCGCAACCGGCCAGGGCATCATGTAGAGACCGGCCAGAACCGGGGTCATGTGCAGCCTGTGCTGGAGATAGAAGGGTAGCGCGATGTAGCTCAGCATCTGGCCGCAGAAGCAGGATATCGAGGCGATGACTGCGACGCGGAATGCGGGTGCCGCCAGGAGATCCGTCGGAATGATCGGGGCATCGCTTTTGCGTTCCAGGCGCAGCAGGACGACTAGGCAAGCTACCGAGGCGGCAATGAGGACCGTGCCGCTTGCCGGCGCGGTTGCTATCCGGTCGGTGCCGCAGAAGAAGAGGATGAACATCGACGTGTTGGCCAGCAAGGCCTTGATGTTCAGCTTTCGCTTCGTGCCCTGCATCTTCTCCAGCAGACCGCCGCTGAGCAGCACGATGATGCCGATCGGTATATTGACCGCAAAGAGCCAGGGCCAGGTCGTGACGGAAAGGATGGCGCCGGCAATGCCTGGACCGGCAGCGGAAGAAATCGCGATGACCATGGCATTGACGCCGATGATCGGACCCAGCATGTGCTGCGGCAGGGCCGAGCGCAGGTTCATCATGGCAAGCGCCATGATCGCGCCCGCGCCGAGGCCCTGCGCGAAACGGGCAAGGATCAGCAGGGAAAGGTCGCCCGCGAAGGCGCAGGCAGCCGAAGCCGCTGTGAACAGCGCGACGCCGATCAGGAAGACCCGCCGCGCGCCATAGACTTCCCCGAGCGCGCCACAGGGAAGAAGGGCGACCAGCACGGCCAGCTGATAGGCTGAGACGACCCATACGGTGCTGCCCGCTTCCACGTGCAGCGAAAGCGCGATCGAGGGCAGGGCGACGTTGGCAATGGCTCCATCAAGAACGACGAGAACAGCCGAGAGAAGGATGAGTGCGATGGCCATGTACTGTCGAGGCGATGCCGGGCCATCCTGAGAAATCGGTGCGGTGGAGGCGAGGGACATTGAGAAACTCCCAATCGTTGTCGGATGGCCGACCAGTTAGGCCTTGACGGCTGCAAGCGCCAGACGCAACGAAATCAAACGACTGTTGCATCAAACGCCATGCCTGAGTAAATTGAACCATGTCCGATCTCGACCTCAATCTTCTGGTGGCACTGGATGCGCTGTTGCGCGAGAGAAGCGTATCGGCCGCCGCGCGCCGGCTTGGCCTCAGTACATCAGCCATGAGCCGGACGCTGTCACGGTTGAGGGCTGCGCTCGGCGATCCGATCCTTGTGCCGGCCGGTCGCGGCATGGTCGCAACGCCCCATGCTCTGGCGATTGCCGAAGACGTGCATTCGTTGAGAGAAGCCGTGAAAGCGGTGCTCAGTCCGCCGTCAACAGTGGAAATCCGCGAGGTGCGCCGCGATTTCACCATCCGTGCCAATGAGGCGTTCGTGCTTATTTTTGCCGCGGGCCTGAGCGCTGCTGTGGCGAACACGGCACCAGGGATAAGGCTTCGGTTTGCGCCGCGAGCGGACAAGGACGTTCAATCCCTGAGAGACGCGGCCGTGGATCTCGATATCGGCGTCCTGCCGACGGAGAGCGGGGAACTGCGTTGCCAGACCCTTTTTCACGACCGGTATGTGGGTCTTGCCAGGACAGGACACCCGATTTTCGATGCAGATCCGATCACGGTCGAGAGCTATTCCGCCTGGGGCCACGTACTCTTTTCACCGCACGCGGATTTTGCCGGCCCGGTCGACAGGGCGCTCGCCGAACTCGGCGTCTACCGCGACGTCAGACTGATCGTGCCGAGCTTTCCAACAGTAATCGCGGTTGCTGCGGCATCCGATTTGATCGGCGCGATTCCGAATTCCTATCGCAAATCCGCCGCAACAAGCCAGATCAGGACTTTCGACCTGCCGGTCGCGGTGCCGGGTTTCGACATCGTCCAGGCGTGGCACCCGCGGATGGATGCAGATCCCGTTCATCGTTGGCTGAGAGCGCTGATCTTCGAGACGTTCAAGTCAATGAACTGAGCGCGCATTCGATAGTGAAAAGGACGGGTATCGGGGCAAGGCAGACGCTGTTCGTCGCCGTGCGCCGGCCGCTTTTGCGCGTGCCGCTTTGATGGCCGATTGACAGACATCACTCCTTGTTCCAGCGCCGTCGACGTATTCATCCTGATATAACGCCGTTGTATACGGCCGAATATCATGCTAGCGGTCGGCTCCATCCTTGAGGACCCATGCCCATGATCGCCCGTCTCGCTTTCGTTGCGAAAATCGCCATTGCTATCAGTGGTTTATTGTTGTCTGCCCCTGCCTGGGCCGACCGTCTGGTTACCGATCAGATCGGCCGACAGGTGCACATTCCGGATGTCGTCAGCCGTGTCGTCATCCTACAGCACCAGACGCTCAATATCGCCGTGCAGATGGATGCGATGGACAAGGTGGTCGGTGTACTCGACGAGTGGAAGAAGCAGCTCGGCGCCAATTATGTGCGTCTCGCACCACAGCTTCCGAACCTTGCAATGCCGGGTGGCCTCACCAAGGTCAATATCGAGGAATTGCTGAAGCTGAAGCCGGATGTGGTGTTCGTCACCAACTACGCGCCGGCCGACATGGTCAAGCAGATCGAAGATGCCGGGCTCGCCGTCGTCGCCATCTCGCTGCTCGACGTGCCGCCGGCGGAAGCCGTCAAGCTCAATCCGAGCGTCAAGGACGAGCCGGCCGCGATCGACGCCGGTTTCGCGACCGGTGTGCGGCTGATCGCCGACGTGCTTGACCGCAAGGAAAAGGGCGAGGAGATGATCGCGGCCACCAAGAAGACCCGCAAGCTCGTTGCCGACCGGCTCGCCGACATCCCGGAAGACAAGCGCGTTGCCACCTACATGGCCAATCCGGACCTCTCCACCTATGGCCGCGGCAAATATACCGGCCTGATGATGGAGCGCGCCGGCGCCCGCAACGTCGCGAACTCGATCGCCGGTTTCAAGCAGGTATCGATGGAAGACGTCCTGACATGGAACCCGGCCGTCATCTTCGTCCAGGAGCGTTATCCGGCCGTCGTCGACGAGATCAGGAAGGCCGATTCCTGGCAGACGATCGATGCCGTCAAGAACGGCAAGGTCTACCTGATGCCGGAATATGCCAAGGCCTGGGGCTATCCGATGCCGGAAGCGATGGCGCTCGGTGAACTCTGGATGGCGAAGGAGCTTTATCCCGAGCGGTTCAAGGATATCGACATGCAGAAGGAAGCGGATGCCTATTACAAGGAGTTCTACCGCACCGACTATCGCCCTGCGCAATGAATGACGACGTCTTCCCGCGACGCCCGCCATCGGTGATCATCGCCATACTGGCGGTCACTCTGGCGCTCGTCGCGGTCGCTTCCCTTGGCATAGGCCGTTACGACATTCCGTTCGCACGGGTAATCGAGATCCTCTGGGCGCCGATTTCGCCACCGGACGTGCCGGTAACGCCGACCGAGGCGAACGTCGTCTTCACGGTGCGCATGCCGCGCATCCTGCTGGCGCTTCTGGCCGGCGCGGGTCTCGCACTCTCCGGCGCCACGATGCAGGGCGTGTTCCGCAATCCGCTCGTGGGGCCGCAGGTGATGGGCGTCTCCTCGGGCGCTGCCTTCGGTGGTGTGCTCGCCATCCTCTTTAGCTTTCCGCGTTACGGGCTGCTTGGCTCGGCCTTCGTCTTCGGGCTTTCGGCTCTGGTTCTGGTCTACGCGCTGAACGGCATCGTCGCGCGCCGCAACATCCTGGCGCTGGTACTGGCCGGTGTCGTCGTCACCGGCTTCTTCGGTGCGCTCGTCAGCCTTGTCCAGTATCTGGCCGATACGGAGGACAAGCTGCCGGCCATGGTCTTCTGGCTGCTCGGCAGTTTCGCCACCGCCAATTGGGAAAAGTTCCTGCTGATCGCCGCGCCCGTTCTGATCTGCAGCTTTCTGCTCATCGGCCTGCGCTGGCGCATCAATCTGCTCTCCATCGGCGACGAGGATGCCCGCGCCCTCGGCGTCAATGTCGAGCCGCTCCGTTGGCTGATCCTGATCCTCGTCTCCTGCATCGTATCGGCGCAGGTGGCCGTCAGCGGCGCTATCGGCTGGGTCGGGCTGGTCGTGCCGCATATGGCGCGCATGCTAGTCGGCCCCGATCACCGGGTGATGATGCCGGCCTCGTTAATCATCGGCGCGCTCTACCTGCTGATAATCGATACCGTCGCCCGCACTGCCACAGCCACGGAAATCCCGCTCGGTATCCTGACCGCGCTGATCGGCACGCCGGTCTTCGCGCTGGTGTTGAAGCAGACCCAGAGAGGCGCACGTGGATTCTGATCCGGTCATGCTGCGCATCGAGGCCGTCAGCCAGTCCTATGACGGCGAGCACTGGCAGTTCCGCGATCTCGACTTCGACCTGAGGGCAGGTGAGATCACCGCTATCCTGGGGCCGAACGGACGCGGAAAATCGACATTGCTGCGGGTTTTGGCAGGACTTCTGAAGCCAACCTCCGGCAGGATGGAACTCAATCGCGGCACTGGCTTCGTACCGCAGGAATTCATCGGCTCCTTTCCCTATTCGGTGCTGGATGTGGTGCTGATGGGCCGCGCCCGGCATATCGCGGTTTTCCAGACGCCGCGAAAGCGCGATGTGGAAAAGGCGATGGCGGCACTCAGCGCCACCGGCATGGCCGATTACGCATCGCGCAATATCGAGGCTTTGTCTGGTGGCGAGCGTCAACTCGTGCTGATTGCCCGCGCGCTTGCGGGTGAGAATGCGGTTCTGTTGCTCGACGAGCCGGCATCCGCGCTCGACCTGAAAAATCAGGATGTCGTGCTCTCCCTGCTCAGCGAATTGGCCGACCGTGAAAAGCTCGCCATTGCCTTTACTACCCATCAGCCCAACCACGCGGTCGCCGTGGCTGACAAGGTGCTGCTCATGCTGCCACAGACGAAAACCGTCTTCGGCGCAACCGAAGAGGTGATGACGGAAGCCTATCTGGAAGCGCTTTACGGCATTCCGATCCTGTCCGCGCGCCTCGGCAGCGGTGAGCGCGAAGAAACCGCTTTCGTGCCGCTCTTCCGGCGAAGAGACCGAAAAGGAGAACGTCGATGACCCAATCCGTGAAGGTGCTCTCCGCTGGCAGCATGCGGCATGCATTTCCTGCCATCATTGGCGCTTTCGGGCAGATGACGGGTATCGGGATTTCACTGTCACTCGGGCCTGCCGGCCTGTTGCGCGAGCGGATCGAGGCAGGCGAAGCATTCCATCTTTTTGCTTCGGCCAATATGGCGCATCCGCGACGTCTCGCTTCCCTCGGCATTACGGAAGAGCCCATCTGCTTCGCGCGCAATCGGCTTTGCGTGATCGCACGCGCCGATCTCGGCCTCGCGACGGAGAATTTTCTCGACATCCTCTCAGATCCCCAGGTGAAGATCGGCACATCGACGCCAGGCGACGATCCTTCCGGGGACTATGCTTTCGAGGTTTTCGACCTTGTGGAGGCGAAGCATCCAGGCATGGGCGTCGCGCTGAAAGCGCGTGCGCGGCAACTGGTCGGCGGCCGCAATTCGCCGCCGACACCGCCCGGCAAGGGCGGCGGTTATCTGATCACTGACGGCGAAGCCGACCTTTTCCTGGGCTATTATTCCAACGCCCGGCTGCTGGAGGCCGACCCAGCTTTCCGCGCCGTGGAAATCCCGGCGGAATTCTCTCCCAAGGTCGAATATGGTTTGGGGCTGTGCAAGGGCGCTCCGGATGATGCGAGAGAACTGCGGGATTTTCTCCTGTCGGATCAAGGGCAGGAGATATTGAAAGGAGCAGGCTTTTCGCGGGTCGGTTAGATTCTGCGGATGCAATCCTCATGTGCCTGACCGTTCGGTGGATCGCAGCCATACGCGATAACCGAAACGCCACCATTGAACTCTCTCGCAAAAACTTGGCCGATCCCCGGCATTTGTTGGCAGCTTCGCGAAATCCGGCCCCCATCCGGAATGCTAGTCTCGCCTCACTTGCTTCCATTTCGAAAGGCCGTTGCCCGTGCTTCTGGATCGTTCCCGCCTGCCTGTCGTCTTCATCCGCACTGAGGCTAATGCCGAAACTCCCATCAATGATCAGATCGAGGCTCTCCTGGAGGAGCGGCGGCCTTTCGTGCTCGTCACGGATCACGCACCCGACGATCATGACGAGGACACGCAGGAGGAGCGCAAGGAGAGGGCGCTGTTTTTCAAGAAGATCAAGGACCGGATGAGGGCCTATTGCCGCGGCATGATCGTCATCGACGGCGGCAGGCCGATGTCGCCCGCCATCAAGATCGCGGCAGTCACGGCCGGAAAGGCCTTCGGCTTCGCGATCGTCTTTGCCGCAGATGAAGAGGAGGCGGAGCGCAAGGGGCGCAGCTTGCTCGGCAGCAGGGACGATGCCTGGTTACTCTGAATCCGGCTTCTGTGATAAGTCACGCGCCGTCGGCCAAGCTCGCAATGGGGATCGGCAATGGATATTCCGGATAGATTTGACCCCGCGCGGATCGACGATGTGTCGTGGCCGGCCTTCAGCTTCATCACCGAGACGACATTCGTCGGCGAGTCCGAGCCGCATCGCCACCAGAAGGCGCAGTTGCTCTACGTCATCAGCGGCGTGCTGACGATGAGGGCGGCCGGCGGTGTCTGGACGGTGCCGCCGAATTGCGCGCTGTGGATTCCGGGCGGCACCGCCCATAGCGGGCGCGTCTGCGGCCATGTCAGGATCGGCAATCTCTATGTCGACGCGAAACTAACCGACGGACTGCAGGACGAATGCGGCATTCTCTTCGTTCAGCCTTTTCTGCGCGAGCTGATCTTTCGGCTGGAGCCGCGCCCCGATAGTCCGGATATCGCGCCCGAACGGCTTAACCGGCTGGTGGGCGTGCTTCTCGATGAACTGCGCGCCGCGCCGCTCGAGCCGATCCACCTGCCGATGCCCGCCGACCGCAGGCTGCAGCGGCTGACGGAGGCGATGGTCGCCGAGCCCGGCCTGCGCTTCACCATAGACGAATGGGGCGCGCGGGTCGGCGCCAGCAACCGCACGCTCAGCCGCCTGTTCCAGCGGGAGACGGGCATGTCCTTCATGCGCTGGCGCCAGCAGCTGCATATCGGCGTGGCGCTTCAGCGGCTGGCGGCCGGGCAGCTCGTGACCGTGATCGCCGGCGATCTCGGCTATGAAAGCGTCAGCGCCTTCATCGCCATGTTCCGCCGCATGCTCGGAACGACGCCGACGCGCTATTTCAGCGACCAGATGCCGGCGAGCCAGCACAGGCTGGAAATCACGGCGGACTGGCGCACGGAGCCGGGTGAGCGTGACGGCAGGGATGTTGCCAAGGGGTCGGCATCCAATCTGGTACCGTTCAGGCGGGAGCCGAACTGATATTTCCTAGCGAAGCCTAGAACAGCAGATCCACATTGTCATGAGACCGGGTGAGGGGCCGGCCCTCCAGGAAACGGCATGGACCGGGGCCGGCTGCCGTTGCCTGCAGCACCGAGACATCGCCTGAAGGGCTGATGTGAAGCGCCGACAGGATATTCGTTGCAAAGGCGCCGGTATCGATGGCAATCCGGTTCGGGAAGACCTCGACGCGTTCGCTCGCGGTGATCGTGTGCCCGTGAACGACGATCTTGCCGAACGAGGCGCTGGCATTCAGGAACTCGCCGCGTATCCACATCAGCGCCTGCGCCTCCTGTTCGGCCAGGGCAATGCCGGGCTTCAGGCCGGCATGGACGAGGATGTGGTGGTCGAGCTCGACATAGCGCTCGGCATCGCGCAGGCATTGCAGGCGTTCGTCTCCGAACCGGCTCCGGATTTCCTCTGCAGTGATGCTTGCCTCAAGGGGCAGGCCGAAGGAGAGCATCGTCTCGCTGCCTCCGAGGTCTCGCCAGTGGCTGACAAGATCTGCCCGCGCGACCGGGTCCGTCTCGTCGAGGATCAGAAGCGGGATGGCGTCATGGTTGCCGCATATCAGTTTCGAGCCCGGCCTGTCGCGCAGCGTCCGGATGACGAGATCCAGCGCCCTGCGGCTCTCCGGCCCGCGATCCATGATGTCGCCGAGGAAGACGATCCGGTAATCGATCCCTTCGTCACGCGCTTTGCCTGAAATGCCTGAGAGCATCTCCTCCAGCAGGTCGGCGCGACCGTGGATATCGCCGATGGCGAATGTGTGCAGAGAAGCGTTCCCGGTCATCGATGCCTGGCTCCGTTATGGCATTTGGTATGGCATTGTTCTTGAGCCGCGCCAAGCTGGAGACCGGGGGAACAGGGCGGGGCGGCCGAAATAGATTTGCGCGATGTTTGCGGGCGATTGCGGTTTGGAAAAGACCCCGCCCCAAACCCCTCTCCACAAGGGAGAGGGGCTTAACGTGCTGCTCCCTTTTTCCTCCACATCTACCGTCTCGGGGGAGAAACGCCGTGCTCAGGGTCAGGCCCTCCCGCTTGTGGGGAGGGGTTGGGGAGGGTTTTTCTTTCGGGCTGCAGACCGGACAGAAAGTTCCGCGGGCTCGCCGAGGCCGAACGCCAGCCACAGGTTTAGAAATGCGCCGAACCGACGCCGCTCACGAGGGTTTTCCGGCCCTCTTGACCAGCCGCCACCGGCCTTGCCCGATCGCCTGGCGATTGGCGATCTTTTCGGGCGCAGTGCCGGTCAGCACGGCTTTTATGTCGTCGCGCATCTGCGGGAAGACCCGGTAATATTGATGGTTTTGCGGCTCCGATGCAGAAAGCACGGCGCTGACGTCGACGGCCGATACCTTGTCGCTGATCGTACCCATATTGTCGGGGCCGTCGGCGCCGAGGCGCGGGCCGTTGAATTTCGTGCCGCTGCTGAGCGTGCTCAGGATCCAGTCCTTCTCGGAATAGTAGACGGTGATCGACCGGCAGATCCGGGGCAGGAACTTGAACTTGGCGGGATCGTCGAAGGCATCGGCATCCTCGTCGGCGGCGGCCAGGATCACCTTGTCGAAATAACGGCGGAGCGGCGATGACGGTGCGCCGTCGAGCGAGGTCATGGCGTTGACGGCCGAAAGCGTCGGGGAGGCGGGCTCGGGCAGTTTCATCAGCGCCTGCAGCGCGTTGCGCATCACATAATTGCCCATGCTGTGGCAGATCAGGTGGATGGCCTGGTCGCAGCGCTCCTCCTCGCTGAGCTTGTCGACGAAATCGCTGAGGCGGCGCAGGGTTCTGGCGATCGCGATGCCGGATGCCGCCGCCGTCTTGCGGTCATGGGCGTAATCGCCGAAGGGCGTGGGTATGGGCAGGAGCGAGGCGAGCGACGGCCAGGAGAAGACGAACATGTTGACGTCGAGCCCGTAGAAGGCGCTGAGCCACCCGGCGCGCTCGATGGAATCGACGAAACTGTTGCTGAAACCATGGATGAAGGCGATCGTCGGCTTGTTGTCGGCCTTCATCGAGGCGCGGATGGCATCGAAAATCGTGTCGCTGCCAAGCGTCGGCGCCTCGCCCTCGGCAAAGAGAAGCTGCTGGCTGGCCACGGCGAGCGAGCCCGGCACCATCACATTCGTCTTCCTCGACAGATTGACGTCGACCTTGGCGCTGCCGTAGCGCACATCGATGCCGCTGGTCGGCCCGAGCTCCGTGCCGAAACCGATGATGCGCTGATGCTGCGGATCGGTGGGATCGAGGAGCGGCTGGCGATTGGTTGCGAAGTAAACCGTCTTGATCATGATCTTCTTCGCCTCTCGACGACGCGACCGTGCGGCTGTCGTTGCATGATGAACGCGATAGAAAGCGGACAGTAAATCCCGCCACGGCTGGCGTATTAATTACGCCGATCCGTGTGGATTTGCAGTATTCAATTTTTCTTTGAATATTTCCTCAAGAATTAGCTAATGCATTCTAGTGAGGATTGCAACAGGAATCAGGTTATCCCGGAGGGCGTCCGGGAATTCACGTGGTTCCGGCTGATCCATGCGAAGAACCGCTGACGATCCACCGACTGGCAGGATAGACGTCGATGAGGATTAGCGCTGCGTTACCGCTTCGGCGGGACACACGCTGCAACTCCTCTCGAGCTTTTCCAAAGCGCCAGCACCGGCCCAGCTTTCAAAGCCATATGCCTTGACGCGTTGTCTGATGAGGCAGCAGTCGGCGCGACCGGCCAAGGCCGGCTCAAGCGGATAATCGGTCCAAAACCTTTCTGCAGGCTTCCAGTAGCCCAGAACATCGAGCAGCGACACTCCGAAATAATATTCGTCTGCGTAGGAGTCCCCGTAACCTGGATCGTGCCGATAGGTGCCGTCCGGGTTCAGAGTGTTTTCGAATGACCAAAGCAACATCTGGCGGATTTCATCGCGGGCCGTCCTGCGCTCCTCCTCGCTCATGTGGGGCCAGCCGAACTTGAAGATTGAGGCGACATCATAGAGGTTGTGGTTGGTAAACTTCCCACCGCTGCGCCACCCGAAGGGATAGGGATCGTCCTTGATGGCAAGCGTCGTCCTGATGATCTGCGGCCAATGATCCACTTCGCCCTTGCTGTATCGCACGACATGAAATGTTATGCTGAGATCGGTGGTCTTGCGTATCTTGCCATCGATGACGTACCAGGCTCCCCAATAGCCAGTTGCGGTATCCTGTGAGCCGTGGATAAAAAACCATGCAGCCTCGCGTGCTTCATCCCAGTCTATGCTTTCGTCGAGCGCTACGTAGCCGGAAAGTATATCCTGGAGATCACGCTTGTAGGCTGCCGTCGAGTAACTCGTCATCAAGCTGCTTAGCTCGCCACGGTTGTCGATGCCGGTGTTTTCGATGTCCGAGATCAGCAGGCTCTGCAGATAGTTGATGAGTTCACGGCCGGTGCGCAGCCTCGGGCGCAAACGATAGTGAGGGGGTTCCCCCTGGCTTGTGAGAAGGCCGATCGCCGTTGCCGTCGCGCCTACTCGCATGAACCATTGATCGTAGCAGAGTCCCCAGAAGCCATCGACCGGCGATTGCTCGCTGGCAAAGTTCTGGTCTTTATCCTGTAAGCTCCGCTCGATGCGCTCCAGCTTGTCCTCCAGCGCATTCCAGTTTGCCGTGTAGCCGAGCAGCCACTTTGCCTCGAGATACAGTTGCTCCGAGCATTGCAGAGTGTTGCCCGCAGCTTGTTCGGCAGCGATCCCGGCCGCGAGTGCTTCGAGGCGCTCCGCATAGTGCTGACGCCGTTCTCGATAATTGGGGTCAAACGCCTCGAACTCGCGAACAATGATGTCTCGCATGCCGTCCTGGTCCGCGAGCGCGACTGAGGGGAAGCCGCAGAAAATTGCAACCCCCGAAAGCGCCAGCAGCATCTGCCGAAACCCTGCAGCAATGCGGCGACTCCACCGCGCATGTGCCATTGTCTCCTCCACATTCGCCAGGTGGTCCCGTTGCGCTGCGACGACGGCTAGCCGCTTGGCTTTCGCGGAACTCCCACGCGTAGCTGTGCCAGATTTGCGTTCGATGACGTTAAGCGGAGATTATACTTCCAGCCCATGAAAAGAGGAAGATTTTACGACGGCGGGCGCAAAGCTCCCCGAGGATATGGAGAAGTGAGTTGACGGCGAATGCAGCCGATATTCGCGATCACCCTCACACCAGCGACCGCCTCGCCACCTCGATCACCGTCCGCGTCAGGCCCGCAAGCCGGTCCGCGGCGAGCCGGCTGATCTGCCAGTAGAGGACGACATCGAGAGGCGTGTCCGCAATCAACTCGACGAGGCGGCCGGCCTTGATGTGGGCCTGCGTCAACTGGGTCGGGTTCATGCCCCAGCCCATGCCGAGCAGGGCAGCATCGAGAAAGCCCTGTGTGGCCGGCAGCCAGTGGGTCGGCACGTTGGCGTCGGTCTTGAGCGTGCGGCGGATCCATTGCGCCTGCAGGCGGTCCTTCTGGTTGAAGGTGAAGGAAGGGGCGCGGGCTAGTGCTTCCGGGGTGACGCCGTCGGGGAAATAGCGGCGCACGAATTCGGGGCTGGCGGCGGCGTGGTAGCGCAGCGCGCCGAGCGAGTAGCGGCGGCAGCCGGCGACCGGCTTTTCCATGCTGGTCACGGCGGCGATGACGCGGCCGCGCTCCAGCCATTCGGCGGTGTGGTCCTGATCCTCGATGGAGATGTTGAGCAGGTAGTTCGAGCTTTTCGAGAATTCGGCCATCGCCTCCAGAAACCAGGCGCCGAGGCTGTCGGCGCTGGTGGCGATCTGCAGCGTGACGCGCTGTTCGGGATTGTCGCGGTCGCTCAGCGCCGGCAGGTGCTCCAGCAATTCGCTTTCGAGCATGCCGACATTTTCCATGTGCCGGCAGAGCCAGTCGCCCTTTTCCGTTGCCGTGCACGGCGTTGCGCGCACGACGAGGGCGGCACCGACGCGCTCTTCCAGCTGCTTGATGCGCTGGGAGACGGCAGAGGGCGTGACGTTCAGGATGGCGGCGGCCCTTTCGAAGCTGCCGGTCTGGACCACGGCAAGCAGGACACGAAGGGCAGGATAATCGATCATGGGTAAGCTGTGCTTAATTGACGTAAGGATGATTAATTAGCCTAATCCGGTCGATCGGTCTACGGAGCGTTGCAACAACGCGACGGAACCCTCTGATATCATGGACATCTCGACCTATTTCACCGGCATGGTGGCCGGCCTCAGCCTGATCGTGGCGATCGGCGCGCAGAATGCCTTCATCCTGCGCCAGGGCTTGCGCAACGAATATGTCTTTGCCGTCTGCCTTGCCTGCGCGCTTTCGGATGCGATCCTGATCGTCATCGGCGTCACCAGCCTGGCGCAGGCGGTGAAGCTCATGCCCTTTCTCGATCCGGTCATGCGTTATGGCGGGGCGGCGTTCCTCATCTGGTATGGGGCGAAAAGCCTCTATTCGGCGGTCTGGTCTTCGGGCGCGCTGCAGGTTGCAAACGGGGCAGGGGCAAGCTTCGGCAAGACCATGGCCATGTGCCTGGCGCTGACCTGGCTCAATCCGCATGTCTATCTCGATACGGTGATCCTGCTCGGCACGATCTCGACGCGTTTTGCCGGCCATCAGGCCGCCTTTGCCGCGGGGGCGGCGAGCAGCTCCTTCCTGTTCTTCTTTTCTCTGGGATATGGTGCGGCCTGGCTTCGTCCCATCTTTTCACGGCCGGTTTCCTGGCGCATTCTCGAAACCATCATCGCTTGCGTGATGTGGCTGATCGCGTTCAAGCTCCTGAACGGCATGTGACGGCCGCATACGCGCCAATCACGACCTTGGGAAACCAGAATGACCGTCGATCCGCATCACCTTGCCCTTGTCTTCACCGCCTATATCATCGCCGCAGCCAGCCCCGGTCCCAGCAATATGCGCATCATGGGTGTCGCCATGCATCAGGGGCGCCAGTCGGCGCTGATGATTGCCGCAGGCGTCGTCAGCGGCTCGCTCTTCTGGGGCTCGATGGCGGCAACAGGGGTTTCGGCCGTTCTGGCGCAATATGCGCAGGCGCTCGTTGTCCTGAAGATAGCCGGCGGGCTTTACCTCCTGTTCCTCGCCTACAAGGCCGGCAAATCCGCCATGACCTCGGATGCGAAGCAGGGCAGGCCGCTCGATGCCCTCAAGCCGGCCTCGGGTTTCAGCCTCTATCGCCGCGGCCTGCTGATGCACCTGACCAACCCGAAGGCGCTGCTCGGCTGGATCGCGACCATGACGCTTGGTCTCGGCCCGGGCGCGACGCCGGCGACCGTCGCCGTCATCCTTGCAGGCTGCGCCATTCTCAGCATCACGATCTTCTGCGGTTATGCGCTGGTCTTCTCCACCGCGCCGATGATCCGCATGTATCGCCATGCGCGGCGCTGGATCGAGGGCACGCTGGCGCTCGTCTTCGGTGCCGCCGGCATGAAGCTCCTGCTGTCACGCGCATAAGAAGGAAATTCCCGATGCCGCTTTTCCATGGCCTTTCCGCCTTTCCGATCACGCCGGCTGATGCCTCGGGCATTGTCGATACCGGCGCGCTCGCCACGTTGCTCGGCCGCATTGAGGCCGCGGGCGCAGATTCCATCGGGTTGCTCGGCAGCACCGGCGCCTATGCCTTCCTGTCGCGCCAGGAGCGGCGCCGGGCGGTGGAAGCGGCCATGTCTGCCGTCGGCGGCAAGATCCCTGTCATCGTCGGTGTCGGCGCGCTCCGGACGGATGAGGCGCAGGCGCTCGCCAGGGATGCGCGGGAGCTTGGGGCGGATGGCCTGCTGCTCGCGCCGGTCTCCTATACGCCGCTCACCGATGACGAGGTCTACGAGCATTTTGCTGCTGTCGCCGATGCCGGGCAGCTGCCGCTCTGCATCTACAACAATCCGGGCACGACGAAATTCACCTTCAGCGCCGAGCTGATCGCCCGGCTTGCCAGGCTTGGCACCGTCAAGGCGGTGAAGATGCCGCTGCCGGCCAATGGCGATATTGCAGGCGAGATCAAAAGTCTCCGTACGGTGACGCCGGATGGTTTCGCGCTCGGCTATAGCGGCGACTGGATTGCGGCGGATGCGCTGCTCGCAGGCGCCGATGGCTGGTACAGCGTCGTTGCGGGTCTGCTGCCCGCCGAGGCGCTGAAGCTGACGAGGGCCGCGCAGGCAGGTGACACCACGGAGGCGGGACGCATCAACGATGCCTTCGCGCCGCTCTGGGCGCTGTTCAAGGAATTCGGCAGTTTCCGTGTCATGTATACGATTGCCGATCTCATCGGCATCGGCCGGTTTTCGCCGCCGCGCCCGGTGCTCGGCCTTGCCGAGGCCGCACGTGGGCGGGTGCGCGAGGCGCTTGACAGCCTTGGTGCGGCAGTCGGCCGGTAGAGCATTTCCGCTGCCGGAATTGCTCCAGCCAGGGGGAGTGCTCTCCAAGGCGCGGAGTGATAGCCACGGGCCGGGCCGCGGCTATGCCCGCAGGATCTTCTCCATCGCCTTTCCCCTGGCGAGCTCATCGACCAGCTTGTCCAGGTAGCGGATCTCCCGCATGGTCGGCTCCTCGATCTCTTCGACGCGCACGCCGCAGACGACACCAGATATCAGCGACCGGGACGGGTTCATCGCCGGCGCCTGCGCAAAGAAATCCTCGAAGCTGGTTTTCTGCGCCAGCTGATCGTCCAGGCTCTTCGGGCTGTGCCCCGTCAGCCAGCAGATGATCTCATCGACCTCCGCTTTGGTGCGGCCCTTCTTCTCGGCCTTGGCGACATAGTGAGGGTAAACGCTTGCGACGCTGACCGAATAGATACGATGTTTCGTCATGCCTCCTCCCTGACGGCGGGCATCTCGCGACAGCGCCGACAGCTTTGCCGTTGCGCGATCTTCTCAGACGCCATGATAGACGAGGCGCGTGAACAATTCAGGGGTGACAAGGAACTGCCCCCATTTCGCATCGAATTCGGCTGTCGGCTTTGCGGCAAGGACCTCGTCGATCGGCTTTCCGGCGGTTTTCAGTTTGGAGACGTTCCCGCGGATCTCGACCAGCATCGTCCTGTACTCGGTGAGTTCCGATTTGTTGCTGACGGGATGGCCGTGACCGGGGATGACGATGGTATCGTTGGAGACATTGGCCAGGATGTCCTCGACCGCCTTGATCATTCCGTCGATCCCGCCACCGGTCGAATAGTCGATGAACGGATAGATGCCGTACCAGTAGAGGTCTCCTGCGTGGACGATGTTTGCTTCGCCGAAGGTAACGGAGATGTCGCCATCGGTGTGAGCATTCGGATGATGCTTCAGCATCAGGGTGGATTTGTCGAGCTTGAGGGACATCTCGTCGCCGACGGTTTCCGAAGGCACGGCGGCGAGCGGCGGTCGCGGGAATTCGTAGTCCCAGTCCTCGACCCTCACGACCGACATCAGGTGTTTGCAGGTGTTTTCATGCGCCAGAATGGCCGCGCCCTCGGCGTTCAGCCATGCGTTTCCATCCGTATGATCGAAATGCCAGTGCGTGTTGATGAGATGAGTGATCGGCTGTTTGCCAAGTCGGGCGAGGGCCTCGAGTACCCGCGGCCGGGACGCGGTGATGCCGCCATCGATGAGAACCTTTCCGTCCGCGCCGGTCAGGACGGCGATGTTTCCGCCCGATCCTTCGAGGATCGATACGCCAGCCCTTGCCTTATGGACCTTGATCGGCTCCTTGGCGGCGGAGTCGCGGATTATATCGACGATGCCCTGAGCCTTCGCGAATACCTGTTTCGGGCTGAGCCAGCCTCCGGATGCAGCGAATGTCGAGGCGGCCACGCAGCAGAGACAAAATCCGCGACGGGAAAGTCTGAAATCCTGGGTCACTTGGCAGGTCCTTTCCGGAATGGCGGCGGGGCTCCAGGGTCAGACTGAAGCAGCTTCCCCGCCTTGGTTGATGATTTCGGGATGCGTGGAGCCCATGCCGAAGAGCAGGCGATTGCGCAGTTTGCGCGTGCTGTTTTTCTTGATCAGTTTGATAGACGAAAAAGCGATGCCGGCGATGGGAACGATCTGGTCGTCATCGTCGCGTCCGGGAGCCGCAGACGGCCCATCAGATCGTTGTTCCCCTCGCATGACAGACCCCGGACGGAAGCTTTCAATGCAGTCGCGGGAATGTACAATATCAGAAAATTGCACGCAATCATCCGGCCGCCCTTCACGGATACCGTTCTTCGGGTTGGCGAAACCCATGGCCGCTTGCGGTGATCCAGGCCGATATCGATCACTCTCGAATTTCGGTCGAGCCAGGTTTTTATACGCCGGTCGCCACAAATCGCAGATGGAGATGACTCTTTTTGGCTCGTTGGAACGTCGTTGTTGCGACCGTCGTCGAACGGTCGGACCCGACCCGAATGAGGATGAGAGATGGATCTGGACGGAAAGCGAATTGTTGTTGTCGGCGGCAGCCGTGGTTTGGGGAGGGGGCTTGCCGAGGCATTCGTGGCGCGCGCGGCCGACGTCACCGTGGTTGCCCGGAACGTGACGGCCATGCAGGAGGCGGGCGAACAACCGGCCTTCACGGCCCTGTCGGCTGATGCAACCGATGTCGATGCGGCATGGCGCATCATGGAAGAAAGGCGACCCGATCTCGTCATCATGAATGCCGGTGCGGAACCGCCCATGGAGCGGATCGACCGGATCGGCTGGGAGGCATTCACCGCCAACTGGAACGTGGACGTCAAGGCCGCGCTGCACTGGGTACAGGCTGCCCTGACCCTGCCGATGGCGCCGGGCGGGCTTGTCGTGCTGGTTTCCAGCGGAGCCGCCGTGCAGGGCTCGCCGCTGTCTGGTGGTTATGCGGGCGCCAAGCGCGCGCAGTGGTTCATTGCGAAATATGCCGAGGGCCTGTCTGCGCAGCTTGGCCTGGGCTTGCGCTTCCGGGTGATCGTTCCCCGGCAGATGTTTGCCGGAACCGGTGTCGGCGATACCGGCATCGGAGCCTATGCCGCGGCGGCGGGTCGGACATTTGCCGAGCAGGCGGCCACCTGGCCGGACATGACGCCGCGGGCTTTTGGCGATATGGTCGCCGACCTGATCGGCAGGACTGATCTCGCCGAGGCGATGGTCTACGCGGTGCGCGGAGATACGGGAGTGACGGTCATCGAATGACGGAAGACGCTGCCCTCAAGGATGAAGAGAGGAAAACTCTGCTGGCAGCACTCGCGAGCGAAGCGGATGTGCTTCGCCCCGAGCTGCATCGCTATGCGGCGCGTCTGGTAGGGTCTGTCATCGACGGCGAGGATGTGATCCAGGAGGCGTTTGCCAGGGCATTTGCGACGGCGGGCTCGATCCCGCCGGACACGCCGCTGCGCCCCTGGCTGTTTCGCGTCGTCCATAACAAGGCCATCGATACCCTGCGCCAGCGCAGTACGCGCCGGGCGGAGCCCCTCGAGACGGCATTCGATCTCGCCGATGTCAGCGCCGTCGGCCCGGAGGATGCGCTGATCCGTCAGGACACCGTGCTGATAGCGCTTGGCCATTTTGCGGAATTGCCGGTGCCGCAACGCAGCGCGGTCATCCTCAAGGACGTGCTCGGAGAGTCGCTTGCGGATATCGCGGCGCTGCTCGAATTGAGTGTCGATGCCGTCAAGGCGCATCTGTCGCGCGGCCGGGCGAGCTTGCGCGCCGTCTCCGACATGCGGCGCGAGGTTGCGCCACCGTCCAGTCCGGAAGCCCTGAACTTTGCGGTGCTGTTCAACGCCCGGGATTGGGACGCCTTGCGCCGCCTGCTGGCCGACGATGTCCGGCTGCGTCAGGCGCGTCGGCCGGAAATCTCCGGTGCCGCCGATGTCGGCCGATTCTTCACCTATTATGCCGAATATCCGCCAGTCAGGATCGAGCCGGCCTGGCTGGAAGGCCGGGAAATATTGCTGGTATCGGCCGAAGCGTCCGATGGTCCTTCCTATTTCATGCTGCTCGAATGGCAGGGGCAGAAGATAAGCCTGATCCGCGACCATCGCTATGCGACCTATGTCATCGAGGGTGCCGATGTCATGCCGACAGCATAGTGATGACCCGGGGCGATCGAGCGCTTTGCGGCGGTCGATGCCATGCCCCTGTTTATGGTGATGTGACGAGCGTTTCCGGCTTCAGATCATATGACCGCTGAACCAGACCGGCCCGCGTGCCGAGACCATCAGCTGTCATCCGGGTCCATACCTGCTGCGATTGCTCGCGAACGCCGTCTGCAAGTTCCGGCGCAACGATGTTGCGGAAGAGCTGCGATTTGCCCGCGATCACGTCAGCAATGGCTTTGAACACCGTCGACGGCTCGAACTGTTCAAAGGGGAAGGCCAGCTTGTCGTAGTCGAACACGCGCTCTTCCGGGTCGTCGTTCCAGCTCTTCGGGGCCAGGAATCCGGCATCGTTGAAACCGGTGAGATAGGGGCCGGGGTTGATGACCGCCACCTCCACGCCGAATTCCTGGAGCTCCGTGGCCATTGTCTCTGCTATGGCCTCGAGAGCGTGCTTCGAGGCACCATAGGCGCCGACGAACGGGCCTGAAAGGATGCCGACGACGGACGACATGAAGATGATCCTGCCGCTGCGTCGCGCGACCATCTTGCGCGCTATTCCCTGGGTGAGCTGCACCGGGCCGAAGACATTGACCTCGAACTGTCGCTGCATGTTTTCAGGGGGGATGTCGATGATGGCGCCGCCCTCGATAATGCCGGCGCCGTTGACAAGTACGTCGATGTCCCACGATGCGGCGCGCCTGCGATCGCCTTCATTGTTGACGTCGAGTTTCTCGATGCGCAGGGCGAGGCCGTGGTTCCTTGCCTGGATCTCCAGCGCGCGGAGCTGCGGATAGTTCTCGACGCAGGCGATCACGTCGTGACCGCGCCGCGCGAGCTCGATGGCCGCACCGTTGTTAAGGCCGCTGCCGGCACCTGTGATCATGATGGTGGTCATGGCTGGTCTCCCGCAATGGATCAGTTGCCCGAAAGGACTTTGGCGGCCATTTGGGCCACGTCCTCGTCCTGCTCGCCGTTGCCGCCGCTGGCGCCAACCGCGCCCACGATCTCTCCATCGATGCTAACAGGCACGCCGCCGGGAAAGATGATGGCGCGGCCGTCGAGGCCATTGGCAATGCCGTAAAAGTCTCCGTGGGGCTGGGCAATCGTGGCGATGAAGCTCGTCGCGAGGCGGGTGGAGATGGCGGTGTAGGCCTTGTTATAGGCCAGCGCGACGCTCGAAAGCGAGGCGCCGTCCATGCGCGCCTGCGCGATGACGGTTCCACCGACATCGACAACGCAAATCGTGCTGGGCGAGCGGATCTCGGACGCGCGGGCGATGCCGGCCCTGATGATTTGGTCCGCCTCGGCGAGACCGAGGCTCTTGAGCGTGATCATGGTCTTCTCCTGTCGATATCGATTGGAATGGATGGTGAGTTGATGCCTATCCCGGCTGCTGGGCTGCTACGCGTCGCAACGCTTCTTCGTAGTCGCGCGGCCTGCTCGCTCCCGAAATGCGGTATTTCTGTTGAAGGATGAGTGTCGGCACGGAGCGGATGCCGCGGCTATGCCAATCCGCTTCAGCGCATCGGACCTTGTTGGCGTACGCGCCGGATGTGAGGATCTCGCGGGCCGCCGAAGGATCGAGCCCCACCACCTGCGCCGCATTGGCAAGGACATCGAGATTGGACACATCTGCACCATAGGTGAAGTGCGCTGCAAAAAGTACGAGCTCGAGGCCGATCTGGCGCTTCTCAAGTTCGGCCCAATGAACCAGCCGGTGTGCGTCGAACGTGTTGTAGAGACGCCGACTGTCGATCGAGGCCATATCGAAGCCGACCTCGGCCGCTCTCGCACGGATGGTTTGACGATTGCGCGCGGCCTCCGCTGCCGACAGGGCATATTTCCGCCCGACGTAGGCCGTGCTGTCTTCGCCGCCTTCCGGCATGGCGGGGTCGAGCTCGAAGGGCTGAAATGAGATCTTCACCTCTATCGAATCCTGCACGCGTTTCAGCGCTGCAAGGAGACTGTGCAGGCCGATCGCGCACCAGGGGCAGACAATATCGGAGATAAACTCCACCTCGACCGATCGCTTCAATGAGATCATGGACCCTCCAGGCATGACGCCTTTCCCTGGCCGTCGGCCACGCGGATGTCCCGTGACAGCAACTCTTTGGCCACTGACAGACAAGATCGGGGAGCGGGGGCGAATATTCCCAAGCCATCGAAGAAAGATCGCAACCAACTGAAAACAAGAGGGGATTTTTACAATCCTGCTGGACTGTCCATCGAAGCGAATGGCCGCAAGCTCTACTCGGCGTAAAGCTGGCTGCGGGATAGTGGCACGTAAAATCGAGGCAAGGGTCGCGATTTCTCTGGGGCTGCGCGGGCGATTGCCGACGACTGGGTGTAAGCTGACGCACCATTGAGCACAGGAGGTAGCGTCAATGCCGCGTTTTCTTGCCGTTTACACCATGAAGCCCGAAGACTTTGCGTCCTTCCGAAAGCTGACCAAAGCCGAGCAGGATGCAATCGATACCGTTGGCGTTGCACAGTGGGCGGCGTGGGAGGAAAAAAATGCTGCGTCCATCCTCGATCGAGGTGGCATGGTCGGCAAGACGACGCGCATAACCAGGGACGGCATCGCCAAAGCCTTCAATCCACTCTGCGGCTATCTCGTGATCGAGGCGGAAACGGCTGATGACGCCGCACGATTGTTCGAGGACCATCCGCACATCACCGTGTTTCCCGGTGACGGCGTGGATATCATGCCCTTCGTAACCTGAGCGCTTGCGGGCGAGCATCACCCATTTGCAGTCATCTCTCGAGCGGGCGAAGGCGGGCGACGTTTGCTTCCGTCTCGAAAACAGAGGAAATCACATGCAGATAGCCGCGCTACCGGAACCGCCATACTATATGGTCAGCTTCACCTCGCAGCGAACAAACGTCGACGATGGATATGGCGAGATCGGTTACGCAATGACCGAACTTGCGAGCCAGCAACCGGGGTATCTTGGCTTCGAAAGCGCGCGCGGGGCAGATGGCTTTGGAATACTGGTCTCTTTCTGGAAGGACGAAGACAGTATCCGCGCATGGAAAGCCCTCGTCGACCATGCCGAAGCACAACGAAGAGGCCGCGAAGAGTGGTACTCGAAATACGAAATTCGCGTCGCTCTCGTGCAGCGCGCCTACGGATTTGACGGCGAGGGCCGACAGATGGCGAGTGCCACATAAAGGAAGCGGTCCGGCTTTTCCTGGACCTCTTGATCCGGTCGCGGCCGTCTCTTCACCTACCTGTTTCCAGCAGACACCAAGCTTGACCGCGCTCGTGAAACCTTTCGATTGGTAATCCGTTTTCGCTCACATGGCCGAAACAAAACTGAAATCGAAATCGGTCGACGGCGCCGAAGCTGATGGCGTCGAGGAGACGCACCAGGGGAAGGCATCAACCGTCGATGTCGCGCCGCCGCCAGATGTTATCGAACCCGATCCGGGGCTCAGCCCGGAGGAGGCCGAGGAGGCGCGCAAGAAATATCTGCTGAAGCGGTTCTGGATCAGCGCGCGCGGCTATTGGAGCCGCAAGGGCGATGGTTTCGCCTGGCCATGTTCCATCGGGCTGCTGATCATGATCGGCGCCAATGTCGGCTTCCAGTATGGGATCAACAGGTGGAACCGCGGCATATTCGATGCCATCGAGCGGCACGATGCGGGTACCGTCTATTATCTGAGCGCGATCTTCCTGCCGCTGGTGGCCGGCAGTGTCATTCTCGTGACGTCACAGGTCTATGTGCGCATGATGATCCAGCGGCACTGGCGAAGGTGGCTTGCAACCTCGCTGATCGCACGCTGGCTGGCGAACGGGCGCTACTATCAGCTGAACCTGATCGGCGGCGATCACAAGAATCCGGAGGCGCGCATTTCCGAGGATCTGCGGATCGCCACGGAATCGCCCGTCGATTTCGTCGCCGGCGTTATCTCGGCCTTTCTCTCGGCCTCGACCTTCATCGTGGTTCTCTGGACGATCGGCGGTGCGCTGACGCTGCCGGTCGGCGGGATGTCGATCACCATTCCCGGCTTTCTCGTCGTCACGGCTGTGCTCTATGCCGGCATCACCTCGACGACGATTGCCGTCATCGGCCGGCGTTTCGTTCGGGTTTCCGAGGTCAAGAACCAGGTGGAAGCCGAGTTTCGCTATACGCTGACGCATGTGCGCGAAAACGGCGAAAGCATCGCGCTTCTCGGCGGCGAGGAGGAGGAGCGCAACGACCTCAACAAGACCTTCGACAATGTTCTCCATCAGTGGGCGCAGCTTGCGCACCAGTATATGCGCACAACCTTCGTGTCGCATGGATCGATGCTGATCGCGCCTGTCGTGCCTGTGCTGCTCTGCGCGCCGAAATTCCTTGAAGGCAGCATGTCGCTCGGCGAGGTGATGCAGGCGGCATCGGCCTTCGCGATCGTCCAGACCGCCTTCGGATGGCTTGTCGACAACTATCCGCGGCTTGCCGACTGGAACGCCTGCGCACGGCGCGTCGCCTCGCTGATGATGTCTCTCGATGGCCTGGAACGGGCCGAACAGAGTGATGCGCTCGGGCGCATCCAGCATGGCGAGACCGGGAGCGAGGCGATGCTGAGCCTCAATGATCTGGCTGTGTCGCTGGACGATGGAACCGCCGTGGTTACGGAAACCCGGGTCGAGATCGAGCCGGGCGAGCGGGTACTGGTTGCCGGCGAATCCGGCTCGGGCAAGAGTACGCTCGTGCGCGCCATTTCAGGTCTCTGGCCCTGGGGCCACGGCAGCGTCGATTTCCATGCCGACAGGCGGTTGTTCATGCTGCCGCAACGGCCCTACATCCCCTCCGGCACGCTGCGCCGGGCCGTCGCCTATCCCAATGCCGCCGACGCCTGGTCGCTGGACGAAATCAAGAGCGCGCTCGACAAGGTGGGGCTCGGTTACCTCAACGAGAAGCTCGGGGAAGAGGCGCCGTGGGACCAGATCCTGTCGGGCGGCGAAAAGCAGCGGCTCGCCTTCGCGCGCCTGCTGCTGCACAACCCCGATATCATCGTTCTCGACGAGGCGACCTCGGCGCTCGACGAGAAGAGCCAGGACAAGATGATGGAGATGGTGATCCGGGAACTTCCAAAAGTCACCATCCTCAGCGTGGCGCACCGGGCCGAGCTCGAAGTCTACCACAGCCGCAAGATCACGCTGGAACGGCGCGAAGGCGGCGCCAAACTTGTCAGCGATATCGATCTCATCCCGCGCAAGAGGAAGCGGAACATGCTGTCGCGCTTCCTGGACAGTCCGCGCTCCCTGGCGAAAGGCCGAACGCGCTCGGGCAAGACGGCGCTGACCGACAGCAGGAAGTAGAAGCCCGTCCGCGGCCCTCCGTCAGCCTTGCGCCAGTTTCACAACCTACTGGTACGGGCGCGCTCAACGCGCGGTTTTAATCAGGGAATATTGAAGGTCGATTTCATGACAGCTCCAGTTACCGGAAACCCATTGTCGCAAATGTTCAACAATGCTTTCACGAAGCTTGATCGGGACGGTGACAACAAGCTGAATGCAGATGAGTTCGCGGATTTCAATCAGGTCCTGATGCCCGGACTGAAGCTCGATGACAACGGCAAGCCGACGGTCGACATGCAGGCCCGCATGGATCACAATGGCGACGGATTTGTCGATCGCGACGAGATGAACACCACGGGCGTGCTGATGCCTGCGGACATGTGCGATCCGAGTCTCGGCTCCATTATCAACTACCTTCACCTGAAGGGTGACGACGCAGCGCTCCGGGCAATGACGATGCTGGAGAGCGACACGCAGGACGATTCCTGACTGCGATCGCCATCTGAAGAGTTTGCCACCGAAGAGGGCCGGCGCTAGCGCGGACGGGCGACGGCTGACAGGAAATCCTGCGTGTTCGACAGGATGGTGTCGCCCATGAAGCGAAGGGATTCTACGGATCGTCTGGCGGCGTCCGCGTCCCCAGATCCGCATGCGTCTTCGATCAGGATCGGGACGATACCAAGGTCGGCGGCATGGCGGCAGGTCGGCTCTATGCCGATCTCCATTGCAATTCCGCAGATCGCCAGTGCCGAAAGGCCGGCATCGCGCATGGCGATTGCGAGCGGCGTTCCCTCGAAAGCCGACATGCCCAGCTTGTCGAACACGAAATCCTGCTCCTGCGGATAGAGTTCCGGAATGATCCGAACCGCCTCGCTGTCCCTCAGAAACCAGGGTTTCACGGCCTCGGGATCATCGGTGCGCTGCCATGCCATTGCCATGCGCGTCGCAAACAGCCCCATCCACGGCCTCGGCAGGGAAAGGTGGCGGCAGAAGGCAATTCTCATCCCGGCACGTCTTGCGCCAGCGACGATCTCGGCGATGCGGCGGCCCGTTTCTTCCGCTCCCGGCACCTGCCGGGCAATGCCGATCTGCATATCGTAGACCAGCAACGCGGTTCGATCGGGAGAAAGCCAGTCTGCAAGTGTCGTGGGTATCGTCATCGGCGCATTCCCTGACAATGGTGACCGCCCTTAGTTAGGGCGTGGCTGGCCATTTGAACAGCGATGCGGCGCACGCGCAGTGCAATTGCGCAATGCTCCCGGCCATCTGGAGAAGTGAAGGACAGGGCAACTTCCGGCCCGCCTGCCTTTGATCGGTACAGGAGCGCAGGGCCTGCTTCTGCCCACCCCATATTGAATTCCAGCAATGTATTGAGTACAAATTATTATTAACTGCTAATAATAAAGAATTCACCGATTTACTCTATAAAAAGGGATAAGCGAAAGAGGGAGGGGCCTCTGTTTATTGTATCTGTACTGGATGAAGGCGAAGAGAGAAACTTTGTAGCCGTCGCTCTACACATCAGCGACAGCGAGATTCACATCGATGTCGGCGGCGTCGAGCATCACTTCAGACTGGCCGACCTGATCGACATTCTCTCGGTCGAACACCATCGCGCTCATGATATCGCAGGGCGCGGGCGCGCCCTTGCGCTGTGCCATTGATCACGGTCGGGCCCGATATCGATCCCATGCCACGCCATTGCCGCGCCCCGGAGGGGCGGGCATAAATCGCCTTTGTGGTCCGTTTTCGGACGCCGAGGCGCGTTGACTGACGTCCAAAACTTGTCATGACGAGCGGAACCTCGGCGGATGTACCAAGTTGTGCCTGATGACCCATGAAGCGCAATGGAGGTTTTTCATGCTTCTCAAGCTCATCACGGCATCCATCCTTTCCATCGGCCTCGCGACGTCAGCAATGGCGCAGACTTCAGGCGTCGGTGGCGGTACGGGCAGTGCGGGTAGCGGCACGGGCGGTGCTGGCGGTACGTCCGGCAGCGGCGTCATCAGCCCCGGCACATCCGGCGCCGGCATGGGGACGGGCGCGGGCACCGGTACAGGTACAGGTACAGGCACGGGCTCCGGCAATACGCTGGCGCCGGACGCAAACAGCACCACCAACAGCATCGTGCCTGACCCCGATACGACGAATCCGTCCGTGCGCGGCGCCTCCGGCACAGGCAACGGCATGAGCAGGGGAACACCGGACTGCAACGGCATGACCGGCACCGGCACCGCCTCGGGGCTTCCCGGATCGGACACGTCCGCGCAGATACGCCCGAACTGCTAGGGCACTTCCGGCAAGGCTGTCACCCATTGGTGACCTAGTCGATGATGTGATAACCGCCGTCGATATAGATCGTATCGCCGGTGATCAGCCTTGCTGCGTCATGCGCGAGAAAGGCGGTCGCCATGCCGACATCGCCGATCGAGACGAGGCTGCGCGTGGGGGCCGTTTCCTCGGCCTTGTTCAGGAGTTCGTCGAATTCGGGAATGCCCGATGCTGCGCGTGTCGCCAGCGGGCCGGGGGAGATGGCGTGGACGCGGATACCTTTCGGCCCGAGTTCGGCCGCGATGTAGCGCACGGCGCTTTCGAGTGCGGCCTTTGCGAGGCCCATGACATTGTAGTTCTTCACCACCATCTGGCTGCCGTAATAGGTCATGGTGAAGAGCGTGCCGCCGCGTTTCATCAGCGGTTCGGCAAGATGGGCCATGCGGATGAAGGACCAGCAGGATATGTCCATCGTCTTCAGGAAACCGTCGCGCGGCACATCGACGACGCGGCCCTGCAGCGTATCTTTCGGCGAGAAGGCGATGGAATGGACAACGAAGTCGAGCTCGCCCCAATATGCGGTGATGTTCTCGAACACGGCTTCCAGCTGCCCCGGCATCGACACATCGAGCGGCAGGAAAATCGGCGCTTCCAATGCGTCCGCCAGCGGCTCGACATGGGGTTTGGCCTTGTCGTTGAGATAGGTGACCGCGAGTTCGGCGCCAAGTGCGCGGAATGCCCTGGCGCAGCCCCAGGCGATCGACTGGTCGTTGGCAATGCCCACCACCAGGCCACGCTTGCCCTCGAGAAGTTTGGCCTTCACGTCCGGGATCATCATCTGCCCCTCTTGTTGGTTGAATGGTCTGCCGGTCAGGCGGCGACAAGTGCGAAAGTATGACGTGCGATCATCAGTTCCTCGTCCGTCGGCACGACGTAGAGCGCGATCCTGCTGTCGTCGCCGGATATGAGCAATTCACCGGCATCGTTGGCCCTTTCATGAAGCGTTGCCCCCAGCCAGCCGAGCTTGCGGACTATGCGTTCGCGCATGACAGGCGAGTTTTCACCGACGCCTGCGGTGAAGACGAAGGCATCGATACCGCCGAGGGCCGCGGCAAGCATGCCGGCATTGAGGCCGATGCGATGGACGAAATGATCGAGTGCGAGACCGGCTCCCGGCTCGTCGCTCGACAACAGGTCGCGGACATCGTTGCTGATGCCTGACAGGCCCTTGAGACCGGACTCCTTGTAGAGCAGATCCTGCAATTGCGCCGGGCTCATGCCGCGCTCCTGCAGCAGATAGAGAAGCACGCCGGGATCGATCTGCCCGCATCGTGTGCCCATGGGCAGGCCGTCGAGAGCGGTGAAGCCCAGTGTGCTCTCGATACTTTTGCCTTCGTGGATGGCACAGAGCGAGGCGCCGCTTCCAAGATGCGCAACGATGAGCCGGCCGCGGCCGATATCCGGTGCGATCTCGGCGAGCCTGCCGGCAACATATTCGTAGGACAGGCCGTGAAAGCCATAGCGCCGCACACCCTCGGCGAAGTAATGGGCGGGAATGGCGTAGTGATCGGTCACCGGATCATGGCCGCGGTGGAAGGCGGTATCGAAACAGGCGACCTGGGCGAGCTGCGGCTGGTTCTCCAGCAATACGCGAATGGGTGCCAGGTTGTTCGGCTGGTGCAGCGGCGCAAGCGGTGTGTAGCGTTCGAGGTCGCGCAGCAGGTTCGCGTCGATACGCACCGGGTGCCTGTGGTCGGGTCCGCCGTGGACGACCCGATGACCGACGGCGACCAGGCGCCCCTCGTGCCGTTCCCGCAGCCATTGCCCGACCAGCCGCATGGCCGCCGGCAGGTCGGGAACGGTCTCGCCGGGATAGTCGGCGTCGGCGAGCTTTTCGCCGGCGGCGTTCTTGATCGTCAGGCGCGGCGCGGTGCCGATGCCCTCCATCTTTCCCTTCACCTGCCGCGCAAGCGGGTCCGAGGCGGCGAAGACCTCGAATTTCAGACTGGAAGAACCGGCATTGACGACGAGAAGCGTGTCCATGGCATCAACCGCCCTGAATCGGCGCCGTACGCCGGCGCGCTTCGGCAAAGAGCACGCCGACGGCGCAGGAGGCGAGGCGCGCCCGTACGTTGTCGGCACGCGATGTCAGGATAATCGGCACCCGAGCGCCCAGCACGAGGCCCGCCGCATCCGCCCGCGCCAGGAAGGTGAGGTTCTTCGCCAGCATGTTGCCGGCTTCGAGATTGGGGACGACGAGGATCTGCGCCCGGCCGGCGACCTCGGACCGGATGCCCTTGATGCGTGCCGCTTCCGGGTCGATCGCATTGTCGAAGGCGAGCGGTCCGTCGAGGATGCCGCCTGTTATCTGTCCGCGCTCGGCCATCTTGCAGAGTGCGGCCGCATCGATGGTCGAGGGGATCTTCGACGTCACCGTCTCGACCGCCGAAAGGATCGCCACCCGGGGCGTACCGAGGCCGATCGCCGTGAAAAGATCGATGGCGTTCTGGATGATATCGCGCTTGGCATCGAGATCGGGGGCGATGTTGATGGCGGCGTCGGTGATGAAGAGCGTCTCGGAATAGTTCGGCACGTCCATGACGAAGACATGGCTGATGCGCCGTGCCGTCCTCAGGCCCGTGGCCGTCGAGGTGACGGCCCGCATCAGCTCGTCCGTATGCAGGCTGCCCTTCATCAGCAGGTCGGCGCGGCCTTCGCGGATGATCTCCACGGCTTTCGCAGCCGCCGCATCGCTATGCGGTGCATCGACAAGCTCGAAGGGCGAGATATCGATGGCATGGGCTTTTGCAACCGTTCTGATCTTCTCCGTCGGCCCGACGAGGACCGGACGCATGAGCCCGTCTTCGGCGGCTTCGACCGCTCCGCGCAGCGATGACTCGTCGCAGGGATGAGCAACGACAGTGGTCATCTGCGGCGCTTGCCTTGCCTTGACAATCAGTCGCTCATATTTTTCGTGCTGCCTGGCTTCGCCAGGGTTTTCCCAATCCGGCATGTGCCTCCGCTCCCTGCTGAAAGACCGTTTCGAGCCCTGATGCGCCCGGTTATTTCGCCCGCCTGACGGCCCTGAGTGGCGTCGGGCTGCCTGGTGTCGGGCTGCCTTGCAATGGGCTGTCTGGCGATGTCGCCCCGGCAAGGTGTGCTTCGGAAGGGCCGAAGAGGTCGACGATCTTCTGCCAGCGCTGCTCGGCCTCGCCGGAAAGCGGGCCGCGCGCGTTCAACACTTCACGAAGCGAGGCGAGGGCATGACGGCGGGCTTCTTCGTCCGCCGGCAGCAGTTGCGGTATCGCGTTGACGGCAGCCTGCTCATCGATGACAAGCATGAGGAACTGGTCGCGGATCAGCGCCTTGAATTCGGCAAGCGTCATCGCCGGCATGTTGTTCTCGGCGCGCCGCATCCGGCGGATGGCGGCAAAGCCGCGCTCGTCGGCTGCGCCATGCGCCATGGCGACATGGAGCAGGCTGCGCGCCAGACCTTCCTGCAGGCCGCCCTTGTCGATCCGCGCCCTCAGCTCCTCGATCCTTGTTTTCAGCACCTGGGCATGCAGCGCTGTCTTGCTTGCGCGACGGTGCGGTTTCTCGCTCCATGGATCGATGCCGACCGCCGCCTGCAGGAACGGCGAGCCGTAGACGGTGAGGAACGCCGCCTCGCTGAGCGCCTCGATCCCTTCACGCCATGCGTCGAGTCCGGCGACGATCTGGTGTGAAACGATCTGCTCGAAGGCGAGGAAGGGATTGTTTGCGGCAACGGGACGACGCTCTTCCTCCACGTCGACGGCAAGGTCGGCGATGGGCGCCATCAGCGGATTGAGGTCGGAAAGCAGCTCGTATTGCAGCCGCAGCGGATGCAGCCTGCGCATCTCTTCGGCCGCCTGTTCCGGCACCATTGCGCGGATGAAAGGCTGGGCGAAGGTGCGGTAGAGCGACAGGTTGATTTCCGAGACCTTGGCCGCCGTCGCAAAACGCCTGTCATCGGCGGCATTGTTGCAGCCGAGCGCGCGTATATCGTCGAGCGTCCGCTCCTCGCAGCGCATGATCCAGTCGCCCTCGACAAGGTCGCCGCCGACGGTCGCATCCGTCCTGGCTTCGAAAATCGCCTCGTAGAGGCCGGGCGGCAATGCATCGATCAGGTCGATATTGCTGGAGAATTCCCCATGTTCCTTGCGGGCGACGCTGGCGGAGACGAAAATGCCGAGATGGCCGATCTTTTCGTGCACCGTGTAGACGATCGTCTGGCCGTGCGAGCGGATCTCGTTGACGCTGTCATAGAGATCCGCGATCCAGCCGAGCGCCTGGGCGGGCGGGGTGATATTGTCTCCCTTGGAGCAGAAGACGACGATCGGCGCGCGGATATTCCTGAGATCGATCGTCTCGCCTTTCGAGGTCTCGATGCGGCCGGCGGCGAGATTGTTGCCGACGAAGAGCTCGTCGACGATGAACTGGATTTCCTGCGCATTCAGGTTGACGTGATTGCCCCACCATTGCTCGAAGCCGAGATAGCGCGGCGCCTCGGTATCGATCTTGGAATAGAGATTATACTGCTTGGTCCAGAGCGTATTGGCGGGGTTCTGGTTTTCGAAATTCTGCACCAGCCAGGCGCCGTCGAACTTGCCGTGGCCGAGATCGCCGGTCAGCGCCGTCAGCCAGGTGCCGCCGAGCAGGCCGCCCGTATAGCGCATCGGATATTCGCCGCGTTTGCCGGCCCAGTAGGAAAGGGGGGCGCCGGCGATGATGATCGAGCCGAAAAGCTCGGGCCGCATGGCAGCGAGCATCATGACGGCCCAGCCGGCTTGGCAATTGCCGATCACGCAGGGCTTTGCGTCAGCGCCCGGATGCAGCGCAATGACCTTTTCCAGAAAGATCGCTTCGGCAAGCGCGATATCCTCGAGCGTCTGGCCAGCGACCGGGTCCGGCAGGAAGCCGATGAAATAGCAGGGGTGGCCGGCTGCGAGTGCAACACCGATCTCGCTGTCGGCCTTGAAGCCGCCAATGCCCGGCCCATGCCCGGCACGCGGATCGACCACGACGAAAGGCCGGCGTGTTTCGTCGATGTCCGTGCCCTCGGGCGGGACGATGCGAACCAGCGCGTAGTTGACCGGCCGCTCGAGGTCGCGCCCGTCCAGCAGCACCTCGGGCGTGAAGCTCAGCACATGGGGTGCTGCCGCTTCCGAATGGACACGATATTGATTGCCGCGCTTTCGCATCACATCCCAGAAGAGAACGCTGCGCTGGGTGGCGTCTCTGAGATAATCGAAGGCCATGCCGGCCGGGCCGAACTGGGTTGCAAAATCAAACTTCGAGAGATGGGAAGGGTACCACATGCCAAACATGTCAAACCTCCTGGCTCACCGCTCTCGGCGGGAGTTCAAAGACCTAATTGCTGGAAGTAATAGTCTCGATCCTCGTCCGCATTGCGCATGGGCGGCGCTGCCGGCCACGGAGTTTTGTTAGCACCTGCAGCATAGTTGGAGCGCCCCGCGGTGCAACGTATTTTACGGTAGGTTACGGGCCGTTTTCAGCTCGCCTTTCGACCCGTCATCCATGTCCGGCGGGCGGGCTTGCCGGCCGATCGTGTTGACCGATGTCAAAGACCATGGCGTGCCGGATCGCTACCGTGGGGATATCCATCACGGAGGGCAGCCATCATGGCCATCACGACAGTTCTTGGTATCCTCAGGAGCAGCAAATTCGAGCGCGACCTGAAAGGCGCGGCGGGTTTCTGCGCCACCTACGGGGCCCATCTGACCGCACTTGCCGTTTCCATCGGCGCGGCCCCGTCGCTCAGCCAGTACGATGCCATTTCCACCATCTGGCTGGATGAGAGGCAGCGCGAGATCGACGAACTCGCCACCACGACCGCGAAGATCAAGGAGACGCTGTCGGGCAGCGATCTCTCGTTCGAGGTGCAGGATCTCTACACGGAATTTGCATGGGCCGACGAGGATTTCGCCGAGCGTGCGCTTTATGCCGATATCGTGCTCCTGGGATCGGACGCGGCAGGAGATGCCGACCTCAGAAAGCGGATCTTCGATGGCGCGCTCTTCCAGACCCCGACGCCGATCCTGATCAACCGCGGGCAAAAGGCCATCGCCGCGTCGCCAAGGTCCGTGGTGCTCGCATGGGATTCCAGCAACGAGGCGGCGCGGGCGGCCCGCCAGTCGCTCGATCTTCTGGAAAGAGCCGAGATCGTTCATGTGACGATGGTCGACCCGGTCGCGCGCATGCGCACGAACGGCGAGGAGCCGGGTGCCGACATAGCGGGCTTCCTTGCCCGGCACGGCGTCAGGGTTCAGGTCGATCGGCTCTCGAGCGAAGGCAGAAGCGCCGATGCGATCATCACCCGGCATGCGGTGGACATGGGGGCGGACCTGATCGTCATGGGCGCCTACAATCATCCGAGATGGCAGCAGAGCCTGTTCGGCGGCGTGACCCGCAGGATGATCGAAGAATGCCGGCTGCCGCTCTTCCTTGCCCACTGAACCAGAGAACTTCGGCCCTCTCGCGCAAATGCCATCAGCAACAGGGAGGTGGATCCCTGTCCAGAATATTAGAAAATGTGTATGAAGGTCGAGCTGGTTCGGGGGACATGCGAATGCTGTCGATTTCGAGGGCATGCACTGCTGAGGATTTCACCATCAGTGGCGAATTGTGCAGGTCGTTTGGCGCCTGGGATGCCGAGGCATGCCGCGCCTATGACATCCCGCCGGAGGTGGTAGAGACCTTTTTCCATAGCGAGGACGACGAGGCGCTGGCAGCAAGGTACAGCCAGGCGGACGCTCCGCTTCTGCTGGCTCGATGGCATGGCGAACCGGCAGGGTGCATTGCCCTTGCACCGTTCGACGAAGGCGCGGCCGAGATCCACAAATTCTATGTAGACCCGGCCTTTCGAGGGCGCGGTATCGGCAAGGCACTCCTGCAGGCGATCATGGCCGAAGCCGGCAAGGGGCCGAGATCGATGCTGCTGCTTCATACGACGGTCTATATGAAGAGCGCGGTGTCGCTGTACGAAGCGTTCGGCTTCACGCCTTGCCCACCGTTCCGGGACATTCCTGATGTGATCAGGCACACCGAGGTCTTCATGAAGCGGCCGATCGAGCGCGACGATTTCATTCAGTAGCCTGCTTGCTGCGATTGCTGCCCCTTGGAAATCTCCCGCATCCAAGCGAAGATCATCCCGCTCTAGCTCTTGGGGGAGATGCTGATGGAAAACCACGAGGCTTTTTTACGTGAGGCGATTGCGCTTTCGAAATCCGCGATGGAAAACGGCGACGAACCGTTCGGGTCGGTGCTGGTGAGGGATGGCGAAGTCATCCTTCGCGCTGAAAACAGCGTCTTTACCGGCCACGACATGACGAACCATGCCGAGATGAACCTCGTCAAACTGGCGGCAAAGCACTACGACACTGCCTATCTTGCCGACTGCACGCTCTACACCAGCACGGAGCCCTGCGCGATGTGCTCCGGGGCGATCTACTGGTCGGGCATCGGGCGAATGGTATTTGCGTGCTCGGAGGTACGGCTTGGCGAGATTGCCGGCATCGGGTTGAACGTACCGAGCCGGGCGGTGCTGCAGACCGGGGCGCGCATTGTCACCGTCGAGGGACCGACGAACCTCGAAGAGGAGGCCGCCGCAGTCCATCAGGAATTCTGGCCGAAACATCTGGGCAAGGTTTAGGGCTCGCTATCTAGCGCAGTGCCCTGAGCGCGTTCAGGATGACGGCCACATCGATCACTTCCTGCAGCATGGCGCCGGTGACCGGCGGCAGGAAACCGGCGCCGGCGAAGAGCATGGCGACGAGCGAGAGGCCGATGCCGGCGAAAATGCTCTGGACGGCGATGGCGCGGGAGCGCCTGGCTATCTCGATTGCCGCGGCGATCCTGTTCAGATCATTGCGGATCAGGACGATATCGGCGGCCTCCGCCGCAGCCGCGAGATTGGTGGCGCCGACGGCGATGCCGACATCTGCGGCTGCGAGTGCCGGAGCATCGTTGACGCCGTCGCCGACCATCATGACCCTTCCGGCTGTGCGCTCCCTGGCGACGACCTCGACCTTCTGAACGGGCGTGAGCCGCGCTTCCACGGCATCCAGCGACAGCGAACCGGCAATGGCGGCGGCAACGCTGCGCTCATCGCCGCTCGCAAGCACGATCCGGCGGACACCCAGCTTGCGGAGCTTGCCGACAAGCTCGACCGCATCGCCGCGCAGCCGATCCTCGAAGCCGATTTCGCCGGCGAGCTGTCCGTCGAAGAAGACCTTTGCCTGCATCCGGCCTTTTTTCTCAGGAGGAAGGGAGGGCCTGCCATCCGCCGTGAAGTAATTATCGCCGCCGACGCTTACCCTGATCCCGTCGACAAGCCCGGAAATGCCGGCGCCTGCAAGCTCCGATACGTCCGTCGGACGTGACAGCGCCAGCTGCCGTCTCCGGGCTTCCCTGACGATTGCGCGGCCGACAACATGCGAGGATGCCTGATCGAGCGAGGCGGCAAGACGCAGGATCCTGTCCGGTCCTTCCGGCCCGTCGATCGAGACGACTTCCGGATCGCCCGCCGTCAGCGTGCCGGTCTTGTCGAAGACCGCGACGGAGGCGTCGGCCAGGATCTCCAGCGGGCCTGCGCCCTTGACCAGCACACCCGCCTTGGCAGCCTTCGAGGTTCCGGCCGCGAGCGCCACGGGAACGGCGAGGATCAGCGGGCAGGGGGTTGCGACGACCAGAACCGCGACGATGCGCGCCATGTCGCCGGACAGGATGGCGGCGCCGGTCGCGATCGCCAGCGTTAGGAGCAGAAAGGCGATCGCATAGCGATCGGCCAGTCGCGCGATCCGCGCCTTCGAACGCCGGGATGCCTCGACCAGCTTGACGATGCCGGAATAGGTGCTGTCTTCTGCGCGGCTTTCGACCCTGATCTCGACCGCGTCTCCGGCATTGGTGGCGCCGCTCTCGATCCGCGCACCTTTGGCAAGGTGCACCGGAAAGGCTTCTCCGGTCAGGACGGATTGATCGATCGATGCACTCTCCGACATCAGAGTACCGTCGGCAGGGATCACATCGCCCCTGCGGATCATCAGCATATCGCCGACCGCAATGTCGGGAATGGGGACTTCCTCCAGCCCGTCTTCCATGAAGCGAAGTGCGGTGCGCGGCACCTGTGCCAAGAGGGCCGACATGCCTTCGTCGGCACGCCGATGCGCATAGGCTTCCAGAAACTGGCCGCCGGCATACATGAGGGCGACGATCGCCCCGGCGAGATATTCGCCGAACCAGAGGGTCGAGCCCATGGCAAGGGCTGCGATCAGGTCAAGACCAAAATCGCCGTTTCGGAGCTTGGCACCAATGTCGATCAACAGGAAGGCAAGGGCAACACAGGTGCTTGCGGCAAGGGCCAGCCGGCTTGCCGAGCCGAAATCCAGCAGGAAGAGGACGAAAGCACCGGCCAGACCGGCCACTGCTGCCGCCGCCATGATTGTCGAGCGCAAGCCGATGTCGGGCATCCATGCGCGCGGTTCGCCGGAAATGCGAATTCGGGGCTGAACCATCGGCTCGTCCGGAACGCTCATGGTCGCACGCCTCCCATTTCCGCTGGGTGTTTCCTCTCGGGTGCGCAGGATCGATGCTTGAACTCGTTGCCTGGCGCCGTCATGCGTCCGGGAATGTGGCACGGTCAGCGGATTTTTCCTTGATCTCACGCAAGCTGCGCCTGACCGATGGGCACGACGACTATGCGCTATAAGCGGACGAGGGCTCAGCTAGGGAGATGTGGTCGATCTGGGGCCGCGAGAGGACTGACCGTTTTTAGATCAAGAAGGGACTATGGCTGCCGTTCGTTAGGCGTACGGGAGTAGTAAGTACCGACGCATTATCGCCAACTACGCCAGGTCAGGGAGTCTCGGATCGCCTTTTCCAGCGCATCGTCGATCAAACCACGCGCTTCAAGCAGCCTACGCAAACGGGAAGGCGTAGCAAAGGCATCCAGCCAACCCATGTTGAGTTTGACTAAGCTCGGATTACCCCCTGGAGCATCGATCATCTTCCGAGCGAAATGTTCATCGTCCAAAGTTATTGCCGGGAGGCGGTAAAAATCTCTCTTGCCCAATGTTTGCAGGATTTGTCGAAAACGAAGCGCCATCTTTGCGCACGACCGCCACGGTGCCGCTGCTCGCCCATCCTTCAAGGTAGTGTCGCCGTACATAGTGTTGTCGCCGCGTCACGTTCATAGATAAAGGTTGGCACTTTCATGGGGGTGGCACAATTCGTTTAAGCGGCCAAGCGCATGCCTTCGCATTAATTTCCGATGCGATATGCTGGCTTTGAGGCTCCGTATCTAGATTGCTGGCATGGCCAGAGGCGCCCCGAACGGCAGCTTTTGGGGAGCAGCGCCACAGAGCGAAGTGGCCGACATGAGGGCGCAAGTTGGCCGCGTGGCAGCTGCGCCACTTACGCCACAACTTTCGGTCGCCATCCACTTTCCGATAGGCCCTGAAGACGACCCCCAGTTGCTCTACGATTGGCATTGTCGCCGCGCGGCGCCATTTGGCCTAGTTGATAGCTTTCTTGCAATTGCTCCGCTCAGTCTCCAAAATCAAGTCGCATCAATCAAAAGGACCTCTTATGAGTGCTCGCCTATCGACTGCCATAAAAATCGGCGAAGCCGCAAAAGGGATCTTGCTAAAGACTCAAAGCTTCCCCGATCGAGAAGTTGAAAAGCTCGATGGTGTTTGCCAACTTGTGCATGTTGGCGTGGAGCCTATGCTTCTGGCACTGTCGATGGAGCTGGCACTCAAGGCGTGGTTCGTTTTTGACTTCGATGATCCGAAAACTGCCAAATCGCACGACCTAGCGAAGCTGTTTGATAAGCTTAAGCCCGAGAGTCAGGAGAAACTTGACGCGGAGTTCAAGAGATCAGTGGCGCCATATCATCCCAACTTCTTGCATACTGACTACAGTATTCGTCACGTCCTGTACCAGCACAAAGATGCGTTCATCGATTGGCGCTACCTTCATGAGCCTAAATCCACGATGTTCGACCGGAGTACTTTCCAGGCAACACTGGAAATGGTGCTCAAAGAATTTGACAAGAGATATCGCATTGAGCGGGTAGAGCCGCTTTGGCAATCCTAAGTAGCTGGACATCGAGGACGAGTGTCCGCCTTCTAGAACTTGCATAAGCGGCCTCATCGACTGAAAAGGCGATGCGAATCCGCCTTTTATGGTCGGACCGTCGAATGACTGTTTCGGGCCAGAAGCGGCCCAATGTCTCACCGGCTTGCCATCAAATCGTAAGCATTGCCAATCGCAAAACATCCAGGCCCGCTAATGTGCTACATTGCGTCATCACAGGCTTCTGTTGCGGGGGGGATCGAGAATGCAGCGCAAGCTGGCCACGATCATGGTCGGGGATTTCGTCGGCTCCACCTCTGCGATGGAAACAGACGAAGAGGGAGCGATTACCCGGATCGATACTGTCCTCGAAACGGTTCGCGCCGTCGTCCAGCGCCATGACGGCCGTGTGTTCGGCACGGCGGGGGATGCGTTGCTTGCGGAATTCGCCAGTCCCGTCAATGCGCTCCGGTCCGCCATCGAGGCGCGCGCCGAGATCGCTGCGCTTCCTGGAGCGAGCGGCGGCGACATGCGGTTTGGCCTCCATCTTGCCGATGTGGTGGTCGTCGGCTCGGACCTGCGTGGCGACGGCGTGAACATCGCCGCGCGCATCGAGGCGTCCGCGCCACCCGGCGCAATCGACGTTTCAGGGCTGCTTTACGACCAGGTGCGGCGTGTCTCGCCCTGCGGGTTCGAAGATATCGGCGAAAGACGGCTAAAGGGGATTCTGGAGCCGATCCGGATCTACCGGGTCACCGAACTGGTGGACCGCCACGTCTATCAGTTCGCTCCAACGCGCTCCGCCCCCAGCGCCGCCCAGTCTCCCCGGACCAACTCGATCGCGGTGACGCGCTTCGACGTGGCGTCTGGCGACGTTGCGGATCAATGGTTCCTGGCGGAGGGCATTACCGACGACCTGACGCTCGAACTCAGCCGCCTGAAAGGGTTATTCGTCAGTTCCCGCTCGGCGGCCGCCGCCCTGACGACGAAAGACCCGGTCGAGATCGGCCGTCTTCTCGGCGTCGGCTATGTCATCAGCGGCTCGATCCGGCAGGTGGGCGAGGACCTCAGGGTCAATATCGCGCTGACCGAGACGGGAGAGGGGCTCGTCATCTGGTCGGACCGGATCAAGCGCCCGTTTCGCGAATTGCTCGATGTGCTGGACGAGATCATCGCCCGTGTCGCGGCAACGGTCTCCGGACGTATCGAACAGTCGGAACTTGCGGCAGCACGGCTGAAGCGGCCGGAGAACATGACGGCCTATGAGTACTATCTACGCGGTCTCGACCATCACCGCCTGGTGGGCGTGGCGGATATTCACATCCACGAAGCTATGAGCTGGTTCGAGCGGGCAATGGTGGCCGACCCCGGTTTCGGCCGTCCCTTCGCAATGCATGTCTGCTCGTGGAGCAACCTGCCGAGCTTCGACATGGACAAGGCCGAGCAGCAGGTTGCACATGCGCTCGCCCTCGACCCGTCCGACCCGGAAGCCCATCGCATCATGGGCGCGATCAAGATGAAATCGGGCGACTTCGTTTCGGCCCGCTATCACCACATCCGCGCCCATGAACTCGCACCGAACGACGCCTATATTCTCGGCCGCAGCGCTGCCTTCTACGTCTATGCCGGGGAGGCCGAGCGCGCCCTCGAAATGCTCGATCGCGCCGAAACGCTCGATCCCTTCCTGCCGGTCTGGATCACCGAGGAGCGGGTGGCGGCGCTCTATGCGTTGAGCCGGTTCGAAGAGATGATCCGTGTCGCCGTGACGCTGCCGTTCCAGACCCGGCGCAAGTCGCTCTACCAGGTTGCCGCCAGCATGGCCTGCGGCAATGCCGACAGGGCCGAATCCCTGGTCCGGCAAGCGCTCTCGCTCGATCCGACCCTGTCGGCGGTCTATATCCGGATGCAGGAAACCTATGCGGACGAATCCGTCACCGAAACGCTGGTTGCGCGCAATTGCGATGCCGGCCTGCCGTTGACGCCGCGCAAGCCCGCAGCGCGGAAGAAATCACTCTCCCTGAGATGATGATCGCCCGGCTGCATCAGACTGCCGCGGCCCGTCTCCAAAGATCGGCGCAGGCCGCGAGTGCTTCTAGGCCTTGAGCCGGGCGAGCTGCGGGCCGACGATCGCGGCAAAGAGGCTGGGCTCGCCGAGGGCGCGGGCCGACAGCATGGCGCCGTGGACGGAGGCCATCAGGATCTGCGCTTCCTCCTCGGGCGATCTGGTGAGCCGGAAGAGCTTCTGCTCTGCGCCGGCCTTCAGCACCGATGTCAGCCAGGCGGCCAGGTTCTCGAAATGCCGGCGCACATGGGCTGCGACCGGCTCCGGCAGCATCTGCATTTCGGCCGCGAGCATGGCGCAGACGCAGAATGGTTCCGTGGCATCGAGAATGCATTTCTGCCAGTAGTTCAGATAGGCCTGCAACTGATCGACAGGACCGGGGACGTGCTCGCGCAGCGAGTTCAGGCCGGATTCGGCGCGCTGCGTATAGCGATCGACCAGGACCTGCACGAGCTCGGCCTTGGTGGGGAAATGGTGGTGGATGCTCGCCTTGCGGATACCGACCGCCTCGGAAATATCGGCATAGCTGAAGCCGTTATAGCCTCCCGCCACGACGAGGGACTGCGCTATATCGAGGATTTTTTCCGAAGTCGTCTGTTCCATGCAGCTTGCCTATCTGCCGGTAGGCAAGGCTGTCAAGCTGGCGCTGCGGGCTCGCTCACGCGCTTGTGTTCGTCATGGCAGCGGGCGGCGCGTTTGGCGATTGACTCCTTAAAGTTATCTACCTACTAGTAGGAAGACAAAACAAGGAGCCTGTCATGCAAAACCAATCTTCCGCGCAATCGAGCTGGTTGCGATCCTACTATTTCGTCCGCGCGCTGTTCTCGATCGGCTGGATCATCGCCGCCATTCTTGCGGCCAGTCTGTCGGGAAGCCAATCGGCGCTCGCGTCGGTGCTGCTCGTTATCTATCCGGCCTGGGATGCGGTGGCGAACCTCGTGGACGCCCGCTCGAATGGTGGACTGAAGGCGAATCCCGCACAGAGCTTCAACGTCGCCGTCAGCACGATCACCACGCTCGCCGTCATCATCGCCGTGCTTGATAGCACCTATGCCGTGCTCGCGGTCTTCGGCATCTGGGCGATCTTCTCGGGCCTGCTGCAGCTTTCGGCGGCCGTGCGGCGCTGGCGCATTTACGGCGCGCAGTGGGTGATGATCCTCAGCGGCGCGCAATCGACGCTCGCCGGCGGCTTCATGATCAGCCGGGCCTATGGGACCGCGGCGCCGAGCATTCTCGACATTGCGCCCTATGCCGGGTTTGGCGCCTTCTATTTCCTGCTGTCGGCGGTGTGGATGACCGTTGCGGCCTATCGGAAGGCGAGCGTGCAGGGGTGAGGCGCCAGCCCCAGCCGGAATGAGAGAATGCTTCGATGGCGATGGGCGCGGAGAGCCGCCCATCGCCATCGTTTCCGTGGGATTCCAAAGCCGACGGTTGTGAAATTCATTGCGTACGACCCGACGCAATGCCCGCACAAGTTTATACCAGCATATGAGTGTTCAACTTTGGTGAGGGATGCGGGGGCGCGTCCCGCCATTCTGCATGGCGCCGCACGGGGGAACACGCATGACAGTCACCAGTTCGATCATGTCCGCAATCCTGCAATCGTCGACGTACCGGTTTTCAAAGACGACGATCGAGGAGTGGCGGGCTGCCAGGTCCGGCGCCGGTGATGACCAGATCTCGGCCTATTCCAATGCGACGGTCGATGGCGGCGACGGCAGCGATTACATCAGCGCCTATGATCATGCGACCGTCAGCGGTGGGCGCGGCGACGACGTCATCGATACCTACGATCATTCCATCATCGACGGCGGAGACGGCAATGACCACATATCCGTCTACGATCATTCGAAGGTGACCGCGGGGGCGGGCAACGACTGGGTGAGCGGCTACGATCATTCGACCGTCGAGGCCGGAGACGGCAATGATTACATCTCCGTCTATGGCGACTCCACGGTCGATGGCGGGGCCGGCAACGATGTCATCGAGACCTACGAACGCTCCGTCATAACAGGCGGCAAGGGCGCAGACCGGATCCAGACCGGCGGCGGCTCCATCCTCAAATATGCCGCAGGCGACGGGCGCGATCAGATCCGGGTTTCCGGTTCGGCCACCCTGCAGCTCGGCGAAGGCATTTCCGCAGATGCGGTGCAGGTTACCGTCAATGGCCGCACGGCGACCATCAGCATCAATGGCAATGCCGACGATGTCATCACCGTCGAGCTCTATTCCGCGGGATCATCATCGCTGACAATAGCGTTTGCGGATGGCAGCACGCGGCAAGTCACCGCCCAGCCGACGGGTGGAGGCGGCACACCGCATCTGCCGCCAAATTCTCAAGTCCCGATCCTTTTGCCTCCTGAGGAACCGGCGATGTCGAAGGAAGCATTCGAAGCAATGATCCGTGACCCGAACATGTCGCAGGCGCAGAGAGAATATCTTGTCGGCGCGCTGGCGCCGGCCATTTATGGCATCCCGAGGTATGACTACTCCCGTCTCGAGTGGCACTCATTGCCGCCGGGCGCGGCGCAGCCGATGTCAGCCGAGGTGAAAGCGGAACTCGCCGCCCGCGAAGCTCATGCCCAGCAGTTGAAGGCGGAATATGATGCCGAGACGGCCGCTCATCCGGAGCGCTACAATCCGCAGCCCGAGAGCAACGCCATGTATGAGACCAATGTCGCAACATTGCCTGACGACGCCATCAAGCCGCGGATCGACTATATCACCTACCTCATTCAAAGCGGCGAGGCCGAGAAATACTCGTTCCATTCCGGAAACGGTGACCAGACCACTAGTTCCATCCACCAGTATCTCTACTGGCTGCAGCAGCGCGCTCGGGAACTGGAAAGCGACGGTGTCTATTCGCCCGGCATGTTCGGGTAAACGGGGGCCGAAGGGGGCTAGACTTCGGACCTCGTATACCTCCCTCAGTCCTGTGTTTGCCACAGAATGAGGGTGAGGATGATGGGCTGAGTGCCCAAAGCAAGCTCTTCATTCGAGGAGATGTCGATAGACGTTTGTCGGTTCTCTCGCACCCCGGTTGGCAAACCGCCCCCTCAGCGGCTAATCTCGCGCTACCCCACCTTCGGCCGTCGCTTCCCACGCCCGGCCGCACCATCACGAGGACATCATCATGAGCACCATCGAAGCTGTTGCCGAAGAGGCCAAGGGCTGGCGCCGGCATATCCATCAGAATCCGGAGCTGCTGTTCGACCTGCCCGAGACGGCGGCCTTCGTCGCCGGCAAGCTTGCGGAATTCGGCTGCGATGACGTCACGACCGGGCTTGCCAGGACCGGGGTCGTCGCCGTCATCGAGGGCACCAAGGGCCCCGGCAAGACGATTGCGTTGCGCTGCGACATGGATGCGTTGCCGATGTCGGAGCAGACCAATCTTCCCTATGCCTCTGTTAATGCCAACCGCATGCATGCCTGCGGTCATGACGGGCACACGGCCATGCTGCTTGCCACCGCAAAATGCCTTGCCGAAGTCAGGGATTTCTCCGGCAAGGTCGTGCTGATCTTCCAGCCGGCGGAAGAGGGCGGCGGTGGTGCGCGTGTCATGATCGAGGAAGGCCTGCTTGAGCGTTTCGGCATTGACGAGGTCTACGGCATGCATAACGAGCCGGGCCTGGAAATCGGTTCCTTTGCCACGCGCGCCGGACCGTTCATGGCGGGTGCGGATCGTTTCGTCATTACCATCAACGGCAAGGGCGGGCATGCGGCAGCACCGCAGATGACGCGCGATCCCGTTCTCGTCAGCGCCCATATGGTGACTGCGCTGCAATCGATCGCCTCGCGCTTTACCGATCCCTTCGATCCTGTCGTCGTTTCCGTCACCTTCTCGGAAGCGGGTAACGACAAGGCGCTGAACGTCATTCCCGCTTCCGTGCGCCTCGGCGGCACCATCCGCACCATGCAGGCGGATACGCGCAAGGCCGTCGAGCAGCGGTTCCGCGAGATCGTGCATGGCACGGCGAAGCTGTTCGAGACGGAAGCCGAGATCGACTGGCGGCCGGGCTATCCGGTCACGGTCAACGATGCCGGCAGGACGTCAGCTGTCGTTGCGGCGGCTGCGCGGGTAGCCGGCGAGGAGCGGGTGGAAGCGGCCTACGTGCAGTCGATGGGCGCGGAGGATTTCTCCTACATGCTGGAGAAACGGCCGGGCGCGATGATCCTGATCGGCAACGGGGATAGCGCGGGTCTGCACCACCCGGCCTATGATTTCAACGACAAGGCGATTGCGCATGGGGTGCGCTACTGGTTGTCGCTGGTCGGGCAGGAGCTTGGGGGGCGCTGAGGCTGACTGGGTGGAGAGGAGCGTGGTTTTCCTCTCCCTCATTTCTGCGTCCCTGGCGCCGGCGCCGGGGATATCAGAGAAGCCAGCCACCGCGCGTCCGTGCGGTGAATGACGCCCGACATATGCGACAAGCGAAATAATCTCTCCTGCCCAAGGACTTTGGCAGGCTGGATCCCTGTGACAAGCACAGGGATGAGGGAGAGAGGAGGCGGGTCTCGGTACCCCGGACGATGTTTGCGCTGTTAGAGGCGCGTGTCGCCGAAGACACTGCCGCGACCGGGCGCGGCGGAGAGCCTGTCCCTCACAACCACTTCGGCACGTCGACCCGTTGAAACGCCCTCAGATCGCCAATCAGCCCGGCCGCATCGGCATTCACTGAAATTGAATAGCGATGCGCCGGCGGCAGGAATTTCGTCTCCACCATGTGGTCGATGAACTTGAGAAAGGCATCGAAGAAGCCCGCAGAATTCAACAGGCCGACGGGTTTATCGATCTCGGAGAGCTGGTTCATCGTCCAGACCTCCATCAATTCCTCGATCGTGCCGATGCCGCCGGGCAGCGCGATGAAGGCATCGGCAAGCTCGGCCATGCGCTGTTTGCGCAGGCGCAGGGTCGGCGTGATTTCATCCGTCGTGAGCTTCGGGTGCGAATGGCCGCGCTGATGCAGGCTTTCGGTGATAACGCCATGCGCCGTGCCGCCGGCCTCGAGCACTGCATCGGCGACGACGCCCATCAGGCCCTTGGTCGTTCCGCCATAGACGAGGCCGATGCCCTGGCTCGCCATGGCCCGGCCAAGCGCGCGGGCGCCATCGGCGAAATCGTCCGTTGCGCCGAAGTTCGATCCGCAGAATACCGCGATGGACTTGATGGAGCGTGTCATGATCGGTCGCCTTCCTGTGTTTTAGCTGACACGCAATAGCGGCCAGTCGCAACAAAGGAAAGCGGTCAGGAGGCTCGATCCGGCATCAGTGCCGATATGCACAACCTCGATCTGCAGCGTCAGTCCGACGCCGGCGTTAGGCCTACCGATCGGTCTCAGTTGCGGCCACCGGCAGCGAGACGGAGAAAAGGGCGCCGCCGCCATTGTGGTTGGCGGCGCTGATATCGCCGCCGTGGTCGAGGATGATGGACTGACAGATGGAGAGGCCGACGCCGACGCCGTCCTGTTTCGTGGTGTAGAAGCAGTCGAATATCCGCCCGAGATCGACGGCTGATATGCCGTCGCCGCTGTCGCGGACGGAGAATTGTATCCTCTGGCCCGACGCGCTTGTGGCGATCTCGATGCGGCGCGGCCGCTTGCCGCTGCTGACGACGGCCTCGATGGCATTGAGGAGCAGGTTGACGACAACCTGCTGCATCTGGATGCGGTCGCCGAGGAAGGCGGACAGGCCGGGAGTGCAGGCGACCGAAATGCGGATCGCGTGCATATCGGTTTCGTGGCGGACGAAGGACAGCGCATCCCCAATGATCTCATTGAGGTCGAGCGGCTTTCGTATCGTCGCCTGGCCGCTTGCCATGCCGCGGACGTGTTTGACGATTTCGCTCGCCCTATGGGCGCTCGCCGCCATGCGCGCGGCAATCTCCTTGAGCTTGGTGATGTTCGGCTCGTCGCGTGACAGATGCAGCCTTGCGGTTTCGCAGTCGGTGACGATCGCGGCAAGCGGCTGGTTGACCTCATGGGCAATCGAAGTCGCGAGCCTGCCGAGCATGGAGAGCCGCGCCGTATGCAGCGGGTCGGCCTCGCGCTCGCCGGGTTGTCTCCGATCGGTGATATCCGTGAGCACGATGAGCAGCGGTTCGGGACTTTCGGCCGAAGGGAAGGTGACCGAGAGTTTGACATCCAGCATGGCGCCCTTGAAGCTGCGCATCTTCATCACCTCCGAGAAGAGCTTCGTCCCCTCGAACCATGCGCGCATCAGCCTCCTGCCGGTCTGGGGCGATAGGGCAAACAGATAGCTTGCCGGCCCCTGCAGGTCGTCGCACGAGGATGCCTGCAAAAGGGAAACGGCCATCTCGTTGGCGTCGCTGACGAAAAGACCTGCCTGCGAAATGCCCGCCGTGAGAAAGTGCTCGGCATCGCCCCTGACCTTCGATCCGGAAAGCAGTGCCCAGAGGCTCGTGGGATCGAGCTGCAGGACCGGGACCGGAAGATGATGGATCAGGGCTGTAGCGTGCGTCTCGCTGCGCGCACGCCTTGCCGGCAGATCGCCGTTAGCGCCGCCTTGGATGACGACGATCGGCGGCTGCGCGACAGAGCGCTCGCCATGTCTGGCGTCATCCCATCGAGCAGCGATGTTCCGCGCTATCGGCGTGTCGGCCATTTGCCCTTCCTATACGCTCAGCCACTATGTTTCAGGCCGGATGTTCCGGCGGGTGCAATAGTTTGTCCGAGACAATGCCTCTTCGTTGCGGGCGCGCGCATTCTGCGGGCGCGCATCCACCTGCGGCCGCCATTGGCGGCACCATATCGGTCATGATAGTAGCCATCAGGCTGAATAGAGTCGAAGCCAAGGTAAAGCGGGGCAAAGGGTGGCACAATGCCCGCTTCCGGCAACAGGGTGTTGCGCTCAGTGGAACATAGATGATCGACCTGGATGATATCAGAAGCTTCGTGGCGGTGGTCGAAAGCGGCGGCTTCAATCGCGCCGCCCAGAGCCTCGGCGTGTCCAAGTCGATCGTCAGCCGGCGCATCGCGCGCATGGAGACTGATCTTGGGGCGCGGCTGATTAACCGCAGCACGCGCGGCATCAGCGCCACGGAGGCCGGGCTCGAATTCAAGGCGCGCTGCGGGCGCATTCTTGCCGAACTCGAGGAGGCGCGGGATGCGGTCGCCACCTATGCCGGCGGCGATGTTACCGGGCGTCTGAGGCTCGCCGCACCGCTTGCCTTCGGGCAGCGCTATCTCGGTCCCATCCTGACCGAGCTTGCCGGCCGCCATCCGCGCCTCGAGATCGATGTCTCCTTCTCCGAGCGCGCCGTCGACCTCATCAGCGAACATTATGATGCGGCGATCCGGCTCTTCGAGCTGCGCGATCCCTCGCTGATCGCGCGCCGCATCGCGCCGGTTAGGCCCTTCATCGTCGCCAGCCCCGATTATCTTGCCCGCAACGGCCGCCCCGAGAAGCCCGAAGACCTGCTTTCGCATGACTGCATCATCTATTCCGGGCGCCATATTCCGGAATGGAAGTTCCGTGCCGGCAAGCGCATCGTGTCGATCCGCCCGAATGGACGGCTTCTGACCGATAATGCCGAGGTGCACCTGGGCTGGACGATTGCCGGGCTCGGCGTGGCGGAGCTGCCGTCCTTCATCGTCTCCGACGAGATCCGCAAGGGCACGCTCGTGCCGCTGCTGGTCGAATACTATCTGGACGAGGGCGCGATCTACGTGGTGCGTCCGCCAGGGCCGCATGTGCCGGCCAAGGTGCGGGCGCTGATCGAAATCATGCTGGAGCGGCTCGGCGGGGAGGGCAGTGCCGCCTATCCCCCGGTTCTGCAGGCGGGAGAATAGGCGGCCCTGCCGTCCCGGGCGCTGCAGTTTCGGGAATTTCGTTACCGTTATAACACAAGGCGCCGACACAGGTTTTCGGCCAGTTTCATGCAAGCTCCGCTTTCCAGTTTGCGCGCATCGACACGCCAAACAGAAGGATGAGACACCGTGATCGTCGGTTCCGATAATTCAGTCCGCAGCGTTTTCAATGCCATGCCCAGGGTCGCAGTTTCCGTTTTCGGCGAGGAGAAATACGAGAAGACATCAGGCGAAGCGGCGAACGCGCTTCCTGCAAAATCGGACGACCAGTTGCTCGCCGACCTCTACGATCGTACCGCCCAGCAAACGCTCGACGACGCCGACATCGATGGTGACGGGATGATGAGCAAGGACGAATACATGGCCGCGCAAAAGCGGCTTGCCAATGCCGACAACAGGATCTTCGATATCGATGCCGCCGAAGACCGCTGGTCGACCTTCGATCCCACCGGCAAGGGGGCAATCGACAAGGATGAGATCATCGAGGGGCTGAAAATCCTTTTGCCGCTCAAGGTCGGCCATCTCGATGCCGACATGGTCGAGCGCATCCAGGCGCAGGCCCTGGAGGCTTCCAAGGAGGCGCTGCAGAATTTCCAGGATGCCATCGACGCGGAAAGCAGGAAGCCGGCAATGGCGGAAACGATCAAGACGACGATCGCCGCGCAGGCCTCGCTGCTTTCGCTCTATGATGAGTTCAAATAACCGGGCTGCCGGGTAAGGGTGACAAAAGGGCGAGCGGTCGCTGAACCGCTCCTCCCTTCGCAACAGAAAGGCCCTTCCTGCCGTGGTCGACGCCCGTCAGGCGAACAGGAAGTCGCCGGACTGGAGGACATAGGCTCCGTTCAGCATGGCAATGCCGACGGCGCCGTCTCCTCCGGTGCCGTCATCGTCCCAATAGAGCGTGCGGTCGGACGTGTTGAAGTAGAACTGTCCGTCCGTGCCGATCGCGGTCTTGCCGACATGGTAATCCAGGGTGGATGCCGTCATGCCCTGGAAGTCGCTGGACGTGAACGACAGGAAGTCGTCCGCGCCGAAATCGCCGATGAAAACGAAGTTCGATGGGCTCGGTGCGGCAAGGACGAAAGTATCGCCGCCGCCGCCGCCGGCCAGGCCGTCATTGCCGCCGCCGCTGACAATCGTGTTGGCCGCGGCATTGCCTGTTATCTGGTTGTTGCCGGCATCGCCGATCCCGGTCACGGCGCCCGCCTGGAGGATCAGGCTCTCGGCTCCCGTTCCGGCGAGCGAATAGGTCTCGGCGGTGGAATAGATGATATCGGTGAAATACGAGGGGCCGTCACCGGTGTCGTGGACGACGTCGCCGGCGCTGTCGACCTTGTACTTGTCGTTTCCAGCTCCGCCATCCATCGTGTCGTCGCCGGTGCCGCCAGCGAGTATGTCATCGCCGGAGCCGCCGTAGAGCGTGTCATTGCCGGCGCCGCCATCGAGATAGTCGTTGCCGTCGAGACCGGAAAGCGTGTCGTTTCCCGCTGCGCCGCCGAGACTATTGTTGCCGCTGTTGCCCGTCATGACGTTGTCGAGCGCGTTGCCGCTTCCATAGAGATTGCCTTCCGCGACGAAGGCGAGGTTCTCGACATTGGCCCCAAGCGAGTAACTCACCTGCGCAAGGATCGTGTCTGTACCTTGCCCCGCGAGCTCGATCACCCTGTCGGCAGCGGTGTCGACGACGTAGGTGTCGTCGCCGAGGCCACCCGTCATCCGGTCGTGGCCGTATCCTCCGTCCAGATGGTCGTTGCCGGCAAGGCCTGTCAGCGTGTCATTGCCGGAGCTTGCGTAGATGGCGTCGTCTGCGGGGGTGCCGACCAGGTTCTTGTCGGGATAGGTGCCGTAGATGCGACTGCCGGGAATCTCCACAGCATGGGCGTCGGTATCGAAGCGGACCTGGAAGATGCCGTCATTATATCCGTTGACGTCGTTGTAATCACTGTCGGACGCCCAGCTGACGACCCAACCGCCGTCATCGAGTGCTGCCACCTGGGGCATATCCTTGTAGGTATGGGTCAGCGTGTTGAGGAGCGTCTCGTCGCCGTTTTTCGTCCCGTCGGCATTAAACGCCTGCTGATAGACGTGATAGAAGGTCTCCGAACTGCCGATCACCGTCCAGGTCACCACCCAGCCGCCATCGGAAAGAGCCGTCACCTTCTGGTTCGAGGCATACATGCCGTCGGTATCGACCTGGGTCTCGACGCCTTGTGGCGTCCCGTTCGCATTGTAGGCCTGCTGCATCATGTGGGCGTCGCCCGAGAGCCAGATCACCACCCAGCCGCCGCCGTCCAATGCGGCGGAGGTATGGTAGCCCTGGTTGCCGTCGGTTGTGGTATTGACGCGTGTCTCGGTGCCGAACCGTGTTCCATCGGCATTGTAGGCCTGCTGATAGATCCCGCCGCTCGAACCGTCCTGGCCATTGGATCCCCAGATGACGACCCAGCCGCCGTCACGTGTCACCACCGTCGGGCTGCCCTGATAGGAATCGGTGTAGGTATTGACGGGCGTTTGCCCGCCGTGCGGCGTGCCGTCGGCATTGTAGATCTGCTGGAATATGCCGGTTTGCGAACCGTCCTGCAGGGTCCCGGTGACGACCCAGCCGCCGCCATCGAGCGGCGCCATCGAACTGGCGTTTGTAAGGGTCTCTCCACCGACCTTGGAGCCGTCGGCGGCGAAGGCCTGCTGATAGGTCCCGCCCTGGCCTACCGACAGCCAGCTGACGACCCAGCCTCCGTCAGAAAGCCCCATGACCGACCGTAGCCCCTGTCCGCCGCCTTCATAGGTGTTGACCTGGGTCTCGTTGCCGCGCGGCGTACCATCAGCGTTGAATGCCTGCTGATAGACCCCAGGCGTGGAGATGCCCTGGTCTCCCCAGGTAATTACCCAACCGCCATCGGTAAGGGCGGCGATGGCCGGCATCTCCTGATTGCCCTCGACGATGGTGTTGACTCGGGTTTCAGGACCGGAGGGGGAGCCTGTGGCGTCGAAGACCTGCTGGTAGACGCCGGTACCGCTGCCATCCTCCAGGGTGGAGGCCCATGTGATCACCCATCCGCCGCCCGGCAGCTGGGTGGTCACAGTACTGTACTGAGAATTGACCGTGAATGTGTTGACCTGAGATTCCGCAAACGGCATTTACCTTCCTCCTCAGACAGATAGTAACCGAATGAATGAATGGGGTGCTGCAGATCCGATCCGTATTGCTACCATACCGTTCTTTTTTGAAGATTACCCGACAGTCCGGATAATTTTCAAAAGAGAACGGCGGCAGCCGGGCGGCGAGCCCATCACCTCGCAACGGCACAGCGGTCTCTTCGGCGGTCTCTTCGGGAAGGCTGTCCGCGCCTAGGCGGAGGCGGGCTGAACGCTCCTCACCACGCCCGTGCGGTCGATGACGCAGGCGAACTTGCGGCCGGAGGCATCGAGGTCAACGCTGAAGCCGCCGGCTTCGACCGGGCGCGAGCCCGTCGGCAGGATTTTCGCCCTGTCGAGACCGGCCTGCTTGGCGGCGGCATCGGCGCAGAGGAGCTGCAGGTCGGCGGGCGCGGTCTCGACCGCCGTGCGCGACATCTGGTCCGGCGGCGGGGCCGACTGGCAGGCCGCCAATGCCGAGAGCGAGCAAAGGAGCAGGGCCGGAAGCGGCCGGCTCTTCAGGAAAATGCGCATGTTGATCCCCCGTTTGAAACACTCACGCTCTGATGCCATCCACCGTCAGACGCCCTTGTAGAGGGCTGCGCCCTGCATCAGGACGATGACCTTGGCGCCGACCTTGATCCGTGAGTGCAGGTCGATGATGTCGTCATTGTTCATGCGAATGCAGCCCGAGGACACGTCGAGGCCGATCGACCAGGATTCCGGCGTTCCGTGGATGCGGTAGATCGTGTCGGCGTCGCCGGCATAGAGATAGAGGGCGCGGGCGCCGAGCGGGTTGTCCGGGCCGCCGGGCTGGCCGGCCGCCCATTTGGCGGCGTTCGGATCGCGGGCCACCATTTCGGCGGGCGGGGTCCAGGTCGGCCATTCGGCTGTGCGCCCGACGCGCACGATGCCGGCCCAGCCGAAGCCTTCGCGCCCGACCCCGATGCCGTAGCGGATCGCCTGGCCGCCGGGCTGCACGAGATAGAGAAAATGCTGGTTGCCGTCGATGATGATCGTGCCCGGCTCCTCCGCCGTGCGGAAGGTCACGACCTGACGGCGGAAGGCATCCGGAACCTGCTTGTTGCGGGCGAAATATTTGCGGGCCGTGTTCTTGTCGTAATCGACCCATTGCCGCGTCTTGGGATCGTAGATCTGCGTGCCGGCAGCAAGGGCGACACAGGCGGCGAAACCAAGCGCGAGCGCGGCGAGGGCGGCTTTTTGCAATGTCCGGCTCATGGCTTTGCCCATCCCTGGATGCGGGCGGCATTGTCGGCCACCCATTTTTCCGCATAGGCGGCAGGCGGTGTGCGCTCCACCTGCAGCGCGTAGGTCATCATGGTCACTTCCTGCGGCGTCAGGTCGACCTTCTGCAGGAAGGCGGCGACATCGGCATGTTTCTGACCGAAGGTTGCCGACCAGGCGATGTGGAATTCCGATGGCGGCCAGGCGACATCGGCCTTCGAATGCTCGATCCAGAGAGGATCGCTGCCGGGCGCGATCTTCCATTCTGCGGGATCATAGGCCGGTTCCTGCAGCCGTATCACCTTGTGCAGCTCGAAGACGTTGTGCGGCGCGTAGCAGGCAAAGACCATCGGCCTGCCGGTGGCGACGGCGGCATCGACGGCGGCCATGCCGACATCCTCTTCCGCTTCCACCAGCGCCAGATTTTTAGCGTAGCCGTAGCTCAGGGCGCGTACCCGCTCGATGCTTGCCGAGGTCCAGGTTGGTGCACCAATCCAAAGCTCGCCGCGGCCATCACCGTCAGTGTCGAGCAGGGCGCCCTTTTCAGGGTCCGAGAGGTCCTTGACGCTCTTGATGCCGGCCTTTTCGGCGTCCTCGGTGGCGCAGAGGCCCTGCCAGGCGGCAACGGCGCGTTTTGCCAGAATTACCGCCTTCTTGTCATCGACATATTTTTCGATCGCCGCATCGAGGTTCGGCCGCCAGACCTCCGGGTGGATGTCGAGCTCGCCGCTCTCGAGACCGGCAAAGGCATTGAGCTCGCCCATCTCGCGCAGGTCGGCCTCGAGGCCGAATGTCTTGCCGATCGCAACCTTGAGAATATTGGCGGTCGCCTGGCCGGACGGCCAGTTGGGCACGGCGATGACGAGATCGGCGGCCTGGACGGCGTGCGCCGAGCCGGAAGCGATGAAGATCGATGCCGTCACGGCAAGCATGGCTCTCGCCCGAAAGCGCTGCCGTTGCGGATTTTCCCTCTGACGATGTCTCAAAGAAACCCTCCGTTTCCGCTCCCCAGCAGGCCCGAGTCCTAAGCACATTGTGCACATGCCGGGGAAGTACGTTACGGTAAACTCCGGCGTAAATTCAGGAGTTGAACCGCGAAGCGGGGAAGGTCTCGGGTCGCCGCTGCGCTCTGCAGAGACTTTCCTCAATCACTGCGGCCTCACACGAAAAACCGGACTTGCCCCGAATCCGCGAATAAGGTTTCGTGGCCGCGTTTCAGCAGGACCCCAGCACGCCCATGTTTGTTTTCGCCAAGATTTTCTGGATCGTTTCCCAGCCGGTGACGATCTTCTTCCTCCTGATGGCGCTCAGCGTGCTTCTGATGTTCTTTTCCTTCCGGCGCTCCGCCATCGCGGCCGGGCTCCTGTCGCTGGTCCTCATCTTCGTCAGCTTTTACACCACATCAGGTGCGCTGATCGTGCAGGAGCTGGAGGATCGTTTTCCGCGGCCGGCCGCACCTGCCGATGTCGCCTGCATTGTCCTGCTTGGCGGCGGGATCGCGACAAAGGTCGACGGCGTGCGCGGCGGCTACAACCTGGATGACGCAGCCGATCGCTATGTCGAAACGGTGCGGCTGGCCGGTGTCTATCCCAATGCCAAGGTCATCATGTCGGGCGGCGATGGCAGTCTTCTCGGCGGCTACGTCAAGGAAGCGGACGTCATCCGCAGGATGTTCGACGATTTCCATATCGATCCGGCTCGCGTCGAATATGACACGCAGTCGCGCGATACCTATGAGAACGCCATCAATACAAGGGTGATCCTGCAGCGGCTGAACCTCAACCACTGCCTGCTCGTGACATCGGGTTTCCACATGCCACGGGCAGTGGCAATCTTCCGCAATCTCGGCATGGATGTCACACCCTGGTCCGCAGATTACCGCACGACCGGTGAAGAGGGCCTGACGCTGTCGGTCGGCCATCCGATTGACAATGTCGACCTGTTGACGACGGGCATCCGGGAATGGATCGGCATCGTCGCCTATTATTTCGCCGGGCGCGTCTCGACGCTCTATCCGCAGTGAAGGTACGCGGTCTTCGACGGCAAGACTTCCGCCGGATAGAAACCTGGTACGATCGATCAGCGACGAGCTTCCTTGCAGCCGTCTGTGGCGCCGCCACTGTCACCGGCTGGTCATGACTCGGGGTATGGATTCACGGCAAGCAGCCGGACGAGAGCAGCGTTTCCTTCGCTCTCACTTGGCGGCGCCAAGTAGGTAGCCCCCGTCCCAGTGATAGATCTGCTTGTCGTCGACCGTGACCTTGACGACCGCCTGGAACCCGGCAAGCGTTCCGCTGCCGGCATGGAACGCACAGGTTCCCTGCATCGGGCTGGCAGTGTCGTAGGTGACGCAGTACCCGACCGCCGTGTCTCCGTTTCCGACGGCAATAACAGCCGTGCTGCTGCCGAAAAGGGGACTGCCGGTCACCGGCCCATAGTACAAGATCTTGGTGCCTGCCGGGATCGCCGCGAGGTTCGATTCCGTAATGGTGCAGAAGCTCGGGGTCTCGCCGGTGTACTGGCTGCATTCCTTGGAAATCTTTAGCGGTTGCATAGCCGGCGCAGCGGACGCCACGGACGTTAGTGCCAGGATGGCACTGGCTGACAGGATTAACAGTCTGCTCATTGGCCCACTCCCTATGGTCGAATTAACCTCCCGGATTCTACTCGCTATGTCTTCTCCCAGCAATTCGCCCCTTTGGATCTTCCGGGCGATGGGTTGCGGTCTGCCTCACCGCCGGCCTGCCATGAGTGCGGACCCTGGCGAATTCCGCACTTTTGCTCGCATCGGAACATGGCTATATGTTTGCGCGGGGCAGTATCGGGCGCCAGGGAGCTCTCTTGAGAATATTGATCATCAGCAGGAAGGCGGAGGAGGTTCGGCGGAGCTTCCAGATCCGGCAGATGGCCGCACTTGGCCTTTCCTACGAGTTTCTCGATGCATTCGAGGCGGCGGACCTGTCGGACGAGGATTGCCAGACGGCCGCCAGCAACTGGCCGAGCCCGACGCGGCGGCAGGACATCGCCTGCTTCCACTCCCACCGCAAGGCCTGGCAAACAGTGGTCGAGCATGGTGCGAAGACACTCATCCTCGAAGACGATGCGGTGCTGTCAGACGATATCGCGGCCGTTCTTGCCAATATCGAAGCGCGCAACGAGGCATGGAACACCGTCTACGACCTCGAATTCGCCCCGCGGCGTCATATCCTCAACCGCAAGCGCGCGTGGCAGGATGAGGCCGGCGGTTTTGGCGC